>Ga0182744_1002106_pt1 | contig 16744 bp, 9 predicted proteins | sample eDN3rd30CKraftMG_FD_128525 | JGI IMG/M metagenome (GOLD analysis project Ga0182744, IMG submission 128525) | Enriched Miracle-Growth compost microbial communities from Emeryville, California, USA - eDNA 3rd pass 30_C Kraft MG (version 2) (version 2) ...
CACCTCGAATCGATGCGAGATGTCCGATAAAGAAGCACGCGCCCCGCGTTTGCGACCAGGTCAATCTCATCTATGAGTCAATCTGCCGCACAGATCGCTACGGGAAGTGTGCATCCCGTAGCGTGGAACGGGAGAAGGATTCGCGCTTCATTCATACAGCCAGTCACTCCGCCGCTTGCGGCATGCTTGCGCGTTCCTCGTCCAGCGCCTTCTGGAAGGCGCGCCGCGCATGGTTCAGGGCATTGTCGGCCTTGATCGCCAGCAGCGGCCGGTCGGGCTCCGCATCGAGCCGCGCCTGCTGGCCTTCCATGATGACGACGTCTTCCACGAAGGTCGGATAGACTTCCTGGTAGAGTTCCTCGGTCGCGTTCGGCTCGTCCTGGCGATAACCGTTGGCGGCCGACCAGAAGTAGAACGAGGTGTTCTCTGTCTCCGGCGTGATGCCGTGATAGAGCATCAGGTGGAAGCCACCATCCTGCTCGCGATTTTCCCTGGCGCCGCGTCCCACATCGAGTGCGCCCGACCACTGCCGCACGCTGCCCGGCACAATGTATTCGAATTCCTGCCAGCGATCGATCCTGCCTTTGAAGCCAGCGCCCTTCACATAGGTCGGCGGCGGCAGGGCATCCATCATCCAGCGGATATATTTCGCGCCGTTCTCCGTGCGCGCCGTTTCCATGTCGGCGTTGACATGCGCCTTCGGATTGCCGCCGATGGTCTTGGTGTGGACGTAACCCAGATGCGTCAGGTCCATCAGATTGTCGATCATCATGATGTAGTTGATCTTGATCGGCATGGTGGCCTTGCGATGCGGGTATTTTTTCAGATCGTCGTGGATCGGATAGTCGACGATCTTGCTTTCATCTGCGAGCGCCGGATCACCCATCCAGACCCAGATGAATTCCTGCCGTTGCACCACCGGGCGCGAGCGCACCTGCGCCGCCGGCGGGATATTGTCCTGGCCGGGGATTTCGACGCACTTGCCCTTGGTGTTGAAGACGAGGCCGTGATAGCCACATTGCAGCCCGTTCTCGACAACCTTGCCATGCGACAGCGGCGCACCGCGATGGCAGCACCTGTCCTCGACGCATCCGACCTTGCCGTCGGCGTCGCGGAAGAAAACCAGAGGTTCGTTCATGATGGTGCGGGCGAGGATGCCGCTGTCGAGCTCCTCCTGCCACGCGGCCTGATACCAGGCATTCCGCAGAAACGGCGCATTGACCTTATCGCTCACGTGAAGTCCTCCCAGACGCGAATGATCGATGGGGGATGGTAAGTGGCTAAAAGGTCGCAGGCAATCGGTATTTATGCACTATTTTTCCGGTGGGCAGCGTCCACTCAGTAGCGCCAGGCGAATCGTTCGGCGCGTGTGTCCACATGGGTTACCGACACCCAGTGATAGGTGCCCACGCCGTTGATGCCCGGCACGGTCTTGGCATAGCTGGCGACCGTCCCCGGCGAGACGCCGGCGACCCGGATGTCGGCCGCCATACATGAGCGATGCAGCGAATGGCGGCGGCCGCGATTGCGATAGCCGGACGTCACCTCGACGGTTGTGCCGAAATGCTTGGCGATGGTGTCGAGCGCATTGCGCAGGTCGATGGGGAAGCAATCCGTCTCGACGTTCGGGTAGGCTGCGACCCAGCGCTGGCCACCTCCCTTTTTATTGCCATCGTTGAACGGAATGCCGTTGCTGCTGAGGCCGGTGCGCAGCGGCGATACTGCCGCGGCAGCCGATGTGCCCTGCAGCGGCAGGCCGGTGGCGGTCACGGAAGCGAGCTGAACGCGTGCGGCCTCCGCGGGGTCGATGTCGATGCCGGCCTCGACGCGCTCATAAGCGGCGATGGAGCGGGCCTGGGCTGCAGGCTCGGCGGCGGGTTCCGCCGCGGCAACCTGCGGGCTGCTGGCATAGGCGACGACGTTCGCGGGCAAGGAAGCAGGCGAAGCACCTGTTGGCGCGGCCGCGGCCACTTCGACGCGGTCGCCGAAATCAGGCCTGGCGGCCGGCAACGGCGTATGTTTTGGGGGCGTGAACGTGGAAGCGACGACCTGCTCGATGGCCGCCTGCGCCTGTTCGGTCGGCTGCGGATAGGTTCCAAAAATTCCGCCGCCGCTGCTGGTCGCGACCGTGGCGCCGGCTTCGCCGCCCGCGAAGCTTGCCTGAAGTCCGGATTGTCCCTGTGGTGAGCAGGCGGCGAGAAGGACTCCTGAAGCTGCGACGGCGAACCATGGATGCATTCGGTAAATTCCTAACAATTTCTTATGCGCCGAAGCACCGGGCAAAACATACAGCCATCGCCCAGTGCGTCAACCTTGCGGCAAAATAACGGCGGCGATTCTTGACCATGACAATTGTCATTTTTGTGTCATATTGATTTTGCTAGAATTTCTGGAATTCTGTCGTCTTTTTGGCATCGTGCCGGCTGCGCTGTAATTGACCCCTTGGGCCAAAATCTTTACATTGGCTGTCGTGAGCGGCCGTCCCCCAAGGGGGCGGCGCTTTGATTTTCAGCCCCCCATACGTTCCTAGTTGCAACAACCCCCTGAGGGTCCATGGCCGATCCAGTTTCCGTCTCCAATGACGCCAATTCGGCAATCCTGCCGACCTATGCCAGAGCCGATGTCGCTTTCGAGCGCGGCGAGGGCGCCTGGCTCACGGCGACCGACGGCACCCGATGGCTGGATTTTGGCGCGGGCATCGCGGTCGCCGGCCTCGGCCATTCCCATCCCCATGTGGTCAAGGCCCTGATCGATCAGGGCCAGCAGCTCTGGCACGTGTCGAATCTCTACAAGATTCCCCAGGCCGAGAAGCTCGCCAGGCGGCTGTCGGAGGCGACCTTCGCCGACTATGTCTTCTTCACCAATTCCGGCGCCGAGGCGCTGGAAGGGGCGATCAAGACGGCGCGGAAGTATCAGTTCGTCAGCGGCCATCCCGAGCGCGTCGAGATCATCACCTTCGACAATGCCTTCCACGGCCGCACCTTGGCGACCATCGCCGCCGGCGGCAACGACAAATATGTCGAAGGCTTCGCCGCGCCGGTCGAAGGCTTCCACCGCAAGGTGAAGTTCGGCGATATCGAAGCGGTGAAGGCCGCAGTCAACGAGCGCACCGCCGCCATTCTGGTCGAGCCCATTCAGGGCGAAGGCGGCATCCGCGTGCCGCCGGCCTCCTTCCTGCGAGACCTGCGCGCGCTCTGCGACAAGCACGGCCTGCTGCTGGTGCTCGATGAAGTGCAGAGCGGCATGGGCCGCACAGGCAAGCTGTTCTCCTATATGAACTCCGGCATCGAGCCGGACGTCATGGCGGTGGCGAAAGGCATCGGCTGCGGCTTTCCGCTCGGCGCCTTCCTGACGACGCGCGAAGCCGGCAAGGGCATGACGCTGGGCACCCACGGCACCACCTATGGCGGCAATCCGCTGGCCACCGCCGTCGGCAATGCCGTGCTCGATGTCATGCTGGCGCCAGGCTTCCTCGACCGGGTCGGCAAGACCGGCCTGGTGCTGAAGCAGAAACTGGCGGCGCTGAAGGACGAGCATCCGCGCATCATCACCGGCATCCGCGGCGAAGGTCTGATGCTGGGTCTCAAGATCGACGACGCCATTCCGGTCGGCGATTTCACCAACGCCGTGCGCGCCCAGCACATGCTGGTCATTCCGGCGGCGGAGAATGTGGCGCGCCTGCTGCCGCCGCTCACCATCGGCGACGCCGAGATGAGCGAAGCGCTGGCGCGTCTCGACGCCGCCTGCAAAAGCCTCGAGGCGAACCTGCCCGCGGCAAAATTGCCTGTGGACCGGAGCGTATGATGGCTACCAATACAAAGCTGCCTCGGCATTTCCTCGATCTGACGGAAGTCTCGCCGGGCGAACTGCGCAACATTCTGGAACTGGCTGCCAGCATCAAGAGCCGCCGCCGCAAGGGCGTGACGGCCGCCGAGCGCCCGCTGTCCGGCAAGGTCCTGGCGATGGTGTTCGACAAGCCGTCGACCCGCACCCGCGTCTCCTTCGATGTCGGCATGCGCGAGCTTGGCGGCGAAACCATCATGCTGACCGGCACGGAAATGCAGCTCGGCCGCGGCGAGACCATCGCCGACACGGCCAGGGTCCTGTCGCGCTATGTCGACGCCATCATGATCCGCATCCTCGATCATGACGACCTGGCGGAACTCGCCCAGTATGCCACCGTGCCGGTCATCAACGGCCTGACCAAGCGCTCGCATCCCTGCCAGATCATGGCCGACGTGCTGACGTTCGAGGAACATCGCGGGCCGATCAAGGGGGCCACCGTGGCCTGGACCGGTGACAGCAACAATGTCCTGGCGAGCTGGATTCATGCCGCCCATTGTTTTGACTTCTCCATCCGTGTCGCCACCCCGGCCGAGCTGGCGCCGCCCAAGGCGCTTGTAGAATGGGCCAAGCGTCACCAAGTACGCTTGCAATTGACCGAGGATCCGTATGCGGCCGTCGACGGCGTCGACGCGGTGATTACCGATTGCTGGGTCTCCATGGGCGACGAAGAAGAAGCGCGCATGCGCCAGAAACTCCTGTCGCCGTTTCAGGTGAACGGCAAGCTGATGTCCGCCGCTTCGAAGGACGCCATCTTCATGCACTGCCTTCCCGCCCATCGCGGCGAGGAAGTCACGACCAAGGTGATGGACGGTCCGCAATCGGTGGTCTTCGACGAGGCGGAAAATCGCTTGCACGCACAAAAGGGCATTCTGGCCTGGGCGCTGTCTGGAAGCGCCTCGGCCTAACAGGCGCAAGAGTAGACAACGTCATGAACGAGAATAGTCCCATGTCGCGGCCCGTCTCAGACGCGGCCAGCGATGACAGAGCCTTGCCTTATGCTGTGATGCCGCTCGATGTGCGCGGCCGCGTGGTCCGTCTCGGGCCGGCGCTCGATGAGCTGCTGCGCAATCACGCCTATCCGAGCGAAGTGGCGCGCGCTGTCGGCGAGGCGGCGGCGCTGACGGTGCTGCTCGGCACGGCGTTGAAAATGGAAGGCCGCTTTCAGCTGCAGACGCGCACCGATGGCGTGATCGATCTCCTGGTTGTCGATTTCGACGCGCCCGATCGTATCCGCGCCTTCGCGCGCTTCGATGCAGACAAGCTCGCCGCCGCCCGCGACGACAACGTGGCGACGCCGGCCGGGCTGCTCGGCCGCGGCCATCTCGCCTTCACCATCGATCGCGGTCCCTCGGTGCAACGCTATCAGGGCGTGGTCGCGCTCGATGGCCAGGGCCTCGAGGCGGCGGCGCATCAGTATTTCCTGCAATCGGAACAGATCCCGACCCTGGTTCGTCTTGCCGTCGGCGAAATCGTCGGTGCGCAGGAAAGCCATTGGCGCGCCGGGGGGCTGATCGTGCAGTTCCTGCCCGACTCGCCGGAGCGCCGGCGCATGGCCGATCTCGATCCGGGCGATGCGCCCGAAGGCGCCGCGCAGCCTGAGCCGAAGGCCGAAGACGACGCCTGGCTCGAAGCCAAGGCGCTCGCCGGCACGGTCGAGGATCATGAGCTCGTCGATCCCGATCTCTCGAGCGAACGCCTGCTGTTCCGGTTGTTCAACGAGCGCGGCGTCACCGTCTACGAACCGCAGATCGTGCGCCACGCCTGCCGCTGCTCGCAAGACTCCATCGCCGCGATGCTGAAGAGCTTCACGCCGCAGGAGCGCCAGGACATGATCGCCGATGACGGCATGATCAGCGTCACCTGCGAGTTCTGCGGCACGAGGCGCGTGTTCGAGCCGGCAGAGGTCGAAGCGGAGTAAGTTGTCATCCCCGACGCCTGCGCAGCAGGCGAGCGGGAATCCAGACCTGATGGTTCAGCGCATCGCAGCCGAGCATCGACGCAGTTGCAACGCCTGGTTTCCCGCTCGCGCCTTGCGGCGCGTCGGGAATGACACCGTTCGTTTCGGCCTTATTTTGAGGCAGCTATTCGGCTGCTCTGGCGACTTCACTGACATGAGCGACCGGCGCGGGCTTTCTCTTGCCGGAAAGCCATTCGCGCACCTGACCGAGATAAAGATAGATCACCGGTGTGGTGTAGAGCGTCAAAATCTGGCTTAGCGCCAGGCCGCCGACAATCGCATAGCCGAGGGGCTGCCGCAGCTCCGCGCCTATGCCGTTGCCGAGAGCGAGCGGAATACCGGCCAGCATGGCGGCCATCGTCGTCATGATGATGGGCCGGAAGCGCAGCAGACACGCCTCTCGGATGGCCGCGGTCGCGGGCATCTGGCGATCTCGCTCCGCGGAGATGGCAAAATCCACCAGCATGATGCCGTTCTTTTTGACGATGCCGATGAGCAGGATAATGCCGATGATGCCGATAACGCCGAGGTCCATCCCGCCGAAGCGCAAGGCCAGCAGCGCGCCGAGCGCCGCCGATGGCAAGGTCGAAAGGATGGTCAGCGGATAGATGAAGCTCTCATAGAGAATCCCCAGGATGATATAAACGACGACGATCGCGGCGAGCACCAGCATGGGCGTGCTGGCGAGCGACTCCTGAAATGCCTGGGCGTCGCCCTGGAAGGACGCGAGAACCTGTGCCGGCATGCGCAGTTCGCGGGCGGCGGCATTGATCGCATCCACCGCCTGACCGAGCGCCACGCCGGACTGCAGATTGAACGTCAGCGTCACCGAGGGGAATTGCCCTTGATGGGTGACGGACAGCGGACCAGCCTTGCTCGTATCGGCCTCGACCAGCACCGATAGCGGCACGAGACCGCCGGTAACCGGAGACTTCAGATAGATCTGGTCGAGCGACGACAGGTCCGACTGCAGTTCGGGGAGTATTTCCAGAATAATGAAATAGGTGTTGAGCTGCGTATAATACTGGGTGATCTGGCGCTGCCCATAGGCATCGTTGAGCGTATCATCGACAAGCTGCAGCGGGATGCCAAAGCGTGCGGCTTGATCACGGTCGACAGTCAGCTTCAACTGCGGCGCGTTGGCGAGAAGGTCGCTTGAGACATCGGCGAGCATCGGCAGGGTCCGCAGCTTCTGCAGCATCTTTTGTGACCAATCGATCAACTCGTCGATATTGGCGTCCTGCAACGTATACTGATAGCTGCCGCGTCCGATACGCGCGCCGACGTTGAGGTCCTGGGTGGGCTGGAGAAAAACCCTCGCGCCGGGAATAGCCGCGAGTTGCGGCCGCAGCCGATTGATGATCTCGCTGGCCGATGCCTTGCGCTGGTCGCGCGGCTTCAGCACGATGGTGAAGCCGCCGGTATTCGCCGGGTTGGGACTGTCGGTGCTGCCGGTCTGGGAGCCGAGAGCCTGAACGTCGGGATCGCGCAGGATGATGGCTCCAAGCTCTTGCTGCAGGCGCATCATCTCCTGCGGTGAAACCTCCTGGGACGCCTCCGAGACGCCGCTGATCACACCGGTGTCCTGGAGCGGGAAAAATCCTTTGGGGATCTGCGACGCGAGAATGGCAGTCGCAGCGATGGTCGCGACGAAGACCGCAAGCGTGATCGCGCGATGGGCCAGGACGACATCGAGCGATCTGCGATAACCGGCAAGCAGTACATCGAACGCCGTATCGATCGCGCGATGCAGCCGGCCGGGCGCATGCACGGCGCCCTTCATCCACCGCGCGCTGAGCATCGGAGCGAGAGTCAGTGAGACGAAGGCGGAGACAACGATTGCCGCGGTCACCGTCAATGCGAATTCTCGAAAGACGCGACCGATGATGCCGCCCATGAACAGCAAGGGAATGAAGACCGCGATCAGGCAGACGCTGATCGAAAGCACGGTAAAAGCGATCTCGCGGGAACCCGTGAGCGCCGCTTGCAGCGGCGCCATGCCGTCTTCGCTGTGGCGGTGAATGTTCTCCACCACGACGATGCCGTCGTCGACGATAAATCCGACCGCGATGGTCAATCCCATGAGCGAGATATTATCGAGGCTGAAATTGAGCGCCCACATCGTTCCGAACGCGCCCAGCAGGGCAAGCGGCATCGTCACGCTCACGATCAAAGTGGCGCGCAGGCTGCGCAGGAACAAAAGCACCACCAGGACGACGAGGCAGACCGTGAGCAGGAGGGTGAACTCGACATCATGAACCGAGGCCCGGATCGTCACGGTGCGGTCAAGCAGCGTGTCGACCTTCATCGCCGCCGGGATGTTCGCGGTCAGCGCCGGCAGCTCCGTCTTGATGCGCTCGACGGTATCGATGACGTTGGCGCCCGGCAGCTTGCGGATGCTCAACAGGATGCCGGGCTTGTTGTTGGGATAGCCTGCGACGTAGCGGCTTGTCGGCTCGATGACGGCACGGCCGACATCTCTCACCCGCAGCACGGCGCCGTTATGCGTCGCGAGCGCAACATCCTCGAACGGTTCAGCGCGCGTAAGCTGGTCGTTGTCGGCGATCGTGTAGCCGACCTTCGGTGTGAAGATCGTTCCTTTGGCGGCATTGCTGGTGGCTTCGAGCAGCTTGGCGCGGGTCTGCTCCAGAGTCAGGCCAACGGATGCGAGCCGTGCCGGATCGACCTGGATGCGGATCGAGGGTTTCTGGTCGCCGATGATCGAGGCCTGCGCCACGCCGGGCAATTGCGAGAGCGCTGGGATGAAGTAATTGTCGAGATAGTCGTGAACCTCGGTCAGGGGCAGTATATCCGAATGCGCCCACAGCATGATGATGGGAGCATCCGCCGGATTGACCTTCTTGTAGTTTGGCGGCTGGGTCATCGCCTGCGGCAGGAATTTGTTGGCCGAGGTGATGGCGGCCTGAATGTCCTGTCCGGCCAGATCGACATTCCGGCTGAGGTCGAACTGGACAATGACCTGGGTCACGCCGAGCGTACTCAGGGATGTGAGCTGTTTGACGCCGGCGATCTGCGTGAATTGTCGCTCCAGCGGAGCCGCGACCGATGAGGCCATCGTCTCGGCGCTTGCTCCGGCCAGCGTTGCCGTAACTTGAATGGTGGGAAAGTCGACCTGCGGCAGTGGCGCAACGGGCAGAAATGGAAATGCAGCCGCCCCGAACAGGGCCAGTGCCAGCATGATGAGCGCCGTCGCCACCGGACGGCGAATGAATGGCTCCGACAAGTTCATTCCGGCGAGCCGTCGCTGAGGTTGGAGGCAGCCGCGGTTACCAATGCGTCGGGCTGCAACCTGTATTGGCCATCGGTGACGACGCGGTCGCCCTCCTTGAGGCCGGCAGTCACGATCGTCATATCTTCTGAAATGGGTCCGGGCGTTATTTGACTTACTTCCGCGCGGCCGTCGGCGCCGACGACCCAGACGAACATCCCCTGCGCGCCGCGCTGGATCGCTGCCGATGGAATCACGAGGGCATCCTTGCGGGTGTCGAGCAGGACCCGGGCGTTGACGAACTCACCGGGCCAGAGCAACTCGTCCTTGTTGGGGAACATGGCCTTGAGACGAAGCGTGGCGGTTGTCTCATCGATGGCATTGTCGATGAGGAGCAGTGTGCCCCGGGCAAGTTCGCGGCGCTTGTGCTGGTCGAAGGCGGCAACCTCGACGGATCCTCGCGCCATTGCGCTGCGCACGTCATCGAGAAATTGCATCGGCAGGGTGAACAGCATCGCCGACGGTTGCGTCAGCACCACCGTCGCGATCGGACCGGCATCGGAGGCGTGAATGAGATTACCGGGATCGATCTGTCTCACGCCGACGCGCCCGTCGCTGGGGGACCTGATCGTTGTAAAATCCAGTTGCGTCTGCGCCGCTTCGATCGCCGCATTGTCGGCCGCGATAGCTGCGTCGAGCTGATCGACCTTGGCCTGTTGCTGATCGACAAGCTGCCGGGTGGCGAAGTCCTTCAGCATCCTGGATCGGTCGAGATCCTTCCTGGCGCCGCCGAGCATGGCTACATCCTGCAGCTGCTTGGCCTTCGCCTGATCATAAGCCGCCTGAAACATGCGCGGGTCGATGCGCGCGAGGATGTCACCCTTCTTGACATGGGCGCCTTCGGTAAACAGGACTTCCTGCATGATGCCGTCGACCTGAGCGTGAATTCCGATCGTGAAAGACGCTTCGACGGTGCCGAGCCCGGTGGCATAGATCGGCACGTCACGCCGGGTCGCGGTTGCAATCACCACCGGCACCGCCGGCGGTACGGTTTCTGATGCCGCCTGAGCTTTCGGTGGCTCAGCGCCACCCAGAGCATGGAAGGCGATGGCAACGGCAACGGACATGCCACCGAGTGTGAGGAGGAGCTTCCATCCGGCGGGCACGGCTACGCATCCCTCGTCAGGCGATAGCACCCATCAAGGCGACAGAACCCCATGGCTTGCGCGAAACCATTTTCCTGGATGGACATAGATGTGATCTCAGCAAGAGGGGGAGGGTGCCGTAGAATGTAATATCGTAACATTAAATGAGGCTACAGCATGGCCTGGGCAAATGGCCTGGCTTCTCAGGGCCTCCTCGGAGACGCTGTCGATGCATAATTTTCCGGCGAGCGGGGCGATGCGCTATGGGACAACCTCGACGGCGTCGCTAGACTGTTGCGATGTCCAATAACGATCTCGTTCACGACCGCACCCGTCTTGCCTCCGGCGATCCGCAACAGGTCTCTCCGCTGATCCGCCGGCTCATCGCACCTAATCCGTCGCCATTCACCTTCACCGGCACCTGCACCTATATCGTGGGGCGAGGTAATGTCGCGGTGGTCGATCCGGGGCCGGAGAGCGAGGAGCAGTTGGCCGCCATCCTCAAGGCGGTCGACGGCGAAACCGTCAGCCATATCGTCGTCACTCACACCCATCGCGACCATTCCCCCGGCGCCCGCGCCCTGAAGGCTGCGACGGGCGCGCCGATTTACGGCTGCGCCAGGCATATCCCGATTGAGAACGACGCCTCGGGCCGCCTCGATGCCAGCCACGACCTGGACCATAATCCCGATCACGAAATGAGCGATGGCGACGTGCTGGAGGGAGCCGGTTTCAGCCTGCAGGCCGTCCATACCCCCGGCCATGCCTCCAACCATCTCTGCTTCGCGCTGCCCCAGGAAAACGCCCTGCTGTCGGGCGATCATGTCATGGCCTGGTCGACGACCATCGTCGCGCCGCCCGACGGCGTCATGTCTGACTATATGAAATCGCTGGATAAACTGCGCGCGCGGGACGATGCTGTCTATTGGCCGGGACACGGCGGCCCTGTGCTGGAGCCGCAGCGCTATGTGCGGGCGCTGGCGCACCACCGCCGCCAGCGCGAGGTCTCCATCCTCAACCGGCTGGCCGCCGGCGACAGCAACATTGCCACCATCGTCGAGACTATCTACGAAGGCCTCGATCCGCGCCTGAAGCCGGCAGCCGCCCTTTCGGTCCTGGCCCATATGGAAGATATGGTGAAGCGTGGGGTTGTCGCCTGCGACGGGCCGGCCACTCTGGTGGCAAGTTACCGGAAACCTTGATATGGAATCGTAATATAAATTGCATAGTTGGTGCTCGCGCATCCATTCATGTCGCGTTCAGAACATAGCCGTCATTTCTCTCGCCTCACGCTGCGGCCCGATATGAGCCGGATCGACTGAAAACGGGCAGCGCGGGAGAAGGGACTGCCGTCATGGATCGCGTCGCTCGTCCGGAAGACTGGATCGGTGGAAGTTCTCCTCGTTCCGGGCACGACCGGCAGATTTCCCGCCCTTCGGGCAAACACCCAATGGCCACCAGCCCCGATCATCGCGTGTCCGAGACAATGACCCTGCCTTCCGTTGCCGAGCCTTCCCATGACGACCCGTCCGGCGCCGAGCCTTCCGGCACCGAACCGTCCTATGTCGAGCCTTCCCATGTTTTGCCGGCCATGGCTGTCCTCCACGGCGAGGTGCGGCCCGATCTCATCCGCGATGAATTGCTGGGTGAGATCTTTTCCGCCTCCGCGCGCGCGTTTCCGACCCGCCCCTGCATGACGTCGGGCGCGCGGGTGCTCAGCTACCGCGATGTCGATCGTGAAGCCGAGCGACTGGCGCATGGCCTGCTGCATTATGGCGCCAAGCCGGGCGCTGTGATCGGCTTGTGGATGGCGCGCGGCACCGATCTTCTGATCGCGCAGATCGCCATCGTACGCACCGGCGCCGCCTTCCTGCCTTTCGATGCGGATGTGCCGGCGGAGCGCGTCGCCGAATGTCTGGCCGATTGCGGCGCCGCCGCGCTCTTCACCGATGACGCGCGGTTCGAAAAGCTCCACGCGTTCAAGACCTGCTCGCTGCTGCGCGGCAGCGATTTCGCCGACGACGATCACGCCGATCCGGTCGATGCGCGCGCGCTCGGCTGCACGCCGGACCATGCCGCCTATATGATCTATACGTCGGGCTCGACGGGCAAGCCCAAGGGCATCGTCATCACCCAGCGCAACATCTGTCACTATCTGCGCTCGGCCAACGAGATCTATCGTATCGGTCCCAATGACGTGATGTTCCAGGGCGCGTCGGTCGCCTTCGACCTGTCGATGGAAGAGATCTGGATTCCCTATCTCGCCGGCGCCTCGCTGTTCGTCGCCACGCCAGAGATCATGGGCGAGGCGGAACGTCTGCCGGATGTGATGGAAGCACACGGCATCACCGTTCTTGACACCGTGCCGACCCTGCTCGCCATGCTGCCACGCGACATCGCCACCTTGCGCGTCATCATCCTGGGCGGTGAAGCCTGCCCGCCGGTCATCGCCGAGCGCTGGTGCAAGCCCGGCCGCCATGTCTACAATTCCTACGGACCGACCGAAGCCACCGTCGTCGCCACCGTTGCCGAGGTGAAACCCGGCGAGACCGTGACCATCGGCGGGCCGATCCCCAATTACACCTGCTATGTCGTCGGTGATGAGCTCGAACTTCTCGCCTACGGTGTCGAAGGTGAATTGCTGATCGGCGGTCCTGGCGTCGCCAAGGGCTATCTCAACCGCGACGAACTGACGGCTGAAAAGTTCATCGCCAATCCCTTCGCCGGCAGCGGCCGCGATCCGGTGCTGTACCGCTCGGGCGACGCGGTCGTGCTCGACACCAACAGCCAGCTGTTGTTTCGCGGACGCATCGACGATCAGGTGAAGATCCGCGGCTTCCGTGTTGAACTCGGCGAGATCGAGGCGAAGCTCGCGCATATGCCCAACATCGCCCAGGTGACGGTCGTCCTGCGCAACGACGATGGCCTGGATCAACTGGTCGCCTTCATCGTGCCCGAGCGCGAGGCGACGCATGTCGATGCAAAGGCTCTGCGCAAGGATCTGCAGCGCGTGCTGCCGGTCTATATGATCCCGTCGCGCTTCGAGGTCTTGACAGAACTGCCGCGGCTGTCGTCGGGCAAAGCCGACCGCAATCGCCTCAAGAAGCTGCAGCTCTCGGTGCAGGAGTTCGTGCGCGAGGAGCAGCAGGACCCGGCGACGCCGACGCAGGCCAGGCTGCTGGCCGCCGCGCAATTGGTTCTGCCGCCGCAGCCGATCGCCTTCGATGCGGATTTCTTCACCGATCTGGGCGGCCATTCGCTGCTGGCGGCGAAATTCGTCTCGGCCGTGCGGCTGACGCCGGAACTGGCCTCGATCACCCTGCAGGACGTCTATGCGGCGCGCACGCTTGAAGCGATGGGCGTCATTCTCGACGAGCGCGCGGCCAATGCGGTGGACCGGCCCGATCTGACCTTCACGCCGGTTCCGGCTCTGCGGCGCTATCTCTGCGCCGCCGCCCAGGCCGTGGCCATGCCGTTCATTCTGGCGCTGGCGACAGCGCAATGGTTGGGCGTCTTCGTCAGCTACATGCTGCTGACGAGCGTCGAGGCCTCCTTATTCGACGAAATCACCTCGCTGCTCTTCGTCTACGCCTGCATCAACGTCGCCACCATAGCGTTCGCCATCGCGGTCAAATGGCTGGTGCTGGGCCGCGCCAAGGCCGGCCGTTATCCGCTCTGGGGCGTCTATTATTACCGCTGGTGGCTGGCGCAGCGTTTTCTCGCCCTCACCCATATGAAATTCTTCCAGGGTTCGCCGGTCATGCGGCTCTACCTGCTGGCGCTGGGCGCCAAGATCGGCAAGGACGCGTCGATCGGCGATGTCGAGATCGGCGCGCCCGATCTCTTGACGATCGGCGAAGGCGCGAGCGTCGGCGGCAAGGTGAAACTCGCCAACGCGCGCGTCGTGGGCAACGAGCTCATCATCGGCCACATCGATATTGGCGCCGACACCTACGTCGGCACCTCCTGCGCTATCGAGAACGATACGCAGATCGGCGTTCATTCGGAATTGCGCGATCTGACATCGGTGACCGCCGGCACGCGTATTGGCGCGGGTGAAATCTGGGACGGCTCGCCGGCTCGTAAGATCGGCACTGTCGATGTCGCGACCCTCGAAGAGCCGGCCACAGCCAGCACCGCGCGCAAGGGGGCGCTGACGAGCGCCTATCTTGCTTTGCTGCTGATCATGCCGCCGCTCGGCCTGTTGCCGATCTTCCCGGCGTTCTGGATCTTCGACCGCATCGACGACTGGATTTCGCTCGGTGGCGGCGATCGCACCATCTATCTCCTCTCGATTCCCCTGATGGCCTGGCCGACGGCCTTCGTCATGGTCATCGTCACCGTCGTGCTCATCGCGGCCTTCCGCTGGGTCATTCTGCCAAGCGTACGGGAGGGCAAATATTCGGTCTTTTCCGGATTCTACCTGCGCAAATGGATCGTCGCCCTGGCGACGGAAATCACGCTGGAGACCCTGTCGTCGCTCTATGCCACCATCTACATGCGCAACTGGTATCGGTTGATGGGCGCCAAGATCGGCAAGGACGCGGAGATTTCGACCAATCTCTCCGGTCGCTACGATCTCGTCGAGATCGGCGAGAAATGCTTCATCGCCGATGAAGTGGTGCTTGGCGACGAGGACATCCGCCGCAACTGGATGTCGCTGTATAAAGTGCAGACCGGCGCGCGCGTCTTCGTCGGCAACGATGCGGTGGTGCCGGTCGGCTCCTCGATCCCGACAGGCGCGCTCATCGGCATCAAGTCGAAGCCGCCGGCCAATGACGAGATGGAGGCGGGCGGCACCTGGTTCGGTTCGCCGCCGATCAAGCTGCCCGTGCGCCAGCGCTTCGACACCGGCTCGAACTGGACCTACGAGGCGCCGCGCTGGAAAAAGTACATGCGCGCCGTGTTCGAGGCCGTGCATATCTCCCTGCCGACGATGCTGTTCATCACCTTCGGCACCTGGGCGGTCGAGGCGCTGGCGCCACCGCTCTACGCACGCGAGTGGTTCAATCTGTTTGCCCTCTTCGTGCTCTGCTCCTGTCTGATTTCCTTCGCCATGATGGCGGTGGTGATCGGCATGAAATGGCTGACCATGGGCCGCTACGAGCCCGTCACCATGCCGATGTGGTCATGGTGGGCCATGCGCACCGAGGCGGTGGCGGTCATCTACTGGGGCCTGGGCCCCAGGGTACTGCTCGACCATATGCGCGGCACGCCGTTCCTGCCCTGGGTCCTGCGGCTGCTGGGCGCGAAATTCGGCAAGGGCGTCTTCATGGATTCGACCGACATCACCGAGTTCGATTGCATCAAGGTCGGCGACCATTGCGCCATCAACTTCGGGTCCGCCCTGCAGACCCATCTCTACGAGGACCGGGTGATGAAAGTGGGCCGGGTGGAGCTCGGCACGGGCGTGACCGTGGGCGCCGGCTCGACCGTGCTCTACGACGCCCATGTCAATGATTTCGCCCAGCTTGGGCCGCTGACCATCGTCATGAAGGGCGAGACCATCCCCGGCAATACGGCCTGGTGGGGCGCTCCCGCCAACCGCATCGGCTGACAAGCAAAGCATTTTCGAGCGAAGTGGACGCCGGTTCGCGTGAACTAGCCGGAAAATTTGACCCGGATCGCGGCGCTGCCTACAACGCCCGCGATCCAGTGAGAACACATGTCACATAATACATTTGGCCATCTATTCCGCGTCACGACTTTCGGCGAGAGCCACGGGCCGCTGATCGGCTGCGTCGTCGACGGCTGCCCGCCGCTGATCGAACTGGCCGAGGCCGACCTGCAGGGCTATCTCGACAAGCGCCGGCCCGGCCAGTCGCGGTTCACCACCCAGCGCCAGGAGCCCGATCAGGTCCGCATCTGTTCCGGCGTCATGACCGAGGAGGCTTCCGGCCGCCAGGTCACCACCGGCACGCCGATCGGCCTGATCATCGACAATGTCGACCAGCGCTCCAAGGATTACGGCGAGATTCGCCAGCAATATCGCCCCGGCCACGCCGATTTTGCCTATGACGCGAAATACGGCATTCGCGATTATCGCGGCGGCGGCCGCTCGTCGGCGCGCGAGACGGCGATGCGGGTCGCGGCCGGCGGCATTGCCCGCAAGGTCATTCCCGGCGTCACGGTGCGCGGCGCCCTCGTCCAGATGGGGCCGCACGGCATCGACCGGAATAACTGGGACTGGAACGAGGTCGACAAAAACCCGTTCTTCTGCCCCGATTCGAAGGCCGCCGCGCTGTGGGAGGACTATCTCGACGGCGTACGCAAGGCGGGCTCGTCCTGCGGCGCGGTCATCGAGGTCGTCGCCGAGGGCGTACCGCCCGGCTGGGGCGCGCCGATCTACGGCAAGCTCGACGCGGAAATCGCCTCGGCCTTCATGTCGATCAACGCCGTCAAGGGCGTCGAGATCGGTGAGGGCATGGCGGCAGCCGCCTTGTCGGGCGAAGAAAACGCCGATGAGATGCGCGCCGGCAATACCGGCCTGCCGCACTTCCTCTCCAATCATGCCGGCGGCATTCTCGGCGGCGTCTCCACCGGCCAGCCGGTGGTGGCGCGCTTCGC
>Ga0182744_1002110_pt1 | contig 16711 bp, 11 predicted proteins | sample eDN3rd30CKraftMG_FD_128525 | JGI IMG/M metagenome (GOLD analysis project Ga0182744, IMG submission 128525) | Enriched Miracle-Growth compost microbial communities from Emeryville, California, USA - eDNA 3rd pass 30_C Kraft MG (version 2) (version 2) ...
AACCCACTTTCAGAGGGATCAACTGAAAACTGGAATGAAAATGAAACGCAGATTACCATGTCATTAAATGATCTGTACAGAACTTATTTATGGGAAAATGAAACGAATTATGGTCTGGAAAGAATGACTGATAACTGGAATCAGCGCGATCAGATTAATGCTTTTCCTGCTGGAGCGGTAACAGGACAATGGGCTGTTGCTGAAGATACCTGGGCAAATAGCTATAAAGGAATTACGCGAGCCAATGTCATTCTCCAGAACCTAGAAGAGCAAGCTGGAGAGATACCGGAACAAAAAGTAGCACAATTTAGTGGTGAAGCACGGTTTATGCGGGCGGCACTTTATGCCAATTTGATTTTTCTCTATGGGGACGTACCTTTTTACAAGGGGTATATGACAATAGAAGAGGCTTTCGAAATGGGGCGGACAGATAAAAATACAGTTTTACAAGAGGTTTATGAAGATTTTGATTATGCCATAGCCACCTTGCCTAAATCATACGGTGGAGGTGAATTGCAAAGAGCAACGAAAGGAGCTGCGATGGCCTTTAAGGCCAGGGCGGCACTGCTCATGGGCGATTGGGCGACAGCAAAGGATGCTGCCAAGGCTTGCATGGACTTGGATGTTTATTCCCTATACCCTGATTTTGGGGAATATTTTTTACCAACAACCAAAAATGCGAAAGAGACGATTTTTGCACTTCCGAGGTCTGAAGAATTGGATGTATACTGGACTACCAAAAACTTTATTACGAGGAATGCGGGTGGCACAGCGGTAGCGCAACCCTCATTTGAACTGTTCAGCGCATTTCCGTGTACCGATGGCTTGCCTATCGATGAGTCGCCGCGCTATAATCCGCAGAAACCATTCGAAAATCGTGATCCACGATGTGCAGCAACCATTGTGGAATTTGGGACACCTTATGTGGGGTTTATTTACGACCCAAATCCCTATGCCACTACAGTGGAAAACGTATCTACCGGTGCGATGGTGCCCAATAAAGATTCGCGGGCGGTTGATCAATATGCTTCCTATAATGGGTTGGCATTGAGAAAAGGTGTAGACGATAGCTGGGGAGGGAATTTAAGAACTGATTTTGATATTATCCTGATGCGTTATGCTGACGTACTATTGATGTACGCTGAGGCTAAGATCGAACTCAACGACATCGATCAATCGGTACTGGATGCAATTAATCAAGTTAGAGCTAGAGCCTATAAAGTAGACATAACCGCTGTAGATGACTATCCTGCTGTTCAAAATCAGGGCCAAGCGTATTTGAGGAAACAAGTACGTAATGAGCGCCGGGTTGAACTGGCGTGGGAGAACAGGCGCTTCTATGATATCATCAGATGGCGTATAGCCGAAAAAGTATTGACCAAACCGCATTATGGTATATTGGATCCGAATGACTTAAAGGCAAAAGTAGTAGACAAGGGGCTGTGGTTTTTTCCGGGTATTCCGGAAATTGACGACGAATGGTTGCCCGATTTTACAGCCATGTACGATGCCGGCTTAATTAAAGCCTTAGTACAGCGGGCATTTGATAAGGACAAACAATATCTCTGGCCGATCCCTACCAAGGATATTCTAATAAATGAACATCTGAAGCAGAATCCTGGATATTGACACGTAATGATAACAAATGAGTGGAATGAAGATAAAACCTGAAACCAGACGGTGGTTGATTATAGCAGTGGCATTTGCGGCCATTGTATTTAATTATATCGACAGACAAATTGTATCGATTTTAAAACCGGTGCTTAAAGAAGAATTTAAGTTGGATGATACCGGTTATGCGGTTATTATCAATATCTTCACCATCTGTTATGCAGCCATGTATCCGGTGTCCGGTTGGTTGGTCGATAAATTCGGTGTGCGGCGTGTCTTCTTTTTAGGCGTTATCTCCTGGTCATTGGCTTGCATCGGAGGAGGCATATCGCGAACAATCGGGCAGTTCAGTTTTTTTAGGGGTATGCTGGGGCTTTCCGAACCCACTAATTTTCCATCATCCATTAAGGCAACTACCATTTGGTTTCCGGGGAAACTGCGTGCTACGGCGAACAGCCTGTGCCAAGCTGGGGGATCTATAGGGGCTATTCTGGCGCCACCTATTATTGCTTGGCTAACCATACAGTATGGCTGGCAGTTTGCCTTCATCGTGATGGGCGCAGTGGGGATGGTAATTGCTGTACTTTGGTATTTTGTTTACCGGGAGCCACCAGCCCATATCATTGAACAGGACGCCGTCCATACAACAGATAAATCGGCTACTGCTTTTACCTGGGGACAGTTGTGGCGTACACGAAGCCTCTGGGGCGTACTGCTGATCCGTTTCGTAAGCGACCCGATCTGGTATTTCTGTCTGTTCTGGTTGCCAGGTTACTTGCAAGAGGAGTCTGGACTCACGTTGGCCCAAATAGGTTTATTCGGTTGGATTCCTTTTGTGTTTGCCGATCTAGGGGCCATTGCTAGCTCTGCCTATTCCGACCGTATGGTACGGAAGGGATTGGCCCCTTTGCTGGCCAGAAAAAGAATGTTATCTGTTGTCAGTTGTGCGGCACCGCTTTGCATCTTAGCACCGATGGTCAGTAATGCTGCTGCTACACTGCTTATTTTTAGTGTAGTGGCCGCGGCATGTGTGAGTTGGTTGTTCACCGTTAATGTTGTTGTAGCCGAAGCTTTTCCCATTCATAATGTAGCCAGTGTCATCGGCATAGCGGGTGGCTTTGGCGCATTGGGAGCGGTGTTTTTCAATAGCTTCGTTGGCGAGTTTATTGGTTCTGTTGGGGCAGATAAGGTGTTTTTTGCGATGGCGGCCCTACACCCCATTGCCTTATTATTATTATGGACGATCGTTCGTAAAGAACGGGTGAAACCGATGGAGGGATGAGCTATATTGGGCGATGGTGTCAACGTCAAAAAAATGGTGTAATAAAAAAAATGAACAGATGAAACAAGTAAATAGGCAAGAAAAGAAACCATTATCGCGGTATGTTATCAGATTAACGTTTAGTATGTTGCTACTGGCCTCACCTGTAGCTTTTGCACAGCAAGCTTCGGTTAAAGTTATCGCACACCGTGGGGGCGGGGCCGAATTTGATGAAAATACCCTATCGGCTTTTATGGGTTCCTATGAGCAGGGGGCACGAAACTTTGAAACGGATATTAGAATGACCAAAGATAGGCAATTGGTCATTTATCATGATGCCAACCTGAAGCGGCTGGGTGTCGATGCTACCGTTGAGGAGCTAAGCTTGAATGAAATAAAAGCATTGCGAACCCCCAAAGGTCATCCCATTCCTACCTTAGCGGAACTGTTGACATTTTTTAACAGTAAGCCGGGCCTATCTATAGAGTTTGAATTGAAGACGCGAAATCCTAAATACGAGCGGGATTTTATGAAGAAATATGTTGATGCGGTATGTGCACAGGTCTTTGCCCATATGCCCGAAACATCCGATTACTTCCTGACATCCTTTGATAAGGCTGCTTTGCAATATGCCAAGCAGCAAAACCCGTCTATTCCGATGCTGATCATCTATAATGAAGGGTTATCCCAAAAAGTGTTGGATGAAGCCAAAGCTTTGGGAATAGACCGTATTGGATGTCGAATCGAGGGAACGACGCGGGCAATGGTGCGCGAAGCGCATAAACAAGGCTTCAAATTGAGCTTGGGCCCAACGCCAACAATCAACGATTTCTTATTGGGTGTAGCGTTGGAGTGCGACTATGTATGCCCGGATATTCCGGTGGAAATATTCGAATGGACGAAGAAAAATGCCCCTTGGATAACCTTGAATTGAGCATATAACATAACCCAACAACACAAAAAACAAACAACATTATGAAAAAGATATTGCTTTCCTGCTTATTGTTTCTATTGGTGTCATCGACAGGCTTTTCGCAGTCTGCCTATAAAAAACCACGACTGGAAAATGATTCCTCATGGTCGGTTATCTTATTGCCCGATGTGCAGAACTATACCAAATGGAACCGTAACCAGCCCATTTTAGATTTAATGATGGCCTGGATAGAGGATAATATCGATACACTTAACATTAAAATGGTCCTTTGTACAGGAGACTTAGTTGAACAGAACGATCTTTTTATACCTGCAGATAATGGCGACCAATCGGCACAGCGACAGTGGGAATTTATATCCCGATCTTTCGGGCGACTGAATGGGAAAGTCCCCTATATCCCGGCATTGGGTAATCATGATTTTAGCATAGATACCACCCTGAAGCGGACTTCCCGATTTGGTGAATTTTTTAAGATTGATGACAACTGGTTGAACAAAAAGGCTTTGGTTCAGAACGGCATCGATGAATCGGGACAGCCTTCGTTGCAGAATGCGGTTTATGAGGTCAAATCTACAAACGGTGGTAAAGATTATCTATTTATGACGGTAGAATACGCTCCGCGCGATACCGTATTGACCTGGGCAAAGAAAATAGCCGAATTGGAGCAATACAAAAATCATCGTATAGTGTTGCTCACCCATGCTTATCTAACACCTAAAGATCAGCATTGGAACGGTGAAAACAGGTGGTTTATTTATGAGCCTTATGTCATTCATAATAAAAGCCAGAAATCGGAAAGGTGGCTGTTGCCGTTTGCGAATAACGGCAAGCAGATTTGGGAAAAATTAGTCAAGCCTACAGCAAACATCGAGATGGTATTGAGCGGACATATATTCGGAGAAGGGTATCGGAGTGATCAAAATGATATGGGTCAAACGGTACATCAAATGCTTTTTGATATGCAAGCAGAAGGTGGTGGCCATATCGAGGGTAATGGAGGGGATGGCTGGCTTCGCATATTGGAGTTTTTCCCAGATAGCAAAACGGTCAAGGTGAAGACATTTTCACCATTTTTTGCCTCATCACCCGCTACGCGTAGCATGGCCTGGAAAAAGGATAAACGGAATGCCTTTGAAATGAAATTTAAATAGCTTGTTAACAAGCAACCAGTAAAATAATTGAATGAATTAAATTAAATGATAGTAATGAAAAAGTATGTTGAAAAGCAAAAAGAGATTCCCATTATCGATGAAGTAGATGTATTGGTTGTAGGTGGTGGTCCTTCGGGTGTTGGCGCTGCAATAGGGGCTGCTAAAACAGGAGCAAATACACTTGTGATTGAAGATTTAGGGTCTTTCGGAGGGATGTGGACAAACGGCATGGTGATTACGTTGGCTGGATTTAATAACTGGCTTAAACCGTATCAGCGCTATGTTGACGGAGTGACGGGCGAATGGCTAAGAAGAGCAGAGAAAAGAGGAGGAGCCGCCAATAATAGAAGTTGGGTACTGCATTCCGATCCTGAAATTATGAAGACAGTAGCGGATGATATGATGGAAGACTATGGCGTGAAGTGCCTTTTACATACGTGGGCTGCCGATGTTATTTTAGAAGATAATACACTGAAAGGGGTTATTGTGGAGAACGTGGACGGACGGCAGGCCATTATGGCTAAGAATATCATTGATTGTACAGGAAATGGTGTTATTTTTGAAAAGGCAGGTGCACCTTATATCATGCCCAAAGAAATGCAACCCATGACGATTGGTTTTTTCCTGGCAGAAGTAGAACCCAATACCTTTATTGATTATGAGGATGAGATTCTGATTCCTATTGGTCCGGAACCGGGCTATCTCGAGGGCGATGTGTTAACCGCTTATCAATCTGCTCGGCGAGATGTGGATGTGGATCGATTTAAATTAAAGGAAGCTCGTAAAAAGGGAGAATTTCCCGAATACGGGGGGCCTTGGTTTGGCGGTCTCCGAGAAAACTTCCCTTGGGTAAATAGTACCAGGGTCTATGCGAATGGTGTGGTTGCTGCTGAAGTGACCCGCGCCGAAATGGAAGGTAGGCGTAATGCACATAAAATGGCCGATTTTTACAGAAAGGAATTTAAAGGCTTTGAAAAAAGTTGGCTGATGTCGAGTGCGTCTACCATTGGCATTCGGGAGACCAGGCAATTGGATGGCGTCTTTCAACTGACAGGAAAAGATGTAGTAGAAGGTAAAAGATTTGATGATAGTATTGCCATGTGTGCCTGGGCAATAGATATCCATCCGCAAGCAGGTTATTCCGGACAACACAGACTATACGTGCCATTGCCTTTTGAGATTCCATACCGTGTGATGGTACCTAAAGTCATTGATAACCTATTGGTTTCCGGTAGGTGCGTTTCTGTAGATAGGGAAGCCATGGCGGCACTGCGGGTAGGTGCTACTTGTGGAGCTATGGGGCACGCAGCAGGCGTAGCAGCAGCGATAGCTGCACAAACAGGCGTAACCGTACGGGATGTGGATGTGAAAAAGGTACAGCAGGAGCTACTGAAACAAGATGCGATCATTGCACCGCAGACAATTTAAATGAGGATGCTTATTGAACACCTGATTATTGAGAAGTTATGCAAAAGAAAAAATATCAATTTCCAATCTTGTCCAGAAGGCTGTTTATCGGTAGCCTTGTTCCGCTTATAACCGCTATTAGTTGCACTAAGGGTAAAGATTCGGTAGATGAGGGCGGAAGCCCGGGAGATGATTTACCGGATATTCCGGATAAAGAAGGGATGACCGTTAAAGGGAGGGTTTATTCCGGTGAAGGCACCGGGGTTCCCGATGTGGTGGTATCTGATGGAATTGTCGTTGCAAAAACTGATGCGAATGGTATATACTACCTGCCATCTACGAAAGCGATGCCTTTCGTGTTTATTTCCATTCCGGGTAATTATGAAATAGCTGCGGAGCGAGGGATGCCCAAGTTTTTCCAGGCACTCACCTTATCGGCCAATACAGTGGAAACCAAAAACTTTCAGTTGACACCTGTTGACAATACCAATCATGTGGTGCTCGCTATGGCCGATCTCCATTTGGCAAAGAGAAATGAAGATATTGCCCAATTTGAAAGTGGTTTTCTTCGAGATGCAAACGAGGTGATTAAATCGTATGAAGACAAAGGAACAAAGGTTTATGGATTAACTTTGGGCGATTTGACGTGGGACAGTTATTGGTATGATAATAAATTCTTTTTGGATGATTATCTTTTGCTAATGGGTAAGCTCAATACCACTGTGTTTAATATTATGGGCAATCATGATAATGACCCCTATTATGCGGATGATCATGATGCGGAGAATGCTTTCAGAAAAACCATTGGTCCCACTTACTATTCATTTAACTTGGGAAATGTGCATTATGTGGTCTTGGACAATATCGAGTATCTTAACAGTGGAGGGACCCAAGGAAGTATGGGCGATCGTTCCTATAATGCTAAGGTGGTGAATGCACAGTTGGAGTGGTTGAAAAAAGATCTGGCAATGGTTGATAAAAGTACCCCGATCATGGTGGCGATGCATATTCAGCTGAACAATCGGCCCGTATTAAATGGTGCAGGAATTCCAACGGCCACCTTACGTTTAGATAATGCACCTGATTTGATAGCGGCATTTAGTGGTTTTGAGAAGGTACATGTGCTTACCGGGCATACCCATATTAATTATGCATGGGAAAATTCCCCGTCACTTATGGAACACAATACTGGTGCGGTTTGTGCGACGTGGTGGTGGACCGGTAAAAACGGCTACGCCGGAAATCACATTTGCAAAGATGGTAGTCCGGGCGGATATGGTATTTGGGAAATCAATAATAAGGAGATTAAATGGCAATATAAGGGTATTGGACATGCTGGAGATTATCAGTTTAGGGCATACGATCTGAATAAATGTCATATTACTACAGAGGTCTATGCTCCTAATACGTCTGCGACTTTGTTAAATCCTTATGCCGGAGAATATGCTGAGGAAAACAACAAGAACGAGGTCTTGATTAATGTATGGGGGTTTGATGAGCAATGGAAAGTTGAAGTGACGGAAAATGGCACACCACTTACTGTAACACGTGTGGATGTAAAGGACCCTTTGCATATCATTTCTTATGAAGCGCTGCGCTTGAATGCGAATGCGACGCCAACGAAAGATTTCGTTTCATCTAAAAGCGCTCATATGTTCAAAGTGACGGCCTCCAATGCGACCAATACGCTGGCTATTAAAGTAACCGATCGCTTTGGCCGGGTATACATGGAAAATATGGAGCGCCCAAAAGCCTTGGCCCTGTCGATGACATAAGTGTTTTGTTGGAGAAAATTTAGAAATTTATAAAAAAATAAGCTTGTGCTGAGTGGGTGGCCTAAGTCTGCTCAGCACAATAGATAGCATGAAAGGCGAGAATATAGTTTGTTTTGGCGAAATTCTTTGGGATAACCTGAAGGAGGGTAGACGTTTAGGAGGAGCGCCACTAAATGTTTGTTACCATTTGAATAAGTTGGGTGTTAACAGTACGATTGTGACTCAGGTTGGATCCGACCCAAACGGCATGGATATCCTGAAAGAATTAAAAACACTCGGAATCGACAGCCGCTACTGCACGGTTAATGGTACGAAACCAACCTCCACGGTGGAAGTAGTGGTTGGTGAGCAAGGAGATATCCGGTATGATATCGTGGAAGATGTGGCTTGGGACGATATCGTATGCACACCCCACGTCGAGCACTTGGTAGCTGATTCAGATGCATTGGTGTTTGGCTCTTTAGTTACCCGAAGCGCAATTTCCCGTGAAACATTGTTTCAGTTGATCAAGAAAAGCAAGTTCCGGGTTTTTGATGTGAACCTGCGCAGTCCATTTTACACGAAAGAACTGATTTGCTCCCTTCTGGAGATGGCCAATTTGTTGAAATTAAATGAAGAAGAAATGGTTATCATTTCCGATTGGCTGGCATTTCCACAAGAGACATTGCATGAGCAGATGGAACATATGCAGCGTTGTTTTCCGAACATCCAGGAAATTATCTTGACCAGGGGCAGCCAGGGGGCTATCTATTTTTCAGATACCGAACGGTTAAAGGTGAAAGCGCATCCAGTCCGGGTTCAAGATACCGTAGGAAGTGGCGATGCCTTTCTCGCCGCCTTTTTGGCATATAAAATGAAAGGTACATCTATACAGACTGCATTGCAGCAGGCTAGCGTATTATCGTCTTTTGTGGCCTCTCAAAGCGGAGCTTGTCCCATTTATGACCCGAAAGATTTGTTGACGATCGGGTAATTGTTTTTAGACAACTGCTGATGCATTGACCGATGGTGGCACCCAAGGTATAGATGGCAAAAGGCCATGGGATAAAAAAATTACATCTCTAAATCCCATTAATTTGCTATTTTTGAGTCGCGATTAAATTTGATTTACAAAATCACCATTTTTTAGACTTAAAAATTATCTTTCAACCACCAAAAATCGGCCTATGCAACTATTTTGTACTAGACTTATTAGAGCATTTCAACTTTGCATACTTCTATGCGTTTTTGTTTCACCGTTGTTTGCTCAACAGCAGATCATCCTTAGAGGTCGAGTAACCGATCAAACGGGAAAGCCTATATCGGGAGCAAGTATCTATACTGCGCGCAATACAGTGAAAACCAATACCGATGCAGCAGGCTATTTTATACTTACTGCGGTAGATATCGGTGGTTTAACCTTATATATAAGCCATCAAGGGTTTCAGCCGGTCTCAAAGAAAATCGAACCACCTTACACCAATACCTTAAATATTGTATTGAACAGTGCTTTAGTTGAACTGAATGAGGTGGTAGTGACCACACAAAAGCGCGATCAACGGAGCTTGGAGGTACCCATTGCTTTAAGCGCTTTATCGGGGCGTCAATTGGAAAAGTTGAATATTCGCCAATTTGATGAGTTATCTGATTTGGTTCCGGGTTTACAAATGCAATTGCAAAGCCCGAATAATCCGGGGTATGTCATACGTGGGATCACCTCCGATAATGGGGATTCGCGTGCACAACCGCGTGTATCGGTTTTTCAAGATGGTGTTTCTATCTCCCGTTCGAGAGCATCTGCTGTTGAATTGTTTGATTTAGAGCGTGTAGAAGTTGCGAAGGGCCCGCAAGGTACGTTATTTGGCCGTGGTGCGGAAATCGGAGCGGTACACCTCATTCAAAATAAGGCACAAGAGCAGTTCAGTAGTTTTTTGGGACTGGGGTATGGCGATTATCACCAACGCTTTGCCACAGGGCATGTGAATGTACCGATTCAAGCTGAACAGCTTTTCAACCGCACAGCCTTTTATTATGAAGCACGCGATGGTTTCAATCGTAATCTTTCTGGTGGTAGACTGAATGGTAAAGGGGTGATTGCTGTTAGAAATAGCACACGATTAAATTTTGGAGAGCGCACGACGGCCGATTTGATTCTGAACTATCAGTATGACGATTATCCAGGAACGAGTTTTAAGAGTAATCGTTTCGCGCCGGCTGGTGGAGATACTGACCCAAACACCTTTGCTGATTTGGAACAGGGTGAAAACCTGTACATTCACCGACATGTAGGTGGTGCTACGTTGCTGGTGGATCATAGCCTAAGTAATCGGTGGAAGTTGGCTTCTATATCGGGATTTCGGGCTTTTAAATCCGATGAAAATTTTGATGCAGATGGCACACCGGCTCCAATCCTTTTTGTGGGTGAAGTTGCTCAGGGCAATCAATATAGTCAAGAATTCAGGTTCAATTATACGGGGAATGAACGTTTTTCGGGGTTTATGGGGGCCAGTTATTTTTATGAAAACTCTTTGCAGCGGGTTCCGATGTATATCAACGAGCAATACCTCTATCCCGCTTATATAGCTCCCATACTCAAGCAACAGGTGGTTGGTGCACTTCCGGCGCTTGCCTCAGGTTTAGGGCTTCCCGAAGAGCAGGTAAATGCCCTGACAGCACAGGTTTCACAATTATTTACACCACCGCCACCGGTACAAAATGGGGTGGCGCAACCTGTTGAAAATTTACCCAATTTACAACCCATTGCATTGAACTTGATCAATGCCTTAATGGGAGGAGCATTGCCTCCAAACCTCACTTGGGATCAACTCTTACAGTCTGGCATGCTTCCTCCAGGTGTTTTACCCGATCAGATGATTGGTTTGGTTAGTTTTTTAAATGGTGGATCCATATCACCGAGTCATTATGAGGAATATACCAATTATGGGCGTAATCAAGCCGTTGAACTTTTCGGAGATGGGACGTATAATCTAACTGAAAAGCTACGGTTTACTGCAGGGCTGAGGGGAAGTTACGAACACCAACGTGGTGGTTATTATTCGCCTTCACCTCAACAACCGAGTGTATTTGGTGGTATTGCTAATAATGGTTCGCCCACGTTACTCAACCCCGTATCCGACGAAAAAATATATGCATCGAAATCCTATTGGTCATACGTGGGCAGAGTGGTATTTCAGTATCTCACTGAAGAAACGAATCTCTATCTTTCGGTGTCGAGAGGCCGCAGACCAGGGGTTATACGGATCGTTCCACAAGATACCACCTTCTTGAAACCTGAGATCGTGATGAGTTATGAAGCAGGTATCAAGCGCACTGCTTTTCGTGAGCGTCTTCACTACGACGTAAGTGTTTATTATTACGATTGGACGAATTTCCAGACAATCTCTTTGCAGCAAGTCCCTGGCACCATTAATCCGCAATGGGTAGCCGATGATGGCGGCAAAGCGCATAGTATAGGTGCTGAAACCAGTTTGGGCTATCAAGTAACAGATTGGATGAATGTTTTTGGGAATTATGCCTTCATCGATGCAAAATATGCAGGAACCGATCAGAATGGCAATCAGCAAGAATATGCAGATCACCGTTTACGATTAACGCCAAAACATAGTTTCGCCTTGGGACTGGATGCTGATATACCGCTTAAGACATCGGGAAGTATTTATCTGCGACCTACGTATGCCTACAAATCTGGTGTATACTTTGAAGATAATAATCGTCCAGACCTCTATCAGGCTGGTTATGGATTGATGAATTTTGCTGCGGGTTATCAGTTTCAGCTCGGATCTACCCGCTATGAAATTGGGTGTTACGGAAAGAATATTTTTGATACGAAATACATGATAGATGCAGGTAATAGTGGAGACAATATTGGTTATCCGACGTTTATTGCGGGAAGCCGTAGCCTTATTGGGTTACAAGCCTCTGTCAGATTTTAAGGTTTTCCATGAAATGCTATCGATTACTCTGGTTCGTTCTGTTGCTGTTTGAAGGTCATATCGCTTTCAGTATGAATACCTTAAAACTGAATGGTAGTGGTGATCAGGATGTTATTGAATACTTGAGTGAGTTTGCAGATTGTAGCAAAAACTTATCTGTAAAGGAGATTTTACCTATTTATAAACGACATGATTTTGTTCAAACGCCCGTCAGTCGGGTCATCAATCGAGGAGTCACACCATGTAATTATTGGTTTGTAGTCACTGTTGAGAACACGACTGCCTCATTCCACGACTATCTTTGGAGCTTTTACAACGATGGTATTCAGTTTACCTTATATGAATTGGATGCATCGGCAGAACAGATTGTTAATCAACAAACAGTTGCGCATAGAAATAGCCTGATGCAACGGCTGGTTCCACTACGTACACTTTCTTTTCAAATACCTTTAGGGCCTCATGAGGCAAAGACATTTTTGTTGAAGACAGAATTGAGGGGCCGGCAAAATCTATATTTTCCAACTCGGATTGGAGTGGAGAATGAGATGCTCATGAGTGAAATACAGTTCTCTTTCCTTTTGGGGCGGTATTATGGCTTTTTCATTTTCGCTACCTTGTTTAATCTTTTTCTTTATCTGATCCTGAAAAAGCGATTTTATGGCGTGATGGTTGGATACATTGCTAGCTTGTTGGCTTTCAATTTGATGGAATACTTGCATGATGTCTATTTTCTTCCTCCAGAGATCTATGTTTTTTGGTCCAAAATTCCCAAGTTGGTGTTTTTGGGCTTCATTTTGTTCTTTAACGTCAAAGTATTCCAGCACTTTACCTTACACCGTCAGTTTTTACCAGTAGCCAATCGTTATTTGGGTATTTTGAACCGGGTTTTGCTTATAGCGACGTTGATATTTCTCATCTTGCATAACCTGGCACCCAATAATCCGGGCTATCTCCATTCGGTACAAGTAGCCTTTGTAAGTGTTTTGTTAGCACAAACCTTGCTGTTGGTCATCAATATTGCCCTTGCTGTTTGGAAGCGGACGAAGTACATTTTACATTACCTTTTAGGAAATAGCCTGTTCATCGTTTCGCTCATTTTGTATACCATCAATGCCTTAAATTTAGGCGACATACCGGTGTTAGTAGCTCCGGGCAATACGATTTTTGCATTTAGTTTTGAAATTGTTTATCTGATGATTGCATTCACTGTAAAATATAAACGCGACTTCGATCATTTTACAAGTGAAATTGCCCAAGGCGAGAAAAAGCGAGCGCGATTGACTGCCGAATTGATTATGGTACAAGAAAATGAACGGCAACGGATTGGCCAGGATGTGCATGATGGGATTGGAGGTACACTCCATAGTCTACGCTTATTGTTAGAAAATGAGGGATTGAAAGAGCAAACAGCCATTCATGAAATATTAGGTGATATTAATCATGAGTTCCGTCGGTTGATTCATCAGGTATCTCCGAAAAAATTAGAAGATAGTGGTTTGTTCGGATGTATTGAATATGACTTAAAACGTTATGAATGCACTGCAATGGAGATTACATGCGAGTTTCTGGGGGATGAATCTACCATACCGGCTGATATGAAGATGAATGTTTTTCGTATTTATCAAGAATTATTGAATAATGCAGTGAAGCATGCGAAAACAGCAACAAGCATTTTCGTTTCCTTGTCTGTAGACAATGATCAATTGCGCTTAATGGTGGAAGATAACGGAACAGGCTTTGACGGGCGCACGAAATCAGAAGGTGGAATGGGAATGGGAAATATTCGGTCGCGGGTCGACTTTTATGGGGGCGAATTTCATTTAGATAGTTCGGCCAATGGCTTGGTTGCCATTATTCATTTACCTTTGTTAAAAAAACAAATATCAACGTATGATTAGGATTATTTCAATAGATGACCACCGACTGTTTGGCGATGGTCTTCGTGCCATTATTAAACAGGCGCCACACATGATCATGGTCAATGTTTACGATAATGGAATGGATATTGCATCCATCATTGAGAAAGACCAACCCGATATTGTGTTATTGGATATCAGCCTTCCGGGTATATCTGGAATTTCTATTGCCGACAGCATAAAAAAGCGTTATCGAGGTATTCGGGTAATCATGCTTTCCATGCTTTATGATGATTCAATTGCTAAGAAATTACGTACAATTGGCGTGGAAGGTTATATTTCTAAGGAAATTGAATCGACTAAGCTAATTGAAGTGATTGATGGAGTCTATGATGGTGGGCAATATTATTTAGCTAATACGGAACTGAATCCGGCGACAGTGCAAATATTGACTGAAAACTTCCAGCTAACTGCTCGTGAAATTGAAATTGTGGAATTGATTAAACAGGGAAGGTCCAATCAAGAAATTGCCGATATGCTCCATCGAAGCGTTTTTACTATTACAACGCATCGTAAAAATATCAATCAAAAGCTTAAAGGTAAATTGGGGCAAAATCATATACAAAAGCTATTGGAACATCAGATTTTGCCTGATTTTCCCGACAGTGACGATTGAGACTCCAAAGGAAGTCAGTGGGGAACCGCTATGGGAATGGTTATTAAGATGGAAGTACCCCGTCCATGATTGCTGGTGATTTCCAATTTACCTCCGTAATAGGCGATTTCATTATGAATTAACTCTAAACCAAAGCCTTTTCCTTGCATACTGGTCGCTATCCCCATCCCATTATCTTCTATCAATAAGGTTAGTTCATCATCCAATTCAATCAATTGCACCAATAGTTGCGATGCCTTTGCATGTTTAATCGTATTATTTACCAATTCATTGATGATATCAAAAAGTGTCATTACATAGGTTTGATCCCAATTTCTGGTGCGTTCCATACCAATGACGATGGGAGTCACGATTAAGCAACTGGGTACCTTGGCCGTTAGTTCCAAGATGGCGGCTTTTAGGCTCATATTGCCCAGTTTTATTGGATATGATTGAGAGGCCACTTGTGTACGTAAAGCCACAATGGCTTGGAGGTGCGTCAATTTTTGGTGCAGGTCCAGTTGCGTTCGGTAGGCTAGTCGAAGCTTTTGCCGCAGCCGTTTCCGTGCCCATTGGTACTCAAGAACAGCCAATAATATGAGCGCGACGATGATGATAAATGCATCGACATTGTATATTTGTTGTAAGCCAAAAAATCTCCACATAGGTTTCGTTTTTAAATTACGGAGCAAACAAAAGTATGCAGGGAACCCGCAAATCTGTATACCTATTACAGGGTATTTCTAGCTGTAAATAGAACTTATGAATGGTCTATGTTATATTCAATTACAGTTGTATATGAAATAAAAAATACCCATTAGTGGGTATTTTTTCCACCCTAAACAAGGGATACTTTTGAAGTATCCTAACGCAGAGATCTGATCTCATCATTAAAAAAGTACAAACTATGGACGGATTACCATTAATGCACGAGTTGCCGAAAGATAATTTATACAAATTATTGAATCTGCCTTTGTCGGCTAAATGGCCACAGGTCAAAAAAAATTTTGAGACCCGTGAAAACCAATTAAAAGATCAGCTGGCAAAGGCGATTGGTGCAGAAAAAACGAAGTTGGAGGCAGAGCTGTCTGTACTTCAACAAGCCTTTGAGCATGCTACAAAACGTATTTCGGATGGGAACACGGCTATGCACCACACTACAGAAGCATTGAAAGGGATGGGCTTGCCTCCTAATAGCGACTGGGATACCGTGAATGATCGTTATCAAGAAATGCAAAAAACGGTATCCGAAGCTTCCATTCGACCACATTATGACCAATTACAGCGATCTAAGGAATTATTACAGCGCCACCCTAAAACAGGAAAGACGTGGATAGGAGCTGCCATTGGATTGGGTGTGGCGGGGATATCCCTAGCGGCTTACCATGCCCTAGGCGGTAGTTCTGCTACCGAAATAACACACACAGTAGCTCAACCATCGGCCGGAGCAGCTGCGCCGGCATCAGAGCGGCCTGAAATAATAGCCGATCATGAGCAAGTAGCTGATGGCATCACAGCTACTACGGAGGATGAAGCGTTACAGGAGTACATTGATAGCCACCAAACGGTTGAAGATGAGATGTACAGCCTTTTAGGGTTAGCTCCCGATCCAACACTACAGCTTACACTGCAACATAAGTTGCAAGTATTAAATAGTTTAATCACCTCTGTTTAAATTCTCTTAAAAACGATAAATTATGGATTCGATGACTGAATTAGAGGGAGCATTGGCTAGTGCCAGTTCTTCTTTGGACGAATTAATAGAAAAAGCTTCCAATGCACAAGGTATAAGCGATCAAATTACGGAGCAACACGGGCATGTAGAGCAGCTGGCTCATCAAACGGAAGCATTATTTTCCGAAGTCCAACAGCATGGACAACAAGTCCAGCATATGATGGATGAGACACATGCCTTTCATGACCAAACGCAGCAACTGCACGATACAACCCAGCAATTGCATGACACGACGCAGGAGTTTCATGACCAAACGCAACAACTGCACGATACAACCCAGCAATTGCATGACACGACGCAGGAGTTTCATGACCAAACGCAGCAACTGCACGATACAACCCAGCAATTGCATGACACGACGCAGGAGTTTCATGACCAAACGCAACAACTGCAT
>Ga0182744_1002111_pt1 | contig 16711 bp, 14 predicted proteins | sample eDN3rd30CKraftMG_FD_128525 | JGI IMG/M metagenome (GOLD analysis project Ga0182744, IMG submission 128525) | Enriched Miracle-Growth compost microbial communities from Emeryville, California, USA - eDNA 3rd pass 30_C Kraft MG (version 2) (version 2) ...
CGAAGATCCTTGGAAAGAGGTGCTGTCATCAGATGCTGGCCTCCACTCCAGCCAGCATCTTGAATCACAAAACACGACAATCCGGAATCCATAATCGATTCCGTCAATCTGTGAACCGCTCTAACGTTGTGTAGGCTAGTGCCTCGTCGGGCCAAGGCGGATGAAGCCGTCCGGCGCATAACGATGCGCCAAAGAAAAAATGGCCGAAACGGCCATCAAAATTTCAGTCGATAAAGGAACGAGGCTCAGTCGTCGCGGTAGACGCGTTCGCGTCGCTCGTGGCGCTCCTGCGCCTCGATCGATAGGGTCGCGATCGGGCGGGCATCGAGCCGTTTCAGCGCGATCGGCTCGCCGGTTTCCTCACAATAGCCGTAAGTGCCCTCTTCCAGCCGCTGCAAGGCCGAATCGATCTTGGCGATCAGCTTGCGCTGCCGGTCGCGCGCCCGCAATTCGATGGCGCGGTCCGTCTCCGACGACGCGCGGTCGGCAAGGTCGGGATGATTGGCGTTTTCCTGCTGCAGGATTTCGAGCGTTTCGCGCGCTTCGCGGAAAATGTCGCTCTTCCAGGCGATCAGCTTTTGGCGGAAGTACGATTTTTGCCGTTCATTCATGAAGGGCTCGTCTTCGGACGGTACGTAATCGGTCGCAACGATTTCGTTCATTCGACTCACCCGACAACCCAAATTTGTGGCCTATATATTCGCCAGTCGAGGCGTAGACAAGAGCAAACGAGATTGTGTTCACGCATCTGTTAAAGGCCGATATAAAGGCGGCGCTTTGCCCGGTAAAATAGGTGGTTGCGGCAGCAAGCGAGCGGGCTCGGCAGCCTGCCCGCCGTTGCGTCGAACACTTGCGACAGATAATCCTGTCATGGTGTCCGGCGCGAATTTGCCGATCCGACTGAAACGGGAGGGCGGGTGAACAGGCTCTTTCTTCTCAGGCATGCGAAGGCCGGTTGGGCGCTGCCCGGCGTCCGCGACTTCGACCGTCCTCTCGATGCTTCGGGTATCGCCGATGCCGAGGCGCTGGGGGTAGCGATGCGAGCGGCGAGCCATGTTCCCGACCTCACCTTATGCTCCAACGCCAGGCGGGCGCGCGAGACGCTGGAAGGCGTGGCGACGCATGCCGACACCGGGCGCGTCGTTTTCACCGATGCCCTCTACAGTGCGGATGCCGCCGGCTATCTTGCCATCATCCGGCAGAACGGGGCGCTGGGCTCCCTGCTGGTCGTCGGCCATAATCCGATGATGGAAGACCTGACCATCGCCATTGCCGGCAGTGGCGACGGCGAGGCCAGCGAAACCCTGACCCACGGCTTCCCGACCTCGGGCCTGGCGGTGCTGCGCTTCGCTGACGGCCTCGACAAGGCCGCGCCCGGCGCCGGATACCTGGAAGCGTTCCTGACCCCTGCCGCCCTCGAACGCGGCCGGCCATTCCAAAATCGGTAGCAGTTCCTATATCGAGGGACGGAGCCGAGAGGGCATATATTGGCATCATCGCTGACTACTTTCGCCGACGAGACGCGCATTGCCCTCGACACGCTGGCCGGACGAGCCGTCGGGCTGTTTTCCCCGTCGCTGCGCCTTGGCGTCACCGGGCTGTCGCGCGCCGGCAAGACAGTGTTCATTTCGGCCCTCGTCCACAATCTCATCCATGGCGGCCGCCTGCCGTTGTTCGAGGCGCAGAAATCCGGACGCATCGCGCGCGCCTTCCTCGAACACCAGCCGGACGACGCGGTGCCGCGCTTCCAGTACGAGGACCATGTCGCCGCGCTCGTCGACGACCGTATCTGGCCGGATTCGACGCGCGCCATCTCCGAAATGCGCCTCACCGTCGAGTACGAGTCAGCATCCGGCTGGAACCGGATGTTTTCGGCCGGCAAGCTCTCCATCGACATCGTCGACTATCCCGGGGAATGGCTGCTCGACCTGCCGCTGCTCGGCAAATCCTTCCCCGAATTCTCGCACGAGGCCTTCGAGATGGCCGAATTGCCGGTCCGCTCCGACCTTTCGCAGGCATGGCGCGACCTGTCGGCCGGCATCGACCCGAACGCCGACGCCGACGAGATGACCGCGCGACGGCTGGCCGAAAGTTTTGCGCTCTATCTGAAGGCCTGCAAGCAGGACGAACGCGCCCTTTCCACGCTGCCGCCCGGCCGTTTCCTCATGCCCGGCGACCTTGACGGCTCGCCCGCCCTGACCTTTGCGCCGCTGCCGGGGCTCGGTGAAGGGCGCGCGCGCGCCGGCTCGCTGCATGCGATGATGGAGCGGCGCTACGAGGCCTATAAGACGCATGTGGTGAAGCCGTTCTTTCGCGAGCACATTGCCCGGCTCGACCGCCAGATCGTGCTCGTCGATGCGCTCCAGGCGCTGAACGCGGGACCGGGCGCGGTAGCCGACCTCGAACGCGCGCTGACCGAAATTTTGGCCTGTTTCCGCCCCGGGCGCGGCAATCTCCTCACCGATCTCTATTCGCGGCGCATCGACCGCATCCTGATCGCGGCCACCAAGGCGGACCACCTTCACCACGAAAGCCACGATCGCTTGCAGGCGATCGTGCGGCGGCTTGCCGACCGCGCCATCGCTCGCGCCAATTTCTCCGGGGCGGCCGTCGACGTGGTGGCGATGGCGGCGGTGCGCGCGACACGCGAAGGCACCGTCAAACAGGGACGCGAGACGCTGCCCGTCATCATCGGCACGCCGCTTGCCGGCGAGCGCATCGGCGACGAGACGTTTGACGGCACGACCGAAACCGCGATCTTTCCGGGCGATCTGCCGGCGAAGCCCGCCGAAGTCTTTTCCAGGCGCGATCGGGATACAGATGGCAGCGACCCACTGATTCGCTTCGTCCGCTTCCGCCCGCCGAAGCTGGAGCGCACCGCAGAGGGCGCCACCTTGTCGCTGCCGCACATCCGGCTCGACCGGGCCCTGCAATTCCTGATCGGAGATCGCCTGGCATGACGGAGCCCCGAAAGCCCGCCGCGTTCCGCGTCGATCCGCAACCGCGATCCGCCCCGGACGCGTTCTCCAGCGGCACGGGGCAGGCCGCACCCTACCGTGCCCGCAAGCCGCGCGCGCTGAAACCCGAGGCGGCGATCGCCATCCCCGAAGCCGTCGATGTGTTCGACGAACCCGATATCGCAGTAGCCGAGCCGCCCCTGCCCGTCGCGCCGCGAAAGAAGTCGCTGCTCGGCGCGATCTTCGCCGGATCGCTCGGTATCCTCGTATCGCTGGCCGTCGGCCTGTGGACGGATCGCCTGATCCGCGACCTGTTCGAGCGCGCGCCGTGGCTTGGCTTTCTGGCGGCGGGCGTGGCCGCTGTCGCCGCCGTAGCGCTGCTCATCATCCTTGCCCGAGAATTCATCGCCATCGGCCGCCTTGCCGAGGTCGAAAAGCTCCAGAGGAAAGCGCTCGACGCCATCGCCAGCGACGACCCTAAGGCAGGGCGGGCGGTGGTGGACGAACTGTCGGCCTTCGTGGCCGGCAAGCCGGAAACCGCTGCCGGCCGGCGTGCGCTTGCTGAACTCAAGGACGATATCGTCGACGGCGGCGATCTGGTGCGCCTGGCCGAGGCGGAGATTCTCGGTCCCCTCGACGCGCGTGCGAAAATCCTGGTCCTCGACGCCGCCAAGCGGGTGTCGCTGGTGACGGCCGTCAGTCCGCGCGCGCTGGTGGACATCGCCTATGTCGTATTCGAGGCCGGGCGCCTGATTCGACGCCTGTCGGAACTTTATGGCGGTCGGCCGGGCACGCTCGGCTTTTTCCGCTTGGCGCGAAGCGTGCTTGCCCACCTCGCCGTCACCGGCTCGATCGCCGTCGGCGACGGTTTCGTCCAGCAGGTCGTCGGCCACGGGCTGGCGGCACGGTTGTCGGCCAAACTCGGCGAAGGCGTCGTCAACGGCATGATGACGGCGCGAATCGGCATCGCCGCGATGGAGACGGCAAGGCCGCTTCCGTTCAGCGCCGGCCGACGCCCCGGCATGGGCGACTTCCTGACCGCGCTGGCCTCGTTTGCGTCGAAGAAAGCCGCTGAACCGGCTGATGCAGGCCGGTAACACCTGCTTTTTTCCACGGGCCGGATCGACCGACCGGGTTGCCAGGTCACGAAGCATTAACCATTCTTGTTCATGGTTCGGACAACGTCCACTTCAGTAAATCGGTGCCAGGTGTCCCTGATGAAAAGCGCAATCGTGTCGTGCGTAATGCCCCTGACGCTTGCTGTCGCGATGGCGGCGGGAATGGCCGCCGACGCTTTCGGCGCCGAGCGGGACAAGCAGTTTTTCAAGTCCATCGAGGGCCAATGGGCCGGCCCCGGCGAAATCGTCGCCGGCAAGTACAAGGGCACGAAATTTACCTGCAACTTCACCGGCACCACGCCCGACAGCAAGGCGGGCATGACGCTCGACGGCGGCTGCCGCGTCGGGGTGTTCACGCAGAAGATGTCGGCCAAGGTCGAGAATGTCGGCCGCCAGGGCTATAAGGGCAGCTTCATGGGCGGCTCCGACGGCAGCGGCCTCGATATCGTTTCCGGCAATGTCGTCGATGCCCGCAAGGTCGTCTTCGGCATCAACCGCAAGCAGCTGAACGGCGTCATGCAGGCGCGCCTGCCCGACGACGGCTCGATGGTCGTGACGGTGTCGGTACGTGTCGAAAAGCAGCTCATCCCCGTCATCGGCATGAGCCTGAAACGGCTCGACGGCGCTGCGGTCGGCGCCATCGCGAAGAACTGATCCCTCTCAACCAACCGCCGTGCGGCATCCGCGCCACACTCGCCGGCGCCTTGCTTGATTGAGGCTGTTACAGAGCCGATGAAGCCCCTATCTTGGCGGGCTTGAACGGTCTTTTTTGCGGCCGTGCGGACGGGACGGCGGAGCATGGCGCTGGAGACAACGGCTGGCAGCGATCTGATACAGGTGGTGGCGCTGCTTGGCGCGGCCGTCATCGCCGTGCCGATCTTCAGGCGCGCGGGGCTGGGCTCCATCCTCGGCTATCTCGCCGCCGGCGTGGTGATCGGGCCGTTCGGCCTGAAGATTTTCTCCGAATCGGAAACCATCCTGCATATCGCCGAACTCGGCGTCGTCATGTTCCTGTTCATTATCGGACTGGAGATGCAACCTTCGCGCCTGTGGGGGCTGCGGCGCGAGATCTTTGGCCTCGGCGCGTTGCAGGTCGGGTTCTGTGCGCTGCTTTTGACCTCGGTCGGCTGGCTCGGCGGCTTCCCGGTCGTCCAGTCCTTCGTTGCGGGCGTAGGCTTCGTGCTGACCTCCACCGCCGTCGTCATGCAGACCCTGGAGGAGCGCGGCGAGCTCGGTTCGCCGAACGGCCAGCGCATCGTCTCCATCCTCCTGCTGGAGGACCTCGCGATCGTGCCGCTGCTGGCGCTGGTCGCCTTCCTGGCGCCGGGCGGCGAGCACACCAGCTTGTCGGAACGGATGACGGGGATCGGCATCGGCGTGGCGGCGATCGCGGCGCTGGTCGTCGCCGGACGCTACCTGCTCAACCCGCTGTTTCGCGTTCTCGCCGATTCGCGCGCCCGGGAAGTGATGACGGCCGCGGCCCTGCTGGTGGTCCTCGGCTCGGCGCTCGTCATGCAGCTTAGCGGGCTGTCGATGGCCATGGGCGCGTTCCTGGCCGGTGTGCTTTTGTCGGAATCGACCTTTCGCCATCAGCTCGAAGCCGATATCGAGCCGTTCCGAGGCATTTTGCTCGGTCTGTTCTTCCTCGCCGTCGGCATGTCGCTCGATCTTCGGGTCGTTGCCGGCCACTGGCTGATGATCGCAGTCTATGTCCTTGCCTACATGGCAATGAAGGCGCTGGGCATCTATGCCGTTGCGCGCTTCTTGAGGACCAGCCATCGCGCCGCGCTGGAGCGGGCCGTCGTCATGGCGCAAGGCGGCGAGTTCGCCTTCGTCCTCTACTCGGCGGCCGCCGCGGTCGGCCTGATCGACGGCGAGGCCAACGCCATGCTGACGGCGATCATCATCCTTTCCATGGTGCTGACGCCGCTCGCCATCATCGCCCTGCGCTGGTTCACGCCGCGCGACGAGCAGTCGCTCGACGGCGTCGATGTCGCCGACGGGCTGACCGGCAGCGTGCTGATCATCGGCTTCGGCCGTTTCGGCCAGATCGCCAGCCAGCCGCTGATCCTGCGCGGCGTCGATGTCTCGATCATCGACAACGACGTGGAAATGATCCAGGCGGCGGCCGATTTCGGCTTCAAGATCTATTACGGCGACGGCACGCGCCTCGACATCCTGCACGCCGCCGGTGTCGGAAATGCGCGCGCGGTGCTGGTGTGCGTGGACAAGCCCGAGGTCGCGGTGCGTATCACCCAGTTGGTCAAGGCGGAATTCCCGCTGGTCACCGTGTTGGCGCGTGCCTACGACCGCGGCACCGCCTTGCAGCTCATCCATGCCGGCGTGGACTACCAGCTTCGCGAGACCTTCGAATCGGCCCTCGTCTTCGGCGGCTCGACGCTGGAGGCGCTCGGCGTCGATCCTGAAGTGGTGGCCGACGTGGTCGAGGACGTGCGCCGGCGGGACGCGGCCCGGCTCGACATGCAGATCACCGGCGACATCCGCGACGGGCGCAATTTCCTCAAGGGCAACATCGCCACGCCGGTTCCGGCGCCGGTCGCGCCGCCGCGCCGGCCGGGACAACCGCTCAACGCGGAAACTGCAAGCGTGCTAACCAAGCAGGTACCGGAAAACTAGGAGGCTTTCGATGGCTGGAACGGACAAGAACGCACTGGCGGTGACGAAATTCTGGCGCGAGGCGGGCGCGGATGCCTGGTTCGCCAAGAACGACGCCTTCGATACGGAGTTCAGGAATCGCTTCCTCGACCTCCACTATGCCGCCGCGCGGCGCGAGTGCGATTCATGGCTGGCGGATGCCGAAGGCGCGCTGGCGCTGATGATCCTGCTCGACCAGTTCCCCCGCAACTGTTTCCGGGGCACCGGCCATATGTTCGCCACCGATCCGCTGGCGCGCAGCCTCGCCGCCAAGGCGATCGCGGCCGGCCACGACCTCGCGATCGATGAGGAGGTCCGTGTCTTCCTCTATCTGCCGTTCGAGCATTCCGAGGATTTGGCCGACCAGGAACGGTCGGTGGCGCTGCACGAGGCCCATGCGAGGTCCGAGCTTTCCTATGCCGTCGACCACCGCGACATCATCCAGAAGTTCGGCCGCTTTCCACACCGCAACCGGGCTCTGGGGCGCGAGACGACGCCGGAGGAACAGGCGTTCCTCGATGGCGGCGGTTTCAGCGGCTAGATTTCCACCAGTCCTGGCCGGACGGCAGTTTTTCGATACCAGCGGCATCGATGGCGGCAAGGCGATCGGCAATACGCTTTCCCGCCACGACGGCATCCGGCGCGATTTCGGCAAGCGGCACCAGCACGAAGGCGCGTTCCAGCATTCGCGGGTGCGGCACGTCCAGCCCCGCCTCGCTGATGGCTTCGTCGCCGTAGATGAGGATATCGACGTCGATCAGGCGCGGTCCCCAGCGCTCCTTGCGGACCCGCTTCAGCTTGCGCTCGGCCTCGAGACACCGCTCGAGCAACTCGCGCGGCGGGTGGCTGGTGGCGATCCCGGCTGCCGCGTTGAGGAAATCCGGCTGGTCGAGCTTGCCCCAGGGCGGCGTACGATAGAGCGAGGACACCGCGATGACCCGGATGCCGGCGTCGGCATCGAGCATGCGCAGGGCCTCGGCCATCGACGCCGCCGGGTCTCCGAGATTGCCGCCAAGGCTGAGATAGGCGACGATTTCACGCTGCTCCGACACGCATCCTCCCCGCTTCAGTGGCCGGCGGCATCGCCCTGGCGCGCCAGCACGGCGTCGGCCATGGCCAGGGCGTCGACGTTGAAGGCGACGTCGTGGACACGGAACAGGTGCGCGCCCTGCAGGCGAAGGATCACGCTGGTCGCGGCCGTTCCCGCCACCCGCGAGGCTGCCTCGCGGCCCACGACATGGCCGACGAAGCGCTTTCGCGACGTACCGATGGCCAGCGGAAAGCCGAGCGCGTGCAGTTCGTGGACGCGCGCCATCAGGTCGAGGTTTTCCTTCGTCGTTTCCTTGGCGAAGCCGAACCCCGGGTCGAGCATGATCTGGCCGTCGGCGATACCGGCCTTGCGCGCGATCGCCAGCGACTTTTCGAGGAAGAAGAACTGGTCCTCGATCACGTCCGGCAGCTTCTCGCGCTCCCGCCCCGTATGCATGATGATCAGCCCGGCGCCGGTCTCGGCCGCCACCCGGGCGATGCCCGGCTCCCGCTGCAGGCCCCACACGTCGTTGACGATGTGGGCGCCGGCGGCGACTGCCAGCCGGGCGGTTTCCTCGCGATAGGTGTCGATGGAAATCAGCGTCTCGCCGAGCGCCGCAAGCGCCTCGATGACGGGCAGCGCGCGGGCCTGCTCCTCCTTGGCGCTGACGGGCTCGGCCTTGGGATTCGTCGATTCCCCGCCGACATCGATGATCGAGGCGCCTTCCTGCGCCATCAGCCGGGCCTGGGCGATCGCCGCATCGAAATTGTCGAACTTGCCACCGTCCGAAAAACTGTTCGGCGTGACGTTCAGAATGCCCATCACTTCGGCCTTGTCGCCGAAATCCAGGTGGCGCCCATGCGCCAGTTGCCATCGTCTCATCAACATTTCCGGCCAACCAGATTAGAGAGGAGGTCGCTTAACCCTTTTCGGATAGGAAGGGGCAGGCTCGTCCGGGTCGATCTCCGTTGCGCCCGAAACGGGCGTAACGCAAGCCAGAAGCAGAGGCAACACCATGAAGCGCATCCTGTTTGCCGTCTTGCTGCCCCTTGTCGCCGCCGTGCCCGCACAGGCGGCCAACGTCGTCAAAACCTACAGCTATTTCACGGTCGGCGGCTCGACGCTGGACCAGATCGAGACGCAACTGTCGAAGAACGGGCCGCACGTCAAAACCACCGGGCACCGCCATCCCGGCGCGACGCGGATGGCCTTCACCACGCGCCTCGGCTTTGCCGAAAACGCCAGCTCCTGCCGCATCACTTCCGCCGCGGTCACGGTGAAGGCAAATGTCATTTTGCCCCGCTGGAAACGTCCTCGCGGCGCGGACGCGGGCGTACGGCTGTTCTGGGACACGCTTTCGGCCGACATAAAGCGGCACGAGGAAAGCCATATCGTGATCGCCCGCAATTACGGCCGGGAACTGGAACAGGCGTTGCTGGCAATCGGACGCCAGAAGGATTGCGACGCCGCCAGGGCCAGGGCGAAGGTGGTTTCAGAGACGATCCTTGCCAAGCACGACCGCGCCCAGGTCCAGTTCGACCGGGTCGAGGGAATCAATTTCGAAAGCCGCCTGCTGCGGCTGCTCAACTACCGGATCGAACAGATCGAAAGCACCCGCAAGGCCAGGTAACAATTTCGATACAGGCCGGCCGTCGTCTCGACAGTTTTCGCGGTGTCTGGTATTGGCGCGGCGCTGTTTTCAGGAAACGCATGCCGGTTGGTAGTCCGGCAATCCCGCAGGGATTCGAAGCCCGTCCACAGACGTGGTCCACAGCCAGCCCGAAGTCGATCGATGCCTTGCCGTTGCCGATACGGCGTGGCCCGATGAAGTACGGCGATGGCGCATGCAGGCACGGGAGTAGGCGGATCGATGGATAGCATCGCCGGAAAGTCGCAGAAACGGGAATTCGAGGCGCCGCCTCTTTCCGAGAAGGAAAAGAACGTCATCATCGCCGGCGTTCTCCTGTCGATGCTGCTTGCAGCGCTCGACCAGGCCATCGTCGCGCCGGCAATGCCGACGATCGGCGGCGCGCTCGGCCATGCCGACTACCTGCCCTGGATCGTCACCGGCTACCTGCTGACGGCGACGGCGGTTGCGCCGCTCTACGGCAAGATTTCCGACGTGCTCGGCCGCCGGCCGACCCTCTATGCGGCGATCCTCATCTTCCTTGCCGGGTCGGTGATCAGCGCGGTCGCCCCCAACATGCTGGTTCTGATCATCGGCCGGGCCGTGCAGGGCATCGGCGGCGGCGGGCTTTTCGCGCTGTCGCAGACGGTGATCGGCGACCTCGTGCCGCCGCTGGAGCGCGCCCGCTACGCCGCGTGGATTTCCGGCACCTGGGCGATCGCGAGCATTGCCGGTCCGCTGCTCGGTGGCACCTTCGCCGAGCACCTGCACTGGTCGCTGATCTTCTGGATCAACATCCCGCTCGGCCTGCTGGCGATGGCGATCATCAATACCCCGCTCAAGAAGCTGCCGATCGTCGCCAAGCATCATCGCATCGATTTTTTGGGCGCAGCCCTGCTCATCGTGGCGACATCACTGCTTTTGCTGGCGCTCAACTGGGGCGGCAGCGAGTATGCGTGGCTTTCGGCCGAAATCCTCGGGATTCTGGCCTGCTCGGCCGTTTTCTGGTTCGGTTTCGCCGCGCGGTTGATGCGGGCAGCCGAGCCGCTGGTGTCGCTCGAAGTCCTCGGCAATGCGATCGTGCTCAGCGGGACGCTCGCGATTTTCCTGGTGCAGGCGGCCAATGTCGGGCTGGCCGTCTACCTGCCCGTCTACATGCAGGCGTCGCTCGGGCTTTCGGTCAGCGATTCCGGCATCGCCATGCTCGGCCTGCTCCTGGGCACCGTGGCCGGGGCCATGTCGAGCGGCTATCTGATCCCGCATGTGCGCCACTATAAGCGCCTGGCGCTTGGCGGCGGCCTGTTCAGTGCCGCCGGTCTCGTGCTGCTGGGCCTCGTCGCCGACAGCGCTTCGCTGCTCACGGTCGAGTTCCTGACCGTCTGCATCGGCGTGGGCGCCGGGGCTGCTTTCCCGGTCGCGACCGTATCCGTGCAGAATGCCGTCGACCGGATGCACCTCGGCGTCGCCACCGGCGTGCTCACCTTCCTGCGCTCGCTGGGCGGCGCGCTCGGAGTAGCCCTGCTCGGCGCGGTGGCGCTTGGGTATGGCCTGCCGCTCGGCCGCGAGGGCGCGGATTTCACGACCCATGCGGTATCCGGGCAGGCTTTTTCGATGATCTTCTATGTCTGCACGGCAATCACGCTCGCCGGCTTCGTCGGCTTCCTGCTGATGCCCGAGAAAGCGTTGCGCGGCTATGCCAAGGAGTCGGTACCTACTCTGGAATAGGAAACCTATTCCCGGACACCGAGCTTCTTTTGCAGGCTGGTCGAGGACGTCGTGTATTGGAACACGATCCTCTCGCCGGGGCTGACGCGGCGCTTGGCCGCCTGCGCCATCAGCGCCGCCTCGTGGAACCCCGAAAGGATGAGCTTCAGCTTGCCCGGATAGGTGTTGATGTCGCCGATGGCGAAAATCCCGGACGACGAGGTCTCGAATTTCTCGGTATCCACCGGGATCAGGTTTTCGTGCAGGTTGAGCCCCCATTCGGCGATCGGCCCGAGCTTCATCGTCAGGCCGAAGAACGGCAGCAGCCGCGTGCACGGCACTTCGATCTCCCCTTCCGGCCCCTTGACGAGCGCCGAGGCGAGCTGGCCATCGGTGCCGGTCAGGCCGCTCACCTGGCCCACCTCGAACCTCAGCTTCTTCATTTCCTGCAGGGCGTACATCTTGTTGACGCTGTCGGGCGCGGCGCGAAACTCCGGCCGCCGATGCACCAGCGTCACGCTCTTCGCCACCGGTTGAAGGTTGAGCGTCCAGTCGAGCGCCGAATCCCCGCCGCCGACGATAACGAGGTCGTGGCCACGGAAATCCTCCATGCGACGCACCGAGTAGAAGACGCTGTTGCCTTCATAGGCCTCGATACCGGGAATGGGCGGCCGCTTCGGCTGGAAGGAGCCGCCGCCGGCGGCGATGACGACGACCTTGGCCTCGAAGACATCGTTTTCATCGGTTGTGACGCGGAACGACCCGTCATCGAGCCGTTCGAGGCCGGCAACCATGCGATTGAAGGAAAAGGCCGGCTTGAAGGGTTCGATCTGCTCGAGCAGCTTGTCGACCAGCCCTTGCGCGGAGATCGATGGCCAGCCGGGAATGTCGTAGATCGGCTTCTCGGGATAGAGCTCAGTACATTGCCCGCCGGGACGGTCGAGGATATCGACCAGATGGCACTTGAGATCGAGAAGGCCGAGTTCGAAAACCGAAAACAGGCCGACCGGCCCTGCCCCGACGATCAACACATCGGTCTTGATAGTTCCGTCCATCGTGCGTCTCCCTGGCCGGCTCCGGATATCAAATCCGGCTGCCGCAATGGATCAGGCGGCCACGGAACGGAAAGCGACGCCGGCTGCGAAGAACGCGGCGGCGTCAGCCTTGCCGCTCGGGCACGCGAACCACGAGCCCGTCCAGTTCGTCGCGGACCTTGATCTGGCACGAAAGGCGGGAATTGGGCTGAACGTCGTAGGCGAAGTCGAGCATGTCTTCTTCCATTGCCTGCGGCTCGCCGACCACGCTCGTCCATTCCTCGTCGACATAGACGTGGCAGGTCGCGCAAGCGCAGGCGCCGCCACATTCGGCCTCGATGCCCGGCACGGCGTTGCGAACCGCGTTCTCCATGACGGAAGAGCCGTTTTCGGCTTCTACGTCAAAACGGGTACCGTCGTGGGCGATGTAGGTAAGCTTGGTCATTTGTCACCTGAAAGAGTCACCGCCGAGATAATCACTCCGGCGCACAAGTCAACTGCCGCGCGAAAGCGCCACCGCGTGACGTTTTCCTTAAAAATTCGCGCTCCAGGCGCAGCTGGGCAGGAATAAGACCGAATCGATCGGCGGCTGAGGGTCAGCGCCCGATGGCGGCGACGAAATCGCTGGCTGCCTCCACCAGGCCGGCGAGGCGGTCCCAGGCGGCGGCATCCTCCGGGTCGCGTTCGATGGCGGTGGCGCAGTCGGCGATAGCGAAAGCCCCTACCCCGCGCGCGGAGCCTTTCAGCCCATGCGCCATCATCAGGCGTTCCTGGACGGCGGCGCCGGCGAGCGTCCGGCTGACGGTGCCAGCCTGCTGGAGGAACAGCGCAAGCACCTCCTGCTCCAGCATCCGGTCGCCCATCGTCTGGCGCGAAAGATGCGCCAGGTCGATCGGCCTGTCCGCACCGGACTGGCCCGTTTCCCCGCCAGGCATCGAAAAGGCGATGCTGTTTTCACTGCTCATTCCGCATCGCTCCGATTGCCGCCAGAAGGCCATTTTCGAGCGCGAATGCTAGGATCGGCGGGTTAACGGGACGTTGCGAAAAACGGCCAATCCCGTCCGGTAAAATCACGGCGGCGTTAACCTTATATTTAAAGTTTTACGTATCGGGCCGAATGCATGTTTTATTTACCCCCCTGTGTCATTACGATACGCGGGGTCCATATTGAGCCTCGGGCGCGGGCTAAGAAGCGATAATAACAGGTTCCGCGGCAGCTAGTACAGGGTAGCGAAGGCATGGCGAAGAAGTCGACCACCAGCAAGAATCTTGACAGTGAAGTGGCCAGCGAGCTGGAAAAAGCGCTGGATCTCGACCTATCGAACGACACAGGCGATCTCGACATGGCGGCCTCCATGGAGGACCTGGAAGCGCAGATATCCCAGGCGGCCGAAGAGCTGGCGCGGGCCAATCAGCCGCAAACGGAAGTGTCGGCAGTCGAGGTGAAGAAGCCGGCGCAGCCCGCCCCGAAGCCGAAGCCTGCAGCCGAACTGCGGCCCATCGAGTCCCCGAACGGGACACAGCAGGGATTCTCCCCTGCCAATGACGATCGCCAGAAAGATTACCGCTCCCTGCTCCATTCGCTCAACCGGCGTTCCTCGAATGCCGTCTACTGGGTCGTCGCCCTCGTCTCGCTGGCGTGGGTCGCCGGCGCCGGCGCGCTTGCCAACATGCTGTTCGGTCCCGACGTGTGGACGATCCGCTCGCTCGACCAGTTGATGGCCCGTCCGGGCCTGATCGGCCTTGCGGTCGCTACCGTCCTGCCGATCGTCCTGTTCTGGGCGTTCGCGGCCATGATCCGCCGGGCCCAGGACATGCGCCTGGCGGCGCAGTCGATGACCGAGGTCGCCTTCCGCCTTGCGGAGCCGGAAAACCTTGCCCAGGACCGCGTCATGATGATCGGCCAGGCGGTGCGCCGCGAGGTCGCGGCCATGGGTGAAGGCATCGAGCGCACGCTCGCTCGCGCCGTCGAGCTGGAAACGCTGGTCCATAGCGAGGTCAGCCAGATCGAGCGCTCCTATACGGAGAACGAGGCCCGCATCCGCATGCTGGTCGACGGGCTGGGCAGCGAGCGCGAGGCCGTGGTCGGCCACGCCGAGCGCGTGCGCGCCTCGATCATGGGCGCCCACGAGACGCTGAAGGAAGAGATCGATTCCGCCGGTGACACGATCCGCAACAGCATCCTCAGCGCCTCGACCAACCTGTCGATGACGATCACCAATTCCGGCGACACACTGATCGACCGCATCAATGCGAGTTCCATGTCGATCTTCGATTCCGTCGAAGGGCGCCTGGATTCCATCACCGACCGGCTCTCGACCTCCGGCGAGGCTTTCGCCAGCCTGCTCGATACCCGCATCGCCAAGCTGACGGACAGCGCCGACGGGCTGACCCGTTCACTGACCGACCTGCTCGACGACCGCACAGCCGGTATGGTTTCCCTGCTGGGCGGCGCTGCCCGCACCCTCAGTTCGGAGTTCGAAAGCAGTCTGGAAAGCATCGAGCGGACGCTGGCCGAGCGCGGCCAGGCGCTCATCAGCGAATTCGAGACGCGTGCAGAAGCGCTCGACACCGGAACGCAGAAGCTGAACGCGGCCCTCGAAGCGCGCGCCCGCCAGATCAACGAGACGCTGGTCGAGCGCGCACGGGACATCTCCAACGCCTTCACGAGCGGCAAGGACGCCCTGTCGACCCTGATCGACGAGGGCCGGACGCAGATCGGCGTCGAGATGGCCGGCATCGTCACCTCCACCTCCACCATGCTGGAAGCGCATGCCAACGACTTCGCCGGGCGCATGGAAGCGGCTCGAGATGTCGTCTCACGCTCGTTCGAAAGCGATATCCAGCGCCTCACCGACGCCCGCAGCGGCATCGAGAATGCGGTCGAGGAACACAGCCGCAAGCTGGCCGAAAGCGGCGAGCGCATGGCGGCCGCCTTGCAGGCCGATCTCGACCAGTTCGCCGAAGGCCGCGCCGGCATCGATGCCCTGGTGGCCAGCCAGGTGCAGAAACTTGCCGAAGGGCGTACCCTGATCTCGCGGGCGCTCGAGGACGATCTGCGCAAGGTCGACGCCTCCCGCGCGGCCATGGACGCGGCGATGGAAGGCCATCTCCAGCGGCTGGACAGCAGCCGTGACCGGCTCTCCCGGGCGCTCAACGAAGACTCTGAAAAGATCGTGCAAGCCCGCACCACCATTGATGAAATGGTGGCCGGGCATGTTGGGAAACTGATTGAGGGCCGCAGCATCCTCACCCGCGCGCTCGAAGCCGACATGGCCAAGCTCGCCGAAAGCCGCGCCGATATCGACGGGCTGGTCGCCGGCCAGGTCGAGAAGATCGCCGAAGGCCGTGCCACCCTCGCCCGGGCGCTCGAAGCCGATATCGGCGTCCTCAAGGCGCTGATGGACAGCCATTCGACGAAGCTTGCCGAGGACCGCGGCCATCTCGCCGAGGCGCTGGAGTCCGACCTCGCCGGTATCCGCAGGCTGATCGACGAGCACGCCGACAAGCTGGCGGGTGACCGTAGCCTGCTGTCGCAGACGCTGGAAACCGACCTCGCCAAGCTGGCGGAGAGCCGTTCGAGCATCGACGGGCTGGTTGCCGGCCAGGTCGAGAAGCTGGCCGAGGGCCGCGACATCCTCAAGCGGGCGCTTGAAGCCGACCTCCATACCATCCAGAACGTGATTGCCGGCCATTCCGACAAGCTGCTACAGGACCGTTCGCAGTTCTCGCAGTCGCTCGAGAGCGACCTCGAAGCGGTCCGCGGCGAAGTATCCAGCCACATGGCCAAGCTCACCGCCGACCGGGCGACCCTGTCGCAGGCGCTGGAAGAGGATCTGGCCAAGCTGGCCGAAAGCCGTTCGAGCATCGACGGCCTGGTTGCCGGCCAGGTCGAGAAGCTGGCCGAGGGCCGCGACATCCTCAAGCGCGCGCTCGAAGAAGACCTTGCCAAGCTGGCCGAGAGCCGCGCGGGCATCGACGGGCTCGTCACCGGCCAGGTGGAAAAGCTGGCGGAAGGCCGCGACATCCTCAAGCGCGCCCTGGAATCCGATCTCGACGCCATCAGCGGCACCCTCTCCGATCAGGCCGCGAAGCTGGTCCAGGAGCGTGCGCAGTTCTCGCAGACGCTGGAAAGCGACCTCGAGCGCGTGCGCGAAGCCGTTTCCAGTCACCGTGACCAGTTGGCCGACGAGCGCGGGTTGCTGTCCCGGGCGCTGGAGGACGATCTGGCCAAGCTGGCGGAAAGCCGTTCGAGCATCGACGGGCTGGTCGCCGGCCAGGTGGAAAAGCTGGCGGAAGGCCGCGACATCCTCAAGCGCGCGCTGGAATCCGACCTCGCCACCATCAAGGGGGCCGTCGCCGACCAGGCCGAAAAGCTGCTGCAGGACCGTTCGCAATTCTCGCAGGCGCTGGAGGGCGACCTGGAGCAGGTTCGCGGAACCGTTGCCGACCACATGAACCGGTTGACGGAAGACCGGGCCACGCTGTCGAAGGCGCTGGAGGACGATCTCGCCAAGCTGGCCGAAAGCCGCTCCAGCATCGACGGGCTGGTCGCCGGCCAGGTGGAAAAGCTGGCCGAAGGCCGC
>Ga0182744_1002112_pt1 | contig 16707 bp, 15 predicted proteins | sample eDN3rd30CKraftMG_FD_128525 | JGI IMG/M metagenome (GOLD analysis project Ga0182744, IMG submission 128525) | Enriched Miracle-Growth compost microbial communities from Emeryville, California, USA - eDNA 3rd pass 30_C Kraft MG (version 2) (version 2) ...
GCTATGCTCTGAGCTCATGAACGCCTCTTAAATAGACACAGGTGAATAAAGTTCAAGGCTGTGTAGGCTACGTTGCACCTGATTGCAAAGCATCTATGGCGCGTATGGCAGCCGCTCCGCTTCCTCCATACGCTTGGTTTAAGCAAGCCGAACGGTTCTACTCATGCTTTGCTGCTCGTTGCGGCCGTATCCTCCAAGGCCGTTCCGCCATCCCACAGGCCTATGGGCTTGTGCGATTAACACCATATTTACTACCGCTGCGAACCATGCACATACCATTTCGAAGTACGAAAATGGCCTAGGTCTGTGGAGGCAGCCATCGGCAGTCGGCATGTCATAGGATGATGTTCAGCGAAGCTTGCAGACAAGTAGCAAAAGAGGAAACGAAGGGGTGATGTGCGCGATGGAGTGGCTCCTTTTGCGGCTGGGCATGCCGGCCACGAATAGCAACGGAACAGACCAGCCAGGCACTTTGTGATACTTTGTTGCGGACAAAGTATCGAACAACTCCGTGCGTTCCGCACGGAAAGCCTTTGCGCGAAGGGCAATTGAATCAACGTTGATTAAGAAAAAAGTTCCTTTTTATGAGAAAGTCAATAAAGAATAAAGCAAATTTTATGGGTATTTCCATAAAATTTGCTTGAACCGAGCTTAGTTAATTTCTTCCTTTGCCTGCGCTGTGGCAAATACGTCACCAAAATTAGCGAAGGTTTCATTTGCTGCGCGTATGGCTTGCTCTTGCTTTTCAGGAGTGTGCGCTTGCGTATTTAATACATCTATGAACGCTCCCCATTTCTGTCCAGTTGCTTCACCATAGCCAGAGAAAAAAGAGACACCTTTGGTGACACCTAATTTTTCCAGCATTTGTACAATAATACGACCACCCATAATAGAACCTTCCAATACATATAAAGCCCCTAAAGCTTCCGAAACGTTGTTAATGCTGGGAGCTACTGCATCAGGCAAAGCAACTACATCGCTGCCCAGCGCCTCGATATCCTGTTTCAGATAAGATGAATTGCGTCTATCTTTATAATCTGGCAATATATCTGCTGTTATATAGGGTGCAATAGCCTGTTCAACCGAATGAAAATAAACATAAAAATGTTTCAAGAATTCGGCGTAATCCGCATCGCTTTCAATGGCTTTCAATTTTCTCACCACGACCCCTTCTAATTGCTGGTGAGCTGTTTTGGTTGCTTCTTTTATTTGTGTACTTAACATATGCTTGTTTATTAGTTATGTTTCGCTTTACGCTTTACGCTTTACGCTTTACGCTTTACGCTTTACGCTTTACGCTTTACGCTTTACGCTTTACGCTTTACGCTTTACGCTTTTAGAGTAAACGATTAACTCAAACAAAGATTGCAAACTTTTTAAAAGAACTTGTATGCAATCCGCGCTATTTTGTATCATTTTCGTTTACGACTAGGCTGATTGTTCATTTTCACGCTGGTCGTTCAACTGATATCGAGCCTCCATCACCTCTCCATCTTCATGGCGCCGTACCCACCCCATATGGATGAGCAAGCGGATATTCGTATATACCGTAGCCCAGGAAATGCCATGGCGCTGACGTAAGTCCATCCAAAAAGACTCCATATCGCTAATCTCCTGTTGCTCGCAAAGGGCTTCAATCAAAATTTTCCGCTGCGTACTGATCATGTAACCGCGGTTAATCAGGGTGTTATAGATTTTTTCACAATGCTGTTTGGCTTCCATAGGGTGTTTCATAATATAAATCTTTGGTTATAACAATTGCTTTAAGTTAAATTGCCGTTTGTAGATAGGTATGTAGGCAATCGGTTTTTTCTCCATTCCATTATTTTTATTCTTTCGAGTGGACTGCTTTGCAACCGAAGAAGTACGCCTTCCCTGCCCGGTTTCCAATAAAGAGGCAACGCCTTTTAAACCCGGTTCTTCCGGATCGCCTAGCGTAGCATTCGCAGGTAAAGCTATTGATACATCGGGTTCCATACCATTCAAATAATCCGACCAGCCATCGGCGTTCTGAATAATAAAGCTGCTGAAATAGAAACTGTATGTATCAATCAAAATATTGAAAAAGCCAACCGGTTTACCATAGGTTTTTTCGCCAACAAGCTTGACGTTCATATAGGGTTTCAGGCTGCTGATGAGCAATTCGCTAGCCGAGGCCGTATTGCCAGATACGATGAAATAAACATCTTGAATGGCTTCCAAAGCTCCTTTTTTGTGGAAATAACTGGTGTTTGCAGCCATGCTAAAATCCACATCGGCGAGCGTGGCCAGTCGACCTTGATATTCCACCGTATTTCCCAGTGCATCCTGGTACAGCTGATGCTGTAAGATGGTCGCTTTCCCGTCTTGCATCTGTTCATTGAATACCTCCGTGTACATTACCTTTCCGTTTAAACGAGAAGGGATTAGCAAATTCGCTACATATTCCGCTGTTTTCACATAGCCCCCGCCATTCGAGCGGAGATCGATGGCGATGGCCGATGCTTCCGCTTGGGCAAAGGTGGAAAAAGCCTGATCCAGCTCGTCTTGACAGGAACTGAGTTCCGGAAAAGAGCCGAGGGCCAAGTAGGCCAGCGTTTTATTTCCTACATCCAACACAGACGCTTTCAGAATCGCGTCCGTAGATCCTCCCACGACCAGCGCCAAGGGATCTGTGATGGTATGACTCGTTTCTTCCATAAAAGAATATTTAGGATTCCCCGCATAAACAGGCGACTCATAAGGAGTGCCTGTTTGCGGGTTGATATTCATCTGTGAAATATCATAAAGTTCTGTCTTATATGCTGTTAGTTCAGGACTGATACTGCCATAGCGGCTACGCGGATTAAAATCCGCATAGCTGGGCAGGCCTTGCTGCCAGAGGTACACCTGCCGGGCATAGATCAAGATGGAATCCAAGGTAAACTCCTTACGGGTACCCGTGGTGGGGGAAATGATTTCCTCTTCGGGCGACACCTCCTCCCCCTTTTGACAGCTGCTCAGGCACAAGAAAATGCCGAACCCCAGTACCCCCTGTCGGAATAGGTTTCTTTTGATCTTTGCTTGAACAGTTGCCATCCGCATGGGTGCTTTTATCTTATCAGACTTAATACCATTATTTCTTGGTCGTTAAATCGATACTTCCCTCTTCGCTTACGTAATATTTAAAAGTGAGGTAACCTTGGTTGTTTTTGTAATCATCTTCTGTTGGTTCAGTTGTACCACCTTTGTAATTGGAAATCATTTTGAATTTCACATAACGACCATCAGTAAGCTTGAATACATAGAGATTGTTTTCAATAGGTATAGCATTGGTTACTTCAGTAGCTGTTCCCTCAGTGATAGCCCAAGTTTGGAAATATTGTGAGGCATAGGCTTCATCATTTCTCAAAATGTAATAACGGTGTGTAAAGGCACTTTCCTCCGGTACTTCTGTCAATTCATCAAAGTCGCCTCGTAGATAGGCCACGCGAACATCGCCATTTGGTGGATTTTCATAAAAATTATTATTCATGCCAAAGCCATTAAAATAAATATCTCCTCCATCTTTTCCCTTAAAGGCGATGTCCCAAGCTGTAGGGCTAATGACTTGGTCTATCGGAACAAATTGATTGGTATTAAAATCAAAATAGGTATAACCTGAAAGGGATTGCGCAGCGTCATCCAAAACAGCCGTTTGATCAATCGGATAATTAGTCACATAAACCACTCCGTTGGTATCCTGTTTGGTATACTCGTTGATGATGGTAAATGCTTCTTTTGGCTCTTCGGGGGGTGTTTGGTCATCGTCCTTGCTGCAAGCGCCGAACAGCAGGCCAGCGCAAAGAGCCACATAGAGGTAGTTGAACAGGGATTTTCTGGTTTTCATTTGTCTTGTTAAAAGCATGTGTTTTGTTTAAAAAGTGAATAAATTGAAAATGGACTGTAAAAGCTAAACATCACTGTCTTTGCGAGAAGGAGGAACAACGACGAAGCAATCTGGTGATGTTAAAACACAGATTGCCGCGTCGCTAGGCTCCTCGCAATGACGCGTTTTAGGAGACCTTCTTAGACCACCTTACAAAGCTTCGTAATCGAAACTGTAATAAGGGTAATTAGTGGCCGATGAAGGCGCATTGGGCGATCCACCTGAATACAGGCTATTGATCTTGAATTTGAACTTCGGCGTACCATTTTGTAATAGGATAAGTGTTCTACCACTTACCGCAGTTACAATGTGGGTACTCAGGTTGTAGTTATACCAGCCATTTCCACTGCCGGAAGTTCCGCCGGGGGTGGTGATATAATTCAAGCCAATGGTATTGCTGGTAGCTGCCGTAAACGAATCACTGGAAGTAACCGTACTAAAGCTTTTATCAATATAAGCTAAGCTATAACCACCAGCCGTACGGGCTTTGATATCTCCGGAAGCCGAACCGGTAAAGGTAATTTGATAATTCGTATTGATTGCACCATCATTATTCGTAAAGTCGAAATAATAGGTTCCCGCTTCTGCCCAGGTGGAATCTGTTCCCCCGCCCGGCGTGCTGCCTTGCGCAAAATCACGTACCGAATACAAGCTGCCACTACGACTTACCGTTCCATGGGTTCCAGGAACATCGGAATAGTCATCATAGTCCCTAGTCGCTCCATCGGGAACAACTACCGTTGCCTTCTCATCTTGTAAGGAAAGGCTGGGGCTCATCGAATCTTCTTTGTTGCAGGAGGCCAGTGCCAACAGGCCAAATCCCCATACAAAAACCATGGCGTTCCATTTTTTCTTAGTAGCTTTGTACGCTCCTTCGGGGGTAGTGATCGGGTTGAAGTAACCCAACATGTTGCTTTTTTTCATTTTTTTGTTTTTTAGAAAGATGAATAACTGATCGCCGAAGAACGTGTCCGATGTTCTTCAACAGCCGTCTAGTCAGGGCAATTTTCTTTTTCCATCCGATTTTTGTCCTGACTGTTCGGTATTCGACTTATGCAAAGTCTGGGTGTTAAGCATGAGGCGCCTTGCTTAATACTTTATCGTGTCTTTAGATCGGTAGCACCCGCTGTCTGCTGGATATAATACTTTAGATTTAAGAAAGGAGCCAAACTCTTCGTTTGCTCGTCCCTCCATGAAGGGGCTTCGTCCGGATTGTCTTTATACAAGTTTACCACCTGCATTTTTACATAGCGACCATCCTTTAACAAGAAGAGCATGGTACGATCTTTATAGGGTTTCAGTTCGTGGTTATTAAAATAATAATAACCCCAGGATGTATTCGGCTCACTTAATCCAAGGTGGTTGGCGTTGTGTACAAAATCCAAATCGGCCGGTACCTGATCCAGCTCGTCAAAGGGCGTCATGACCACTTCTACCTTCCCTTTTCCTTCTTCCCCTTCGTCCGAATCAGCATCCGAGTGGAAAGAAGAATCATAAATGCCATCTACATAGAAATGCCAGTCTTTGGTCGATTCCCAAGTAAAGCGGGTGTTATCGGTTTCGTCATTGCGATCGCCCAAAACGGCCGACTTGGTATCAAAATTAAAGCCGAGTGGACGGTGCCCATCACTCACCGCATTCCCCACATCAGGTGTAGGTAAATTAACGACATAGACCACGTTGTACTTTTCATCTAAATAAATGTACTCTGAAACTTTCTTGGCCCGTGCGGGTACCCAATTGGTTCCTTCTAAAAAACCTTCCTCTTCCGGTTCGGGTTCAATCTGTGGATCATTGTCTTTTGAACAGGCAACAAATAATGCCATCAAGGCAATTACTAAAGCGTACTGATATTTTCTCATCTGGTTATTGTTTAAGCGTTTACTATTTTTCTATGGTACTGAAATCTTTACTCCCATCCTTCAGAATGGCGTATTTAAATGTTAAATAAGGTGCTGTATTATCTCGATCGGGGTCTACAGGTTTGTCTTTATAAAAGCTATAGATGATGACTTTTGCCCAATTGCCTTTGGCTGTCTTGACAATAATGGGTCGAGCCAGGTTGTATACTACGTGCGCTTTTTTCTCATTACCCGGATACATGGTACCATAGAAATCATAGAAGGCGTAACCGTCACCACTGCCTAAGAAGTGATCAAGAGAGAGTGTACCAGCAGAAACCAGCTGGCTTTCCATATCACTTGTAACTCCCATAACCTTATCATAAGCCTCATCCAGATAAGAAAAAGAGATGGGTAGCTGCTTGGGCTGGTGTTTGTCAAAATCATAGTACTGTTCGTCGACCGAATGATCTACTACTAAAAAGAGCCCTCCTCTCGCAGGGCTTCCATAACCTGGCCCCTTGGTTCCATCCTGGAACTGCACTTCACCGTGATTTGCCCAAATGCTGCTGTTATAGATTCCCGCAAAGGCAATATCCCACTTGTCGGTATTCGCATACTCCTTCGGAATAGCTCGACCATCCTCCAAACTATAATACACGGTTTGGAATCCACCATCTCCCGTTCCATCCTGTCCTTCCATGGTTTTTGTCAAATCGCCCGCTAAATTTTCCACCAAGTATTCCCCACTAGCGGTTACGGTTACTGCAGGTAATTCGGGCAAAGGTTCTTCCGGCTGTGTATCGTTATCTTTTGAACAGGAAACCAATAACAAGAAAAGTGCTATCGCCAACCCCTGTAATTCATTCGTTCTTAAAAATTGCTTATCATGGAATTTCATCATATCATTCATTGGTTTTTAAATTTTTACTTCCGTCTTCTTGTACGAAATAGCGAAAAGTCAGGTAAGGTGCGGGCCAAAAGAGGTCGGTTACGGTGGGCGGATTGCCTTTATAGACGTTCAACAATTCTAATTTGGCATATTTACCCTCGGCCGTGCGCAAAATAAAAGCCCGATTTACAATGGGGCGTGCCAAATGGGTGGTCATGCTGTAATTGTACCAACCAAAATTACCGGGCTGCGGCCAGCCTTGCCACCCCACAAAGCCTTGCGTATGTTCAAAATCCGCGTTATCCGGAACGGTTTCAATTTCATCATAGCGCATGTCTGCAACTTGACCATTCACGTTCTTCGTTGCCAAGATAATAGCTGCTTTTCCCGGCCCACCAAAACCTGGACTATTGTTCACAGCACCATGATTTACATAGACAATAGAATTGTAGATATAGGTAAAAGCAATATCCCAATCCAGCGTCTTCATGTACTTGGCCGAGTCGGTGGCATTATTTAACCAAATCTGCTTCTTATCCTTAAAACGGAATAGAAAGGTTTTAAAATCGCGTTTGGTCTTTCCATCCACCCCGTCGCCTACCGATGCATCTGTATCACCCGCCAAATCGTACACTACCGTACTTTTACCATCTTCATAATCCGGTGCAATATCGGTGTCCTCTTTACTACAAGCTGCTAGTACGAAGCACAGTGTAAGCAACAGGAACAATCGTTTATCGGCATCCAAGAGCCAATTGAGGTATTTCATCCAGTTACATCTCCATTTTATTGTTTTCATATTATTCGTTGTGTGTTGCGAGTTGCCAGTTGTGAGATAACTTGAGCTCATTTAAAAAATCGGTATGTTACCCCGGCCAATACCACACGGCCTAATTGTCCGGGCATGCGGTAATCGGTATAATCCGCTATATTTTCGGCTGTTAGCTGCAAAGCTAAATGCCTGTTCATTAATTTTTTCTCTATGGATGCATTCAGCAAGAAAAACCCATTTACAAACGTATCGTACCGATCAATGTAATAATTGCCATTGCTTTCTTCGAAGGGATATTTACCGCGATAGTTGATCCGAAAAGTCAGTCCTAAATCCCAAGGTTGGTAACGATAAAAGACACGCAGGTTAGCCATGTGTCGGGAGCGATTTTCAATGCCCCAATAGTCGGACGCTTTTGAAATATACGTTTCACCCGTGGCCGGATTCCGCAAATCGTAATAAGGCCAATGCCCAGCCCGAATACTATCTTGAACACTTTCATCTTTCGAGATCAAGTATTGGTAACCTATTGAAATGTCCAGATCAGGCAACGGCTTATACGATACGGAGGCTTCTACCCCCTTATTGTTCACCTGAGGTAAATTGAGATAGGAGTAAATCATTTGTCCATCAATCGCTGTGGCCACCTGAAAGCTGCCTATTTGGTTTTTGATATGGTGATAAAAAGCACTCAACTCTACCTGCCATTTGGCTGATGGCACAACCAAAGCGGTTAAGTTAAAGGTATTGCTCTTTTCGGCCTGCAAACCATCTCTTTGCAATTTGTTCAGGGTATAGTTACGCAGTTCACTAATTTCACCTGCTTGTTGCATCTGCATCAACCGTTCTCGTGCAATATCGGCACCCAGAACGGTATACCCCACTAGTGGATTGGTAAATACCTGAAAACGTTGACGGAAATCGGGTGTTTTAAAACCAGCACCTACAGCGCCCTTTAAAGTAAAGTAACTTATTGGGCTAAAACTGAACCCGATATTCGGGTTGAAACGCCCGCCATATTGTGCATGGTAATCGTAACGCCCCCCGCCCAACACCTGCCAGATTGATGATAGCTGCCACTCGCCCTGCGCATAGATAAAAGCATTCTTCATCGCCGGAATAGCGCCAAACGAGGGGTCATCCATCGTTTCTATCGCACCCCCAATACCACCCGTAAAGGATAAATCATTCTGGGGTTTATAGGCAAATTGTTGCTCGCCACGATAAATGCTTTGCCGAAAGTTATTCTGTTCCTCCCGTCTACTCGTTTCCCACCGAATTTGGTCGTCCCAACCGTAATGGGTAAAATAAAAACGAGTAAGCGCCTGTACACCGTTTTGATAGGTACTATTCAGATAGGTAGAGGCATTGATATCCGTTTCTTTCATATCATCTGTATAGGCATCGACCAGATAGTCTCTTGTCATCAACGATTTTCGTAAGGCGTAACGGCCATTGATGCCCATTGTTGAGTTTTTACTGATCCGATAACGACTACGCCCTTGTAGTGTGTAATTGTCTGATGGGGGAACCGTTGTACCGCTGGTTTGGTAGCGGGTATTGACGTTAAAACCATCTGTACGGTAATAATTTGCCGATAAATTCGCTTCGCCCCGCTTAGATGCAAAAGGTAGCTCACCTTCTAACGTGGCATCTACGATATTTAAGGAGCCATAACGGATGCTCGCCACCCCCTGTGGCTGTAAAACACCGTGGCGTGTAATAACGTTGATGGCCCCGCCCATTGCCTCGCTACCGAAAAGACAGGAAGCCGCCCCTTTGATAATTTCAATACGCTCCACATTCGTTACCGAAATACGGGATAGATCAAAACTGCCTCCGTTTCGGCCTACCATGGGTTGGCCATCAATGAGAATCATGACATACGCCGAAGAAAAACCTTGCATCTGTACTCCAACCGAGCGGTTTCCTTCGGCAATATTATTCACTATGGCGATGCCGGTTTGCTCCTTCAACACTTCATCCAAGCGTCTACTGCCCATTAATTCAATTTCCTGACGCGTAATCACCTTAACCGGCATGGCTGTACGCGCTACTTGTATTAAATCGTCCGGCTTATCTAAGCGATCATTGATCGTCACTTCATTTAATAGTTCTTGCGTCTCTTTCAGGTTGATGATCCATGGCTGTACCTGAACAGCTGTAATGCTTACCGGTTGCTCATAAGTCTGGTATCCGGTGCAACTGACCGTAATGGTATATTTACCGTGATATAATACATTGATTTTAAATGTTCCATCATCATTAGTTTTAACAAAATAATTATCTGGATTTAAGTAGATATTAGCACCTGCAATCGCTTTCCCTTGCATATCGCGAACGACACCTTCCATATAACCTTTGGTTTGACCGAATAGGATGAGGGGAATAAAACAATACATCAGCGTATAAATTTTGAGCATTCGCTTTAACTTACTATTTTTAATTATTCTAAATAACGATGATGCAAATGTTCATATATTCTCAGAAAAAGGTTGTATGCGAAGCGCTATATTTTGTATGAATTTCGCCAAAAGTGCCTTTAAACCGATTTTAGGCAGCTATTGATTTTGGAATTATTCTAAATAACTGTTGTTTTGCAAAAAGATTTTTAGCTATGTGTAAGCGATTTTGTTGTATAGGGATATGTTTTATCCTGTTTGTTTCAGCGGTACAGGCGGTTCCAAAACGAATTATTACACTCAGTGGCGCCTTAACAGAAACGGTAGCCGCACTGGGATTGGGCGGCCACCTTGTTGCCACCGATGTAACGAGCACCTACCCGCTTTATGTAAAGCAATTACCCAAGGTAAGCCGCAATCGATCCGTGTCTATCGAAGGACTCTTATCTTTTAGGCCTGATTTGATTTTGGCTCCGGAAGGCGATGTAAGTAAGGAAATCCAATATCAATTAAAAGCATCGGGCGTTCGTTTGGTGAACATCAAACAGCAATATAGTACGGCTGGCGCTTTGTCTTTCATCCAGTCGGTAGCGAATGTCCTTGGCTTGAGCGAGAAAGGAAAAGCGCTAGTGAAAACGACTGCTACCCATATCCATGCTGCTGAACTGCAAATAAAAGCAGATAAAACACCCGTCTATAAAGTACTTTTTATTTATGCTCGGGGCACGGGCACCATGAGTGTTGCTGGCAAAGGGAGCAGTTTGGATGCCATCATCCGATTGGCTGGTGGTAAAAACGCCATTACCGAATTTAGCGATTTTAAACCCTACACCACGGAAGCCATGGTGAAAGCCAATCCGGATGCACTTTTATTTTTTGATTTCGGACTCAGCAGTTTAGGCGGTATGGAATCGATCTTACAAATGCCAGGAGTTCGATTAACCAAGGCAGGTAAAAATCGAAAAATTATTGCTATGGACGGTCAACTATTGATCAATTTTAGTGTCCGTTTACCCGCAGCCATGTTGGCGCTGCATCAAAAACTCCAAGAATGATTATGAAGATAAACGGGATATATATATTATTAAGCGTCGGGCTGATGATTTCATTTTTATGTTCGTTGGCATTTGGAGCGATGCACATACCACTTAGAGAAGTGTTATATGCTATGGGAAAATACTTGGGGATCAGCACCGTCCACCCCGACCCTACCTTAGCTGGCGTGATACACATTGTACGCTTGCCCCGTGTGTTGCTGGGTATGTTGGTCGGCGCTGCATTAGGCGTTTCAGGTGCCGCTATTCAAGGTATATTCCGCAATCCACTTGCCGAGCCGGGTCTCATCGGTATTTCTGCAGGAGCATCCCTTCTAGCGGCATTGATCATTACCTTGGAGGTAAGCCTTTTGGCTGGCTTAAGCAACTTATTAGGTTATTATCTATTGGCATTTGGCGCTTTTGTAGGCGCGGGTATCGTGGCATTTATGGTATATCATATCTCCAAAATCAATGGAAAGCCCAATGTAGCCACCATGTTGTTAGCGGGCATTGCCATCAATGCCTTAGCTGGGGCCTTAACCGGCTTGCTTACTTACTTATCCGATGAACAGCAATTACGAACCATTACATTTTGGATGCTGGGTAGTTTAGGCGGCGCCACTTGGCAAACGGTTGCCTGCACCACTCCGTTCATCTTGATACCTGTAGCCATGCTTCCTTTATTGGCCAAGCCACTCAATGGCTTTGCGCTAGGCGAATCACAAGCGCATATGTTAGGATTGAACCCTGCACGCACCAAAAAACAAGTCGTCATATTGGCTACCATGGCTGTAGGTGCCTCTGTAGCGGTATCGGGCATTATTGGTTTTGTGGGTTTATTGGTACCTCATACCGTTCGGTTGATGGGTGGTGTTAATCATAAATTTGTATTACCCGCCTCCGCATTATTAGGAGCGCTTTCCCTTACGGTGGCCGACTTAATAGCACGTACACTCATTGCTCCCATAGAACTGCCCATCGGCGTCATTACCGCCTTATTGGGCACGCCAGTTTTCTTATATATTCTCATCAAAGAAAAAAATAAATTATTTCATTAATATTGTTTATGCTTACAGCAACTGCATTACATTTCCAAGTGGGTCACCATCATTTATTGAGAGATATTAGTTTTCAGATACGCCCGGGTGAACTATTGGTGATATTAGGAGCGAATGGCGCTGGAAAATCTACGCTCATGCGCCTGCTCAGTGGAGAGCAGCGAGCATGCAGTGGCACGGTTAATCTCTTTCAAAAGGATATACACGATTATACGTTAAAAGAATTAGCCAAACGAAGAAGCATTTTACAGCAATCCAATTCGGTCAATTTAGCTTTTTCAGTAAAGGAGATTTTGCTCATGGGACGATATCCGCACTATCAACAACATCCCACTTCCAATGATTTACAAGTTTTGGAAGAAGCCATGGATAGCTGTGGCATCCGTCATTTACAAGACCGTGTATACTTATCGCTATCTGGAGGCGAACAACAACGGGTACAATATGCACGAGCACTTTGTCAAATATGGGATCAACCCGAAAGTTTATTATTAATGGATGAACCGGTAGCTGCGCTAGACCCACAGTATCAACAACAAACCATGGCCATTGCAAAAGCCTTCAGTAAAAGAGGCTCCATGGTCATTGCCGTATTGCACGATATTAATTTGGCTACTCAATATGCTGATCGGATTCTGCTGCTAAAAAGTGGTAGAAAGTGGTTAGAAGGTACTCCAACAGAGGTTATTACGCCCGCCCATATCTACGCCATATTCAATACGGATGTGGAGGTTATTACCCATGCCAAGACACTCAGACCCATCGTTATACCCCGCACGCTTGCCTTTGATGTAACTACTTTTAACTCCTTGTTACCACCTTATCCCTCCGATGTGCTTCAACAAGAATTAAAAAGTAAATGGGCTATTTGATATCGCTTGGTGCTATTCCAAAATATTTCTTAAAGGCTACACTAAAATTTTGCTGATGATTATAACCTGTTGCTGTGGCCGTTTCTGCAATACTTCGTCCTTCTTCCAATAGCAGCAATCGTGCTTTTTCCATGCGGATCCTCGTTAAATAGTCATAAATGGTCACGGAAAAGTACGCTTTAAACGATTGGCGAAGCTTTGATTCGCTCATACCCACTTCTTCAGCCAATGTACGCTGTGTTGGGGCTTGGGCATAACGCTCATCTAAAATGGATCTGGCTTTTAATATGCGCTCAATATCATCGCTGAGCAAGGATTCCTTATCTTCCAGCACCGGATCATTCAACTGCTCTAATTGATATACCAGCAATTCGGAAATTTTTGATTCTGTATGGATCCGACGTAGCTCACCTGTACGCTTATTATCACGTAATTCACCAATGACGCGCAACATTTCGTGTGTAACGAACATATCATCATGCGCAAAAGAGGTAAATTCGCCTCGATTGATCTTTTGTACAAAATCTTCGTGTAAAATAGATTCGGGTGCAATTAACCTAAAATAGAAGTCTTTCGAGAGTACAACCAAAAAGTAATCATATTCCGTACCTGACTGTAATTCATAATCTTCTACAAAAGAAGGAATATATCGTACATTATGTCGGCCGCGCCCATGGAAGGTACTTTTAATTTTCTTATCATCCTGTTGCTTATAAAACACAAACTGACTGGTTACGGTCTCTCCTTCTACTTCCGTATGTATTCTCACCGGACCTTTGAAGCTCATTTCTGAATACAAAATAAACATACCACCCGTTGATAATTGATAATTGGACATATGAATCGGGAAACGCTCAATGGTTGTTCTTTTTTCATTTAATGGACTATTGGGCAGACAGGTATCGGGAATATCTTCGATGAACAACCAATCGTGCAGTCCTTCTATTTTACTTTTAACAATCATAGTGTGCTTACTGATAGCATCAAATATAGGGATTATTTATAATAGTTTATACTCATTCTAAATAATAATCATAATCAAAAATCCTATCGCTAAACCCCAACACCTACTTATACGACATCCACAGGCTATCCCACCTATACTCGTTTAGGGTACGTACTTAATAAAAGTAGGGAAACATAGGAGCACAGTAGAATGGCAGTTAAAGGACAGGTGGATTTGACGTGGATAAAAGGTGGATCTGACGTGGATTCCACATGGACCTGAACGTGTTAAAATGATGTGCTTTTTGCAAGAAAGATGGAGGTCTAAGTTGGGGTCATTGAGGGGTTAGCGAGTCCTTACAAAAATAAGAAAAAAATAATAATTTAGCTTCTTCTTATCAGATAAATACATGCCAAAACTAAAAAGTTTACCGGTACAGGAATTACTTAATACAGCTTATCTCAAAATAACGTCCTTACGTAATAGCTACGATCAGCTCTCAGCGATACCCCATCGGCATGACCATTATGAGTTGATTTGGATAAAGGAAGGCCGAGGGAACCATTACATCAACTTTAAGTCATATCCCATTGTACCCAACCGGATTTACCTCTTGCAAAAGGGGCATGTACATCAGATTCCAGATTTTGAGCGCACCGGTCGTGTGGTGCTTATCGGCGAGCTTTTCATGCAGCATTTCTTCACCCTTCATCCTGAGGAAGAAGGAAAAGGATTGTTCGACCCTTTCGGTTTGACTCCATATATGGATCTTACCGATACCCTTCATCAGGATGTACATCGTATATTTTCCAGCCTGGATATGTTGTTGTCCAAAGACAGCATCATGCGTGATGTCGTTTTTCATCTTTTAAGTGCACTGCTGCTTTTAATAAATGAAAATTACACTTTATTACATCAGGAAAAACAACCATTGCTTGCCCGCGACCGCCAACTTCTTCTAAAATTCAGAAAACTATTGAATGACTATTATCATCAAGAGCATGGTACGACCTTTTATACCCAAAAAATTGGTATACATACGAAGACCATCAATCACATACTGCATCAATTAACAAAACGGAGTATGCATGAACTGATTGAAGATAAACTCTTGTCGGAAGCCAAAATGCTTTTATTGACTACCGGTCTTAACATGAAGCAAATAGCGTTTCAACTTGGTTTTAGTGACCCTGCCTATTTCGGGCGTTTTTTTAAACGCCATACGGGATTTAGTCCAGCACACTACCGGGTAGACCACTCCTAAAAGTACCATATTTTTACATAAAGTTCATATACCGTATCGAAAGCACTTTCTAAATTTGTGCTTCTTACATAGCGATTAAAGAACACTAGGTATGTCACTCGAAACCACATCTCCCTCGAAAGTAATGGTACAAAGTACTATTTACTCTATTTTATTCACCATTAGTTTTTCCCACATGCTGAATGATATGATCCAATCGGTCATACCTGCAGTATACCCTATGATCAAAACGAATTTTCAGTTATCTTTTAGCCAAATTGGTTTGATTACCTTTACATTTCAGCTGACCGCCTCTCTTCTACAGCCATTTGTTGGATTTTATACTGATCGCACGCCACGCCCCTACTCATTAGCCATTGGCATGACCTGTACCCTGTTTGGCTTGATTATGTTATCATTTGCAAGCTCATTTCCCATCTTATTGGTTTCCGTAAGCTTTATCGGTTTGGGCTCATCGGTATTCCACCCCGAATCATCGCGTGTAGCACACATGGCATCTGGTGGCAAGAAAGGATTTGCCCAATCGGTCTTTCAATTAGGTGGCAATGCCGGTAGTGCTATTGGCCCACTCTTGGCTGCATTAATCGTCATTCCACATGGACAACATTATATCAGTTGGTTTGCTTTAGCGGCCATTTTGGCCATTATCGTCCTTATTCGTGTAGGAAAATGGTATGGCAATCACTTATATTTAAAAGACTTTCTTAAAAAGAAACAACGGAAAAGCAGTGATATCGTACTACCTAGACGCCGTATTTTGTTCTCATTGGGTATTTTATTAGTTCTTATCTTTTCTAAGTATTTCTACATGGCCAGCATGACCAGTTATTTTACTTTTTACATGATTGATAAGTTTCATGTTACTGTGCAAGAATCGCAATTTTACCTATTTGCCTTTATGGGAGCTGTAGCAGCCGGTACGATGATCGGTGGTCCATTGGGTGATCGTTTCGGACGTAAGCATATCATCTGGGTATCTATCTTGGGTGTAGCACCTTTTTCTCTATTATTACCGCATGCCAACTTATTTTGGACGGGTGCATTGGCGGTTATTATTGGCATTATATTATCATCCGCATTTTCAGCCATTCTGGTTTATGCAACGGATCTGGTTCCCGGTAAGGTGGGTATGATTGCAGGTTTATTTTTCGGATTTGCCTTTGGTATGGGCGGATTGGGATCAGCGATATTAGGTAAATTGGCCGATTACACCAGCATTGAATACGTGTTTGATATTTGTGCCTACTTACCATTAATCGGTATTATAACAGGCTTATTACCAAATATTGAAGGGACGAGAGCGGAAAGCTATAAAGCGGAAAGCGGAAAGCCATAAAGCGGAAAGCTTACCTCCGCTCGCCTATTTGCTGCCGCCACATAGCATAATAAAGGCCTTTTAGATCGATTAGTTGTTGATGACTACCCGATTCGGTTATCCGACCTTTTTCAAGTACGTAGATCACGTCTGCATGCATAATGGTAGACAATCGGTGTGCAATCAATATCGTCATTTGCTCCCTATTGTTCGAGATATCGCGAACGGTTTTGGTAATTTCATCCTCTGTTAAAGAGTCTAAGGCTGATGTCGCCTCGTCAAAAATGAGTAATTGTGGTTTGCGTAATAAGGCCCGTGCTATAGACAAGCGCTGTTTCTCGCCACCAGAAAGTTTCATGCCATTTTCGCCTAACTGTGTATAAATACCCCGCTCTGTTCTGTTAATTAGCTGCAATGCCGAA
>Ga0182744_1002113_pt1 | contig 16704 bp, 18 predicted proteins | sample eDN3rd30CKraftMG_FD_128525 | JGI IMG/M metagenome (GOLD analysis project Ga0182744, IMG submission 128525) | Enriched Miracle-Growth compost microbial communities from Emeryville, California, USA - eDNA 3rd pass 30_C Kraft MG (version 2) (version 2) ...
TCCCACTTGTATTTCCAGACAGTGACAAAGAGCATAGGAAATTTGCGTTTGTGTTTTATGCCATCCCTGTTGTTACGGTAGTACTGGGCGGTGGAGGCAACATTATCATTGTACGATGGTTATCCGATTTCTTTGGGTACGGATTTGTTACTTACTGGGGAGGAGGCGTCCTCTACATTATGGGATGTTGGTTTGCCTTCTTTTTCCAGTCATTATTTTATCAAGGGTTAGTAAAGAAGGGGGTGTTGGTCAAATGAAATACGTGAAAGTGATCGGCATTTTGCTGCTTGTCATGACAGTCTTAAGCTTTCTCTTGGTCATCATCATTCCTAATTATTACATGCATTCAGCTATTTTATTTTTAATATCTTATGGTTTGCTGGGGTTTCTGGTACGAAATTGGAAATATCCTTATTTTTCAGGATATATGACTGCTTGTCTGATTGTCATTGCAAATACCATTTTTGGAGATGTCATCTTAGACATCCCGCTATTATTTACACCTGATATAGGGTTTTGGAGCTTTATTTTCGCAATTACCTTGACCATGTTAAGTGTATTTTCGTTCAGGAAATTCGATATTGGCGGTGAGGCGGCATGAGAGAAGCAGGGTATCGCTACAACCAGAACGTCCTGACAATTCTCGGATATGCGTTGATTGTTGGACTTCCGCTGCTTTTTGTTCTTTTAAATGCGAACTTTTATATTATGGGGTTGGATTTAGGCGGACAGGAAAATCTTCTATTATTATTTTCCGATAGTTTGATGTTCATCCTATTCTTGTATCCTATGTATGTTTTATATGACAAAAGCGAGCAGGATGAAGAAGTGTCCATAAAAATGCTGATCGGGTGCTTTATTCATTCCTTTGGGCCTATTTTAATGATGTCCCTTCTCGTTATGCTTGGGGTGTACGTAGGAATTGCTTTGTTTATATTACCAGGAATCATCTTATTGCCCTTTTTATTTTTATTTCCTTTCATGTATGAATCGTCCATTACGTTCAAGCAATGGGTAAAGAAAACGATTGCCTTTCATAATGAACATTTGATCACGATTTGGGTGCAAATTATTTTCTGGGGCTGCTTTGTCTATCTTTTATGGGCAGCCTTCTTGTATGCAGCGTCCAATTTTGAAATGCAGCCGATTGCTTTTGCCATTTTACGAATGGTCTTTAGCTTGATCGTCTATCCTTTTGTCATTTTTGGGATTTCGGGAAAATTAATCGAACTAGAGCGGGAGGATATTAGAAGATGAATACTACCTTTTCTTTTAAAAAAGTGCACCCCGCTTTAGCTTTTATTTTGACGAATATTACTCTTGGCGCGTATGTTCCATATTGGTTCATTTCTAGAAGGGATGCATTCGAGCAGCTGGGGAAAACGGAGCTAAAGTACAAAGCTTTAAAACTATTCTTTGTTTTATATATTTTGATGTTTGGCTATTATTTCGCGGGAAAGGCATTGTTCACCGATACTGGAGCCAACTTCGCAGAAACAATCCATCTGTGGATTACCTTTACAGGCTTAGGAATTACATATTATAGCGCATTTCGTATCGCTGAAATGATGGAAAGAGAATGCGAGAATTTTCAATACAACAGAATTCTTCTTTTACTTTTCCATATATGGTACCTCCAATTTAAAATCAATAAAAACTTTCATCAATATTCAAAAAAAGATTAGTAACGCACACCTTTCAAAGGCAATGAGGTGAATAAGCAGTGAAGAGATATTACCGGAAATTTTTTGCACTATTCATGATTGCATTTATAGTATTCTGGACCGCAATGCCTTCTGTTACCATGGCGTTTTTTATTAAGCCGGGTAATGCGATAACACCGGGTGAAGCAATCACTGGAGGAAAACCCATTACGGGTGGGCAGTTCATTATTCCTGGTGATCCAATTAGGGGTGGCAATGCTTATCAAGATGGCCCATTCTTGCAAGGCGGCAATGCAGCTGTTTCTGGCCAGCCATTAATTCCGCCTTATCAAAGCGGCAATGGTCAATGGATTATTCCGAATATTGCCGGGACATTACCAATTAATAACCCAATTACAACAGGTGATGCCATTTCCGGAGGCGAAGGCGCTTCTGGAGGGAAAGGGGTAAATGGCGGAAAGGCTTCAGAAGGCGGAACTGGTCTGACTGGTGGTGACGCAGTAAACGGTGGCGATGGAACCTCAACAGGCGATTCAATTACTGGAGGCGATCCTGCCAAAGGGGGAGAGGGTCCTGCAGGTGGCCAAGGTCCAACAGGTGGTGAAGGACCATCAGGAGGGCAAAATCCTTCTGGGGATACCATTACCTCTGGGTCCACTACCAGTAATAATGAATCTTCTTCCAGCTCGAGTTCAGGAGCAAAAACGGAGAATAAATCCTTTTGGAATATTTTATTCAACTCAACAAATAACGAGAATACAGCATGGGGGAGTATTTCCCAAGCATTAAAAGATGGCAAAACATATGTGACAACCCTTGTAAAGCCAGTTTTGGAAGGAGCCACGGCGACCTATGCCGGGTTTGAATTTAAAAAGCTGGGCAAAGGGAAATATAAAGTACTTGGAAAAAACAGCTTAAAAAATCCGATATTAAATCATTTTTATGATAATTATAAGAAATATAAGATTGATGGCAAAGATCGCTACATGAAGACCGGCAATTCCTATGAAAAAGCTTTTAAAATTAATAATTTCTTTGATACTAAAAAGTTAACGGAATCGAGAAAAGATATTCTAGGCTTTGCCTGGAAAAACTTAAAGTCTAGCATGAATGATGGCTATAATCTGTTTTCTAAAAAATACTGGGCAAAATCAAACTTGGCAAAATTAAATGGTCCCATTAGTATTGCAGCGAATCTTTTTGGCAATGTCGATAAACATGGGGACAAAGCTTGGAAGACTTCTAAATTTTATGCTGATTTTACGGTAGATCTTGCCATTGGTGCAGGAACAACCGCTCTATCGAGTTTGCTTACAAGTGCTGCAACGGGTGCAGTTGCTGGTTCAGTTGTTCCAGGTGTCGGTACGATAATTGGTGCAGGAGCAGGGTTATTAGCCGGAATTGTTTCGGCCTGGTTCTTTAATGGAACCAATACAGGTCAAGGTGCTAAAGAATGGGCGAGCAACAAACTTAGTGCAGCTTACTCTTGGAGTGCCCGCAAATGGAGGAAAGCAAGTTCGTGGGTTGGAGAAAAAGCCCAAGGATTATTTAAAGGTGCTAAAAAAATGTTTGGATTCGGATAATCGGATTGCTCCATTTGGGGCAATCCAATCCAATCTTGTAGATAGTAGGTGAGATATTGTTCCATACGATTAAATTTTTTCAGACCATAGGCGCTAGTATTTTATTGACGATCGTGATTTCTTTTCTATTAGGCTTTATTCCAATTGAAAGCTATGGATTGTTCTTGTTTATACAAACAATCCTCACCTATGGAAGCATCGGTTTTTTTGCAGCAATATGGAATCCTGAAACTCCCTATACTGCTGCATATTTAGGAGCAATTGTAATCGTGTTTATTAGTTTTCTCGTATCCCATTTTGTCTTTAATATTTTAGTTTTTGCAGATCCTCAAGGGATTGGCATGAACCTGTCCTATGCAGTAATCGTGAGTCTTTTATTTGCTGCAGCTACTGTAGTTATCCGGAAAAAAAGAGAAGGTGTTCTTTGATGATTCGGGATATTTTTGATATTTATAACCGGAATTGGAGTCAAATTCTGATTTGGTCGTTCGTCATCATCCTGCCGGTTACTGTGATTTCTTTTTTGAGCATGATTTATGTATATACTTCTGAAAATGCAGTTGCACCGGAGTATTTTTCTGTTTTTGCAATCATCCTAAATTTTATTATTTGTATTCCGCCATTTATGAAAATGGTCATTGTTTATAAACAGGATCATTCGATCAACTCTTTGGAAGGGATTTTATATTTTATAAAGCAATTTGGGATTCTCTTTGTTTTTACTGGTATTTTTTATTTTATCGCAGTGATAGGCATTTATTTCTTATTTATACCTACAATCCTTGCCCTTGTTTTTCTGTTAATTTTTCCATTCTTTTCAGAAGGTCGAAATGTCAAAGAAATATACAAGAATACCATTCAAGTAATCATGAAAGAGAATATTTCATTAATTGGAGAACTTTTAGTGATTTTTTGTTTGAATATTGGGTGCTGGGTGATCATGATGCTCTTTTTAGCTCAGTATGAGAATAATATTTTTGCTTTTTTGGTATTCCGCGTATTATTGAATGCACTTGTATTCCCTATTATCTATATTTATTTAACTTTGCGATTTCGAAAGGAAATATCAAATCCACTAATGGAATAGTTGGAGGAAATGTAGCTGCACAATATTATTTTCGAAGGAATGATATCAATTGAAAGAGGAAAATGAATGGGTAACCTTTAAAGAGAATTATATCTTTCTCACTTTATTTCTCCATGTAGTAATTGGTTTTTTTGTAAGCTTTATGCCGGAAGAAAATGTCGTTAAATGGTTAACGATTAATGGAAGTATTGCCATTTTGGCAGCCCTCCTGAACTATATGATTTGGATTTTCCAAAAGCATAATAGTAAACGTTATTTTTCTCTCCATTCTTTTGTTATGTTGATCGTACTTACATATTATACGATGTCACCAGTATTTAAAGCGCTCTATCCTACACCTTACTTTTGGTTGATGCTTGTTGTGACGATTGGTTTTTTCGGGTTTTTATTAGTAAAACGAGACAAAATTACAAAAGCATTGGTCAACCCAAGGGAAATGCGGTATCAAAAATTTTTATTTATTTTTGTTGTACTTCTTTTAGTAATTGGCGGGCTGCTATGGGCTTATATCAATGCTTTTGAAACAGGTCCATTCATCGGTGTTGCGCTTGTCTGCTATTTTATTGGATTGTTATTTATGCTGGTTCTGCCTGCATTTTTAACAACTCCCGATCGTGCCAAACAATTAGAAAAGCTGTAAAAGTAAGTTAGCTTAAAGAGGTGAAATGGATGGAAAAGCTAATAAGCAATGAGAATCATTTAAGTATCGACTTTCGAAAATTCAACCTCTCTGTCTTGATTTTATTATCGTTTATAACATTAGGTGCGTACATAGGAGTTTGGTTTTTAAGAAGCAGGAATAGTATGGATAATTTTGCTGATAGACCAAAAATTCATTTTGGATTGTGGCGATTGTTTACAATACTTTCATTTATCTTTTTGTTTATCCAGTTGTTTGGAAGTATGGTATTGAGCGACTATGGCATTTTGAATCTTCAATCTTATGAGGTCCTTTTTAACTTTTGTTTTATCGGTCTGCTTTACTATTCTATTTTCAGATTAAGAGATTCTTTTGACGAGGAATATGACCTGCATTTGAATAAATATTTACTTTTCATGTTTCATATTTTTTATATTCAATTTAAATTAAACCAAGTACATTCAGCTTCAAAGCAATAGACTTGTATAGCCAAGGAGGCGATTTGATTGAAAGTAAGGAAGTTGTTAAAAGAAGAAAGAGGATCGCTTTCCATTGAATTTTTGGGCATTCTTCCATTGTATTTCTTGCTTTTTCTGCTTCTCTGGCAAGTGGTGGCTTCAGGCTATGCCGTTCTGAGCTTAAAGGCTGCTGCATCAGATGCGGCTCAGGTATATGCCGTTTCGGAAGATTACTACGAAACAAAAGAAGTGATAGACCAGGCATTAGCGGGTTCCTCCATTTTAAGAAATCATTATTTTGTCATTCAAAATGTCCCTGGAGGAGCTGATTTATTTGAAATAAAAATTACCGCTCGACATCCATTAGTTTTCCTGCCGGACAAAATGGCGGAAATGGCATTAATCACTATTGATTCGGAGGCCACGGGTAAGGTGCTCGTCCCATGAGACATGTAGAGAATGAAAAAGGAAGCGCCGCAATTTACCTATTGTGGATCATGACGGTCATCATCGTCCTGACACTTATCATTGTTAATATTGCGCGGGTGTATGTAGTAAAGCAGCAGGCGTCTACCGCTGCTCAATTAGGAGCCTTTGCTGCAACGAGCGAGATTTTATTTGCTACAGAGGAAGCCATTAAGGATTTAGATAAGGCGATGATGGAGGAGCTTGAAGCAGACGAGGAATACGAATCCTTATGGGATGAAATTGATGAGGGCAAGCAAGATTTGATTGCCCATGGCTATAGTGATGAGAAAGCCTATATTAAGACTTTGAATGAAATGCTGCCAGGTAAATTGGGGAATCCCATACTGAAGGAAGCTTTTAATGCAAAGTTTCGAATGGATGCGGCATTAAGCACCAAAATCTACAGCACTGTTCAACAGGTCGTAAGGGAAAACGAGGGAAATGAAGAACATCTCGAAATTCTTATTTCCGAGGAGAAGTACCGAGTCGAAGTCAAAACCGACGCTACTTTTAAAACAGTTACAAGCGGAGAATACATCGATTCCTTCGAAAAAGACATCCCCCAAATCGGCTACGGCCCGGAATTATCATTTTTGCAATATATATTACATTGAAATCGCCCCAAAAGAATGCAGATTCTTTCGGAGCGATTTTTGTTGTGGTGGATGGAGAAGGATGCAGGGTGTAAAGCGTTATGAAAGGAAAATAGGGCGCTGGTAGAATTTATAGTTTGGATTTAATAGGTTCTTTGTATTTGATGCAATAATGGACATTTTTCACTTGGATCTAATAGGTGAAAAAGTAGTATTAAGCGGTGCCCGTCTAATATGAGGAGTTATTCCGGTTATATGCCAAATGGAGCTAGTTCCACGGGGAAATAAGGGGAGATTTTCCGACTATGTTATGAAAAATCTTCTATTTTGACGTTTTTCGAGTTGATAGGCGGAATTTCTCCTTCTATTTAAGCTGCTTTTCACCTTATTTTCTAGTTAAGCGGAATTTTTACGTCTATTTTATTAGATTAGGGTGATTATGAAGTGTACATAAACAGATGCCGGGTTGGGAGTAGTAAAACGGCTCAACGAGAGCATCCATATTTCCTCCTAAAATAAAAGCAGTCTGCAAAAACATTCTTGCGGACTGCTTCTACTTTTTAAGATTCATATTTTGGCAGTTTATCTTTCCGCTTGCGCTGAAAATTTACTAAATAAATACTCAGTCCAACCAGAATCATTCCGTAAAATAGGTTCAATGTAATTGCTTCATCTAAAAAAATGGCACTGATGATGACGGAGAGAATCGGTACGATAAAGGTAAAAGCGCCAACTTTGCTTGCTTCTCCCTCATTAATGAGCTTGTAGTATAGGATTTGGGCAATGGCCATACCGGCTGTCGCGCCCCAGATTAAACTAAAAATTAGTTCGCTATTCCAAGTGATGCTGCTCGGATCTTCTGTTGCAAATCCCCCGGCTAATAGCACCGCGCCCCCGATTACTAGCTGCATGACAACCATCCAATAAGGATCCACCCGGGTTTTATTTTTCTTCACATAGACTACGCCGCTTGCCCAAACGAGTGCAGTCGCCAGTGCAAGGGAAACGCCGATTGCAGAAACATGGATGGTCAGGCCATCGATGCTTACTAAAAAAATCCCGATAAACCCAAGGACTAAGCCAAGGATTTTAGTAATGGTCATGGCTTCTCCTAAAAACCACCAAGCAAGTATTCCTAATAAAACAGGCTGAAAATAGACGAGAACCGAAAATAGTCCACCAGGCAAATAGATCAGACCAACCGTTTGAATTCCTAGATACAGCACGATGTTTAGCGTGGCAGAAATAAGATAATACCGCCAATTGCTTTTAAAGTTTAGTCGATGTCGATTTTTCCAAGCAATCAAAACTAAAATAGCGCCGCCTACAAATGCACGAACGCCTGCAAATAAAAGGGGAGGCATAAAATTGACCCCGTTTTTATAAATCGGCCAGCTAACACCCCAAATCAGAATCAGCAGCACGAGCAGCGTATATGACATCAACTTAGAACTTTCGTTTCCCACCCAAAAAACCTACTTTCTAGGGTGAACCAGATCCCAAAACAATTCAGAAATGTATGCGGACCAGGTCCATACACAATTTATCTCTAATATATGTAAAAAACTATTTTGTGTAACAAGTAAGGGTTGCGTGACATTTTTGTGTGATGGGAATTTGCAAAGTTTCATACCAATTTCTAAAGGGATATGGAATTGTGCGGGAATTGTGTAAGGACCCGGTCCATAAAAAATTCTGAATGGTACCTGAATTGTGTATGGACCGGGTCCCTAAAAGGTACGGACATTTGCACCTACTCTATAGGAAATGATAAAATGAATATTGAGACTATATGGGAAGTGAAAATAATCCATGGCAAACATTTTAAATAAAATTTTTGATCCAAATAAGAAAGAAGTTAAAAAATTAACGAAAATTGCTGACCAAGTAGAAGCGTTTGCTTCTCAAATGGAACAACTAAACGACGAAGATTTAAAAGAAAAAACTACCGAATTCAAAGAACGCTATCAAAAAGGTGAAACGTTGGAACAATTGCTTCCTGAAGCATTCGCGGTATGTCGTGAAGCATCACGCCGTGTATTGGGGATGTATCCTTTCCGCGTACAAATTATGGGTGCTGCCACATTAAACGAAGGCAACATCGCGGAAATGAAGACGGGGGAAGGGAAAACGTTAACTTCCACTATGTCCGTGTATTTAAATGCCCTTACTGGAAAAGGCGTGCATGTCGTAACGGTCAACGAATATCTTGCAAGTCGTGATGCAACGGAAATGGGCGAGCTTTATAATTTCTTGGGGCTAACAGTAGGCTTGAATTTGAATAGCCTGTCAAAAGAAGAAAAACGCGAAGCTTATGCAGCGGATATTACATATAGTACGAATAATGAGCTTGGATTCGACTATTTACGCGATAACATGGTTTTGTATAAAGAAGAGCGTGTGCAGCGTCCTCTGCATTATGCTGTAATTGACGAAGTTGACTCTATCTTAGTCGATGAAGCACGTACGCCATTGATTATTTCAGGACAAGCTGGCAAAACAGCACAGCTTTACGTCCAATCGAACATGTTTGTGAGTCGATTGCAGGCCGATGAAGATTTCACTTATGATGAAACAACAAAAGGCGTTACTTTAACTGAAAGTGGAATTGGGAAAGCCGAAAAAGCATTTGGCATCGATAATTTATTTGATTTATCACATGTTCGTTTACTGCATGCGATTAACCAATCATTAAAAGCGCATATTTCCATGCATCGTGATGTGGATTACGTTGTACAGGATGGCGAAATTATTATTGTAGACGGCTTTACCGGCCGTTTAATGAAAGGCCGCCGCTATTCGGATGGACTTCACCAAGCCATTGAAGCAAAAGAAGGCGTAGATATCCAAAATGAATCTATGACAATGGCAACGATCACGTTCCAAAACTACTTCCGTATGTATGAAAAGTTATCAGGTATGACAGGTACGGCTAAAACAGAGGAAGAAGAGTTCCGCAATATTTACAACATGCAGGTGGTCGTAATCCCAACGAACAAGCCGATTGCGCGTGATGACAGACCGGATTTAATTTTCGCTACGATGAATGGGAAGTACAATGCCGTGGCTGCTGAAATTGCAGAGCGCCATAAAAAAGGCCAGCCTGTTTTAGTTGGTACGGTTGCCATTGAAACGTCAGAAATTATTTCCAATTTATTAGATAAACATAAAATTCCGCATAATGTGCTTAATGCAAAAAACCATGAACGTGAAGCCGAAATCATTGCCAATGCCGGGAATAAAGGTGCTGTAACGATTGCGACAAACATGGCAGGTCGTGGTACTGACATTAAATTGGGTGAAGGTGTACTTGACCTAGGAGGGTTAGCTGTAATTGGTACAGAGCGCCACGAATCGCGCCGTATCGATAATCAGCTGCGCGGTCGTTCCGGTCGTCAAGGGGACCCTGGTATTACGCAATTCTATTTATCTCTTGAAGATGATCTGATGCGCCGTTTTGGTTCCGATAAAATGAAGGCCATGATGACGCGACTTGGCATGGATGATAATCAGCCAATCCAATCCGGGATGGTCTCAAAAGCTGTGGAATCAGCACAGAAACGTGTTGAGGGCAATAACTTCGATGCCCGTAAACGTTTATTGCAATATGATGATGTATTGCGCCAGCAACGTGAGGTTATTTATAAAGAACGCCGCGATGTATTGGAAACGGAAAACATGCGTGCATTAGTGGAGTCCATGATCCAAGAGTCCATCGAAAATATTGTCGCTGTTCATACGCAAGGTGATCGCAAAGATTGGAATTTAAAAGCGCTTGAAGACTATATCCAAGCGAACTTATTAGAAGAAGGCGCGATTAAAGCTAGCGATTTGGAAGGAAAATCGCCTGAAGAAATCATTTCCTTTATTTATGCAGAGGTTCAAAAACGCTACGATGAAAAAGAAGAAATGCTATCGCCTGACCGTATGCGTGAATTTGAAAAAGTCATTTTACTTCGTTCAATCGATACAAAATGGATTGACCATATCGATGCCATGGATCAATTGCGTCAAGGGATTCATTTACGTGCTTATGGACAAATTGATCCATTGCGTGAATATGAACAAGAAGGATTTGCGATGTTCGAAGACATGGTCGCTTCCATTCGCGAGGACGTAACGAGATATGCCATGAAAGCACAAATTCGCAGCAACTTAGAGCGTGAAGAGGTGGCTAAAGGGCAAGCGGTGAACCCAAAAGAAGAAGCAGCACCGAAGAAAAAGCAGCCTGTTCGTAAAGCAGAAAACATCGGCCGTAATGATCCATGTCCATGCGGCAGCGGCAAGAAATTTAAAAACTGTCATGGGGCCGAGTAAGCTGCCTGCTAGTTGCTCTAATTTGAGCCTGCTTTCGAGAAGTTAATTTTAAGCAACAAACTGTTGAACCGTAGTCATCTTAATCTTTCTTGATAAGATGTTGCGGTTCTCGCAGTTTAATAAATCGTACGGAGGATTTTAAATGATTGAATTATCAGATGTAAGAAATACGTTGGAAACTACAGCCTCAAAATTGGCGGACTTCAGGGGGTCTCTTTGACTTAGAAAACAAAGAGGCACGTATTCAGGAGCTAGATGAAATGATGTTGATGCCTGATTTTTGGAATGACCAAAACGGGGCGCAAACAGTCATTAATGAAGCGAATGGGTTAAAAGCAATTGTCAATGAATTTAATGACCTTGTGACAACTCAAGAAAATCTGGAAATGACTTTGGAGCTTTTAAAAGAAGAGCCAGATGAAGAACTTCAAGAAGAACTGGGCAGCGAACTTGAGGAGTTTGGTCGTAAAATGGACGGCTTTGAGCTTCAAATGCTTTTAAGTGAGCCATACGACAAAAATAATGCCATCCTGGAGCTTCACCCAGGTGCAGGTGGTACCGAATCACAGGACTGGGGTTCGATGCTGTTGCGCATGTATACGCGTTGGGCGGAAAAACATGGCTTTAAGGTTGAAACAATGGATTATTTGCCTGGTGACGAAGCGGGCATTAAATCTGTAACGCTATTAATCCAAGGACATAATGCTTATGGGTACCTAAAAGCAGAAAAAGGCGTGCATCGTTTAGTGCGTATTTCGCCATTCGACTCTGCTGGCAGACGCCATACATCCTTCGTTTCATGTGATATCATGCCGGAATTCAATAATGAAATAGAAATTGATATTCGCACGGAAGATTTAAAAATTGATACGTATCGTGCAACAGGTGCGGGTGGTCAGCATATTAATACAACCGATTCTGCGGTTCGTATTACCCATATTCCGACAGGTGTGGTAGTTTCCTGCCAAGCAGAACGTTCGCAAATCAAAAACCGTGAAAAAGCGATGAACATGTTAAAAGCAAAATTATATCAACTTGAAATTGAGAAACAACAAGCTGAACTTGATGCGATTCGTGGAGAGCAAAAGGAAATTGGCTGGGGTTCTCAAATCAGATCCTATGTCTTCCATCCATATTCAATGGTAAAAGATCACCGTACAAATTTTGAAACAGGTAATGTCCAAGGGGTAATGGATGGCGACCTGGATGATTTCATCAACGCTTATCTTCGTTCACGTATTGGACAATAACGAATGAATAAAACCTTTTTGGCTAAGTAGCTTTTGCCAAAAAGGTTTTATTTTATAGAATGGAGCGGTGCCGCAAAAGCTGCTTACTTTCTTCTTTTATAAAAGAAATATCCGCTATAGAGTTGAACGCCATAGCCAAGATTCCGTCTCTCTCCAGCCATGTGATCTCTCTTAGAAAGATGCAAGTGAATAAAATCTATGTTTTGGTTCGTCAGATGATAGTGGCTATTGATTTTTTGGTCCATCTCAAAATAATATTTATCCACTTTAGCGGACAACTTATCAAATTTATCGGTTAGTTGACCAACTCTATTGGAAAGTTCTAAAACTGCTTGCAATGTTTGATCCATCCCGTTGCCTCCATTCTAAAATTCTCTTCAAATTGTTTTTAATAATGCTCCAGCTAAGCTTTAAATATAATTGGTTATATAGCAAAAGTTTTTATAAATTGGTCCTATAGCAAAATGTTATTTTAATTGGTCCTATAGCAAATATTATTTCGAAATTGTGTTTAATCTTGCGTAAAAATTTTCTCCCTTTCACTACTCTCGATCGCTTTAATCTGCCATCATTTACCTTCGTATTACAATTGCATTATTTCTAATTTGCTGTAATATAATATTAAGAACAAACGTTCTATTTTTAGGAGGGGTTTTGATGGCACATATTCCCATTGAGGCTGTCCCATATCTAGAAGCGGCCATATATTTACCGATGCTGCTTATTGTTTTGGAAAAAGATCAAGTACAAATTGAGACTGGGCAGTTTAAATTAAAGCGTCCATATATTTATTTGATTGATGAGGCAAGGAAATACGCAGAGGTTGATTTAAGAAATGCCAAGGCGTATTTAAAGAGTCATCAATTGAGAGTAGTTCAGGGTAAGCGAGACGAGATGTTTACAGAGTATCAATTCCATTTTAAGCATTCAATGGATATAAGAAGGTATTCGAATATTCGGCTAAGAAATCATGTTGAAGATTTACTTAAATTTTACTTGAATCAGGCTTCCAGTACTACTCAGTATCAAAAGGCTGATTTAATTCGTTTCGAATAGTTGTTCTTTGGTGGGCAACGTGTTTTTGCAGCATTGTAGCAGAAACGTATTGGGAGCAAAAAGATGCATAATTAAGCGGCACAACTAATTCAATCCCATTTTTTAACGTGATTTCTGTATATTCTTTGAGGCGGCGGATGTTCGTAATGGCATGCAATCCAACCCAAATGTTACTTGGTGAGTTTGGAGAATGTAGAGGGAAGAAAACATTTGGTATGCCAAAATCTTGAGTAACAACAATTGGCAATTTATGTTTTTCTGATCCTAAGAAGCATTGTGCAATCTTTTTTGCATTATTATAATTGCTTCCGAGAACATTGCAGGAGTGTCGAACTATGTAAAAAGGCTTTCGCTCGACAATGTATTCTCCGCTTTTGTCATAAACATGAGAATAAAGTTTACCTTCGTGCTCAACAGGTTCAATTAAAAAAGTGTTAAAAGAGATATAATAAGCATCAATAACAATTAAATTTTGAAACATAAATTCACTCCTTTTCATTTTTAAAATGCTGTAGAACCAATTCTATAGGACCAATCTAACCAAATCATAATATGAATTTTTTACCAATTCAACGGAATATTTTGACAATTTTATGAAATTATATTCGAATAATAATTTTAACGTATTTACTGGTAATATAGTGAAAAATTGATAAACTCACATTGACAGTAGGTAAATCTTCCTTTATCGATGAAAAAATATATCTATTTTTCAGAAAATATTGCAAATTGATAATTGATTTTTTATAATAGAAAAAAGGGAATCGGGGTGATATCGATGGATAAATATTATTCATATACAGATTTTCAAAAGGCAGTCGGGAGCTATCAACATGCAAACGAATCTGAAAAGTTGTTGAATGACATTTATTTGGACTTGTTTTTGAATCGAATACAAAGATTGCAAAGAATTGAACAGTTGAAAGATCTCATCGATAGTGCGTTGGACGAAAGAAACGAAAAAGCCTTTTATGAGTACACAAAAGAATTAAGTGAATTACAAGAAACTCAAGAAATGGAAGAGCAAGAGTCGGTAATGTAGATGAAAACAATATTTAAAAAGTCGCCATGACAGTACATTCTCCCAAATGGGATTGGAACTGCTGGCGGCTTTTTGTGTTTAAAGTTATAAAAAGAATGGAAATGAATACTAAACATGAGCTTATTTTATCTCCCGATGTTTAAATAAATTAAATTAGAAAATAGTAGAAGTAGAATGATTTGATATAATGCATGATAAAATTAAAAACGTACGTTCGCATATTTCTCGTAATTTTAAAATGGATATGCTAAAATGAATATACAAGATTTGGATGGAAGGACGAACGAATTATGGCCACTTTTGACTTGCAATCTGCCTATAAACCGAGTGGCGATCAGCCGAATGCTATACAAGAGCTTGTAAAGGGCATTCAAGAGGGAAAACGACACCAAACGCTGCTCGGAGCAACTGGTACAGGGAAAACATTTACAGTTTCCAATGTTATAAAAGAAGTAAAAAAGCCAACGCTGGTAATTGCCCATAATAAAACATTGGCAGGACAGCTTTATAGTGAATTTAAACAGTTTTTCCCCAACAATGCAGTAGAATACTTTGTTAGTTACTACGATTACTTTCAGCCGGAAGCCTATGTACCGCAAACAGATACATACATCGAAAAGGATTCCAGCATCAATGACGAAATCGACAAACTAAGACACTCAGCAACATCGGCGCTGTTTGAGAGGGATGATGTAATCATCATTGCCTCTGTATCCTGCATTTATGGTTTGGGGAATCCGGAAGAATATCGCGAAATGGTTGTATCGGTTCGAACAGGGATGGAATTGGAACGAAATCAATTATTGCGAAAACTTGTAGGTATTCAATATGAACGAAATGATGTCAATTTTACTCGCGGGACGTTCCGTGTTCGAGGGGATGTTGTTGAAATTTTCCCTGCATCTCGTGATGAAAAATGTCTTCGTGTCGAGTTTTTCGGAGATGAAATCGATCGTATTCGAGAGGTGGATGCCCTGACAGGCGAAATTTTAGGTGATCGTGACCATGTAGCAATCTTCCCGGCATCCCACTTCGTAACGCGTGAAGAAAAATTGCTGAAAGCCATAGAAAATATTGAAGTTGAACTAGAACATCAATTAGAAAAATTCCGTGGAGAAGATAAATTATTGGAAGCTCAGCGTCTAGAGCAGCGCACGAACTATGACTTGGAAATGATGCGTGAAATGGGCTTCTGCTCGGGAATCGAAAACTATTCCCGACATTTAACTTTAAGAGAAGCAGGGGCAACGCCATATACATTGCTGGATTACTTCCCGAAGGACTTCTTATTGGTTGTGGATGAAAGCCATGTAACATTGCCTCAAATACGCGGGATGTTTAATGGGGACCAAGCTCGAAAAGGCGTATTAGTGGATCATGGATTCCGTTTACCGTCCGCACTAGATAACAGACCACTCCGATTTGAAGAGTTTGAAGACCATATCAGCCAGGCAATTTATGTTTCTGCGACACCAGGTCCATATGAACTGGAGCATACACCAGAAATGATAGAACAAATTATTCGTCCAACCGGTTTGTTGGATCCAACGATCGATGTACGGCCGATTGAAGGACAGATTGATGATTTAATCGATGAAATACATGAACGGGTTAGAAAACAAGAGCGTGTATTAATCACAACATTAACGAAAAAAATGTCAGAGGATTTAACCGATTATTTAAAGGAACTGGGTATTAAAGTGGAGTATCTGCATTCTGAAGTGAAGACTTTGGAGCGAATTGAAATTTTAAGAGAACTGCGAAGAGGAACCTATGACGTATTAGTTGGGATTAACCTGCTCCGTGAAGGATTGGATATCCCGGAAGTATCCCTTGTGGCTATTCTTGATGCCGACAAAGAAGGATTTTTGCGTTCTGAACGTTCTCTTATCCAAACCATTGGACGGGCTGCCCGAAATTCAAATGGACATGTCATTATGTATGCTGACAATATGACGGATTCTATGAAAAAAGCGATTGATGAAACGAAACGTCGTCGAACAATTCAAGAAGCCTATAACAAAGAGCATGGGATTACACCGATGACAATCCAGAAAAAAATTCCGGAGCTGATTCGAGCAACCCAGGCGGCGGAGGAAGAAGAGACATACGTTACAAAAGTAACGAAAGGTAAAAAACTAACAAAAGCCGAACTGGAAAAGCTAATTGCAACGCTAGAATTAGAAATGAAAGAAGCAGCAAAAGCGCTTGACTTCGAACGTGCTGCAGAATTACGAGATACAATATTCGAGCTGAAAGTAGAAGGGTGACAAAAGTGAAAAATACAGAAATTGTTGTACAAGGAGCACGTTCCAATAATCTGAAAAATGTAAGCTTAACTATTCCACGCGATCAGCTTGTTGTTATTACTGGCTTATCAGGATCAGGAAAATCATCACTTGCTTTTGACACAATTTATGCAGAGGGACAAAGAAGATATGTAGAATCTTTATCTGCCTATGCCCGCCAATTTTTAGGCAATGTTGATAAACCTGACGTTGATTCGATTGAAGGATTATCTCCTGCAATCGCTATTGACCAAAAAA
>Ga0182744_1002114_pt1 | contig 16684 bp, 14 predicted proteins | sample eDN3rd30CKraftMG_FD_128525 | JGI IMG/M metagenome (GOLD analysis project Ga0182744, IMG submission 128525) | Enriched Miracle-Growth compost microbial communities from Emeryville, California, USA - eDNA 3rd pass 30_C Kraft MG (version 2) (version 2) ...
CGACGCCGTCTGCTACTTCCAGTGGCGGCAGTCGCGCGCCGGCGGCGAGCGATACCACTCCGGCATGGTGCCTCACGCCGGGGAGAACAGCCGGGTGTTCCGCGACGTGGTCGCCCTCGGCGCCGAGCTCGATGCGCTCGCCCCGGTCACAGGGTCGCACCGCGAGCGCGCACGCGTGGCGATCGCGTTCGACTACGAGTCCTGGTGGGTCAGCGGGCGCGACTCGCACCCGACCGAGTCGATCCACTATGAGGTCGAAGCGCTGGCCTGGTACCGGGCGCTGCTGGACCTCGGCGTGCGGGCTGATGTGCGGCCGGCATCCGCGTCGTTCGACGGATACGACGTCGTCATCGCGCCGATGCTGCACGTCGTGTCCGACGGGCTGCGCGCGCGGCTCGACGCGGTCGTGCGCGACGGCCGGCACCTGATCACCACCTACTTCTCCGGGACCGTCGACGAGCACGACCGGGTGTGGCTGGGCGGCTATCCCGGCGCTCTGCGTGAGACTCTCGGCGTCACGGTCGAGGAGTTCGTGCCGTTGCTGCCCGAAGAGACGGTGGCGCTGGCATCGGGTGCGGTCGCATCGCAGTGGACCGAGCGGATCACCTCCGTGGGCGCGGACGTCGAGGTGCTCGACTCCTACGCGTCGGGCGACCTGGCCGGAGCCCCGGCCGTCACGCGGCGGCTCGTCGGGGCGGGGAGTGCGACCTACGTGTCGGCCGACATCGGCCGCGCGGGCGTGCGCGCGCTGCTCGCGCGACTGTCCGACGAGGTCGAGGCGCTGCGCGGCGATGCTCGGGCGGCCGGCGGCCGGCTGGAGGTCATCGTGCGCGTGGGCGACGATGCGCGCTACGTGTTCCTGGCCAACCGCACCGATGAGACGGTGGAACTGACCGGGTCGGACGTTCAGACGCTCGGGACCGGCGCTGCCGGTGGCGTGGTGGCGGCACGCAGCGTGGTCGTCACCGTCGAGCCGCTCGGCGAGCTCGAGGACGGTACCAGGGAGCTCGTGGGGGCCGGTGCGACCGCCTGAGGGAGTAGGTGCCAGTAGGTGTCGCCTGGTCTGCGCGTAGGGGACATCTGCTGGCAAGGGACTGACGGGGTGGCCGACGGATGCCGATGCTGCCGCATCCGGCATCCTCGATCCCCTCGCGACCGCTGTGCATCGCTGCGTTACGGAGAGGCCCCTCCCTCCTGCCGTACGGCGCTTAGGGTGTGTCGAGCCGGCGAGTGGCGCCGGTCCGACAGGAGGCGTGACCAGTGACGAGCAGTGCGACCCGGACTTCCGCGACAGACACCGACAGAAGCGCAGGGGAGCGCTGGCGTGCCGACCGCCTCGCGGCGGTCACGGCACCGTTCGGCACGGCCTCGCTGGATCGCACCGAGTGGTTGAGCGATACGCCCCGCGAGCTTGCCGGGCTGCCCGGGCTCTGGCGTGGTGCGGACGGCGTCGCCGTCGGCGAGGGCATCGACGGTGGTGAGATCCGACTCGCTGCGGGTCAGGAGGTCGAGATCGCCGGCCTTCTCGTGCGCGGCTTCGACCGCCACGGCAGTGGGGTGCGCGTGTTCGATCCGGCTTCTACGAACCGCACGAGCGTGCAGGGGATCGTCGCCTACGCCGATGACCCGGCGTGGCGCCTGACCGGCCGCTTCCGGCCCACCGCCGAGGAGGTCTTCGTCGACGTCGTGGCCGTCGACGGACTCGTCAGCCCGGCGCGGCTGGCCGGGGAGATCGACTTCGACACTCCCGAGGGCCCGGCAACGCTCACCGTGACCGGAACAGCGGCCGCCGGCTACTCGGCCGTCCTCGGTGACGCGACCAACGGCGATGAGACCTACCGGTTCCGGTTCGTCGACCTCGGCGCCGGACCCGACGCAGACACGTTCGAGGTGGACTTCAACCGGCTGTTCCTGCCGCCGTGCGCGTTCTCGCCCGAGTACGTGTGCCCGACACCGCTTCCCGGAAACCGGTGGACGATCCCGGTGCGTGCCGGCGAGCGGACCGTCGACCGGGGCTGACCGGCTCCCGGCCGCGCCGTCGCCGCGGCCGCAGTGTGCGTAAACCGCACGCAATGATTGCGTTCGGTAGAGAACTGTTTTGTCACAAAACCAGATAGCGTCATCGTCACCAGCGGAATGGGCGACCCCGCACAGTCGCCCATCATCCCGAACTCAACGAAGAGGAAAGATGATGACAACTCACATGCCTCGTCGCGTCGCGGTCTTCGCCGCCGCGGGCGCCAGCACTGCTCTTCTGCTCGCCGGCTGCGCCGGCGGCGCCGAGAGCACGGGCAGCGTCGATCTGTCGAGCGACGCACCCACCGGTGTCACCCTGACGATGTGGCACAGCTCCGCCGACTCGCAGGCCCTGCTAGACCTGTACGCCGCCTACGAGGAGGCGTCGGGCAACACGATCGACTTCGTCGACCTGCCCAACGACACCGCGCCGGCCGCTGTCCAGACCAAGTGGGCGACGGGCGAACGGCCGGACATCCTGCAGTACAACCCCAGCCCGCAGGACATGGCTCAGCTCAACATGTCAGAGAACATGATCGACATCAGCGCACTCGACTATGTCGCCGACAGCAAGCTCTCCAACGTCGCGGGCACGATCGACGGGGTCACCTACGGTGTCGTGCTCGGCCCGGTCTCCGTGTACGGCCTGTACTACAACAAGGACGTGCTCGCTGCGGCCGGCCTCGATACCCCGCCGCAGAACGCGGCGGACCTGCTCGCCGCGTGCAGCGCCATTCAGTCGTCCGGCTCGGACGCGTCCGCCGTGTTCATGGGCGGCGGCTCCGAGTGGCCCTCGATGATGCTCCCCGGCTTCGCGTATATGGGAGACGCCAACCAGGGCAACGCGTACGGCGAAGCCGTGGCAGCCGGGGATGTGAAGGTCAACGACGACGGCAGTCCCGTCGAGACGGGCCTGCAGATGGTCGTCGACCTGCGCGAGGCCGGTTGCTTCAACGACGACTACTCGACCGCGACCTACGAGGAGTCGCTCAAGGCGCTGCTCGACGGCACGACCGGGATGACCGTGCTGCCCTCCGACCAGATCGCCGAACTGTATGCCGCAGCCGACGCCGCGACCGTCGACGCGACCGTCGGATTCACCTCCTTCTCCGCCGAGACCGGCGTCCCGAGCTACAACGCCGGGCCGTTCGGCAGCTACTTCGCCCCGAAGACGGGGGATGCCGAGAAGGAGCGCGCAGCGGTCGACTTCCTCGACTGGATCACGACCGAGGGATACCAGGGCTATGTCGACCAGGCGCAGATCGTCCCCACGATCTCCACGGCCGACGCCGGCTCGCTGTCCGGCCTGTACGCCGAGGCTGCGGAGCTGCTGCAGCGCGATGACGCCACCATCGGCTTCAACGCGTCGATCCCCGGCTTCGGCAACTTCGGCGGGATCGCCGTGAAGGTTCTCGTCGGACAGTCCACGCCGTCGCAGGGCGTCGACGACTGGCAGGTCTTCATCGACCAGGCCATCGCCGCCCAGCAGTAACCGGCTCTCGAGGAATCTCCCCATGCACGCCACGGAAGCCATCGTCACCGGCAAGCCCGTCGCGCGCACTCGCCGTCGTGCCGGAGGGCTCATCAGCCCTCCGGCACGCGGACAGCGCGATGGCCGACGCATCTCCTACCGACTCTGGTTCGCTCTGCCGGCCATCGCCCTGACCGTCTTCTTCTTCGGCCTGCCCTTCATCGCGAACGCCTTCCTGTCGTTCACGAAGTGGACCGGCTTCAGCAGCACCATCAGCTTCAATGGCTTGGACAACTTCATCTCGCTGTCGAAGCTCGGCATCCTCGGGCACGCCACCTACGTGACCGTCGTCTACGCGGTCATCACGATGCTGGCGCAGAACGTCGTCGCGCTGATGATGGCGAAGGCGCTGCAGAGCAGCAACCGGCTCAACACCTTCTACCGGTCGCTGTTCTTCGCGCCCGTGCTGTTCTCCCCGCTAGCCGCCGGCTACATCTGGTCGGCCATGCTCGCGCCGGCCGGCCCGATCAACGGGTTCATCGGACTGTTCGTCCCCGGGTTCCACTTCGCCTGGCTCGGAGAGCAGTCCACGGCACTGATCATGGTCGCCCTCATCGACGCCTGGAAGTGGAGCGGACTGGTCACGCTCGTGTACATCTCGGGCCTGAACACGATCAGCAGATCGGTCATCGAGGCGGCCGTGCTCGACGGTGCGAGCGCCTGGCGTCGCTTCCGGTCGATCGAGATGCCGCTGCTGGCCCCGGCGTTCACCTTCAACGTGGTGCTGACGCTGGTGGGGTCGTTCAGCGCCCTCGACATCATCTTCTCCACCACGAAGGGTGGACCCGGCGACGCGACCGAGGTCCTCAACTTCGCCGTCTACAACCAGTACGGCCAGGGTCTGTTCGGCACATCGAGCGCTCTGAGCTTCATGATCGCGATCCTCGTCATGATCACCGCCGTCCCCCTGATCTGGTACCTGCGCAAGCGGGAGGTCCACGAATGAGCAGCACGACCTGGGTCACGCGCAACGGCCGTGCCACGACGGTCACGAAGTACGTCATCCTGACCGTGGTGGCGATCCCCTGGACGCTTCTTCCACTGTGGATGCTGGTGGTCAACTCGTTCAAGACCGAGAGCGACGCGGCGGTGCCCTCGATCGCGCTCCCCGAGACGTGGAACATCGTCGAGAACTACACCACCGTCTTCACCGACGGCGACTATCTGATCGGTCTGCGCAACAGCCTGATGGTGTCCGTGCCGACCGTTCTGGCAGTGCTGCTGCTCGGCTCGATGGCGGCGTGGAGCTTCGCCCGCTCACGCTCACGCTCGCTGCGCTTCTTCTACTACGTCATGGCACTGTCGATCATTCTGCCCCCGGCGATCGTGCCGACGGTCGTGCTGCTGACCAGGACGGGGCTCACCAGCACCGTTGCCGGCTACATCCTGGCGCTCGTCGGGACGCGGCTCGGTGTGATGGTCTTCCTCGCCACCGGATACATCCGCACGCTCCCGATCGACTACGAGGAGGCGGCCCAGATCGACGGAGCCAGCCGCTGGCAGGTGTACCGGCACGTGATCGTCCCGCTCATGGCGCCGATCCTGTTCACCGTCGCGGTGATGACCGTGATCAACGTCTGGAACGACTTCTTCTTCGCGCTCTACATGCTCAAGGGCGCGGGCAACGCGACTCTGCCGCTGACGCTGTACAACTTCGCGAACTCGTCTCAGTACGGCGTGCGGCGCAACCTCGTGTTCGCGCACGTGCTGATGACGAGCCTGCCGCTGCTGGTCGCGTACATCGTGCTGCAGCGCAAGGTCCTGTCCGGCCTGACCGACGGCGGGGTCACCGGATGAGCCTCGTGGCAGAGGCCGTCGTCTCGGCCGAGAGCACCCGGCGACAGGCGATGCTGCACAGCGATGCCGCGGTGCTGCGCACGCTGATGGATGATGACTGCGTGTACGTGCACTCGTCGGGATTCGTCGACTCGGGCGCCGCCATGATCGAGAAGATCGCCGCCGGCGAGGTCCGCTATCGCGACCTGCGGTTCTCCCAGGAGCGGATCACGCATCTGCTCGGTGCGACCGTGTTCGTCTACCGACAGCAGGCGACGATGTCGCTGGGCGGCAGCCCGCACCTGTCCGACACCCTGTGCACCGCGGTGTGGACCACCGACGAGAGCCGCCAGCCCCGGCTCGTCTCGTTCCACTCGGCGCACACCCCGGCGCACACTCCGGCGCACACTCCGGCGCACACCCCGGCATCCATCCCGGCATCCACCCCGGTGTCCGCATCGTCCCCCTTGGAGGAGACCCCATGACCGATGACCCCGAGATCATGGTCGAGGACGGCACCGAGCCGATCCCCGGCCCCGATGTGGATGCCGTCGAGCAGCTCGCGCACCTCATCCCTGCGCTGTGGCGCACGATGAAGCGCGCCACACGTACGGCCGGGCAGCTTCCTGCCAACGAGTCGCAGGTGACGATCCTGCGCATGCTGCTGCTGCACGGTGATCTCACCCCGGCGCAGCTGTCGGATCTGCTGTTCATCGCCCGCCCGACCGTCAGCAACCTGCTCAAGGAGCTCGTCGCGACCGGGCTGGTGGAGCGCCGGATCGCCGCACATGACGCCCGCTCGATCGTCATCTCGGCCACGGAGGCCGGACGGGGCGTGCTCGCAGCGTTCCGCAGCGACCGCGCGGCCGTGCTGCGCGATGCGCTCGATCAGCTGCCCGACTCCGAGCGCGACGGCCTGCGCGACAACGTCCCGGCACTGCGGCATCTGCTCCGGCAGCTCGAGACGCTCGCCGCCGCAGCCGACGAAGCCGCGGGCACGGGATCGCGGAGCGCATGATGGCGGCCGGACCCCTGGTCGCCGGTGCGGCCGGCGCCGACATCACGCCCGCACGCCTGGACGGCCTCAATGCCATGGGTCCTGACTTCACCGGCATCCACGATCGCCTGTGCGCACGCGCGGTCGTCATCGGCGACGGAGTGCGGCAGGTTGCCATCGTCGGCGTCGATCTGCTCGAAGTCGGCGACACGACGGCGCTGCGCGACCGGATCGAGCGGGAGCACGGCATCCCGGCCGGCGCGATCCTCATCGCGCCCACGCACTCGCACAACGCGCCGCGCGCCGGGCGGACCCCGGCCGGCGGCCTCTCCCGCGCGGCATCCGCCGAGTCGCTCGCCTTCACCGACGAGGTGTTCGCCGCCCTCGTCGACGTGGTCGGCGCCGCCCGTGCGGCGCTCCGCCCGGCACGCGTCGGCATCGCGCGCGGCACGGCGGACGTCAACATCAACCGCGACGAGCTGATCGACGGCTCCTGGATGCTCGGTCGCGACGAGGACGGCCCGAGCGACAAGACCCTCACCGTCATCGCGATCCGTGGCCAGGAGGGGGGATCGATCGCGACCCTGCTGGGGTACGCAGTCCATCCCACCATCGCCCTCGGCATCCCGCAGCTGAGCGCGGACCTCGCCGGGGCGACCACGTCCGCCGTCGCCGACGTCCTCGGCGGCGAGGTGCTCTGGCTTCCCGGTTCGCTGGGTGACCAGGCTCCACGGCGCAGCCTCGAAGCCGACCGCCGAGCCGGTGCCGACCCGAGCGCCGACGACGCCTTCGGGCTGGTAGCCGCACTCGCCGAGCCGCTCGCAGCGGAGGCGATCCGTCTCGCCGACAACATCACCACGTGGACGGATGCCGCGGACGTCGTCGGCCGGGAGAGCACCCTGCCCTGCCCGCCCAAGCGCGGCACCGGACTGCCGCCGGACATGATCCAGGAGCAGGTGGAGGCGGTCGCGCTCCGACTGACCGCGCTGACGCTCGGCGACATCGCGCTGCTCGGCGTCGGGGGAGAGGTCACCACGACGGCCGCCGCGGAGATTCTCGCGGCTTCTGCGGCGGAGCATCCCCTGCTCGTGTCGATCGCCAACGAGCGCCTCGGCTACCTTGCCGATGAGGATGCGTTCGACCGCGGCACCTTCGCCGCGCGCGGCTGCCCGATCACCCGAGGCTGGGTGCCCCGCGCTGCCGCGCAGCTCGCCAGCATGGTCGGCGCGTGACGGCTTCCGCGGCGACGAGCCGGTTGCAGGTCGGCGCGGGACGAGCAGTCGTCCACCTGCCGGACGAGCTCTGGCCGATCGAGGGGTTCACCGGCGAGCACGATCCGCTGTGCGCGCGGGTACTCGTCCTCGATACCGATCGACGGTTCGCCTGGGCGGTCGTCGACCTGACCTCCCTGCCCGGCGACGCCGTCGACCGGATCCGTTCGGCGCTCGTCACCGAGACCGGGGCGGATGCCGGGGACATCCTGGTGTCCGTCAGCCACACCTTCTCCGCACCGCACCTGGCCGGCCCGCCCGGGACCTCCGATGACGTGCGGCGGCGCATGGCGCTCGTGCGCGACAGCGTGCTCGACGCCGTCCGCCGGGCTGCGGCGGATGCCGTGGCGGGACTGCGCGGCGCGACGGTGACGGCCGGTGGTGCCGTGTGCCGCATCAACGTCAACCGTGACATCGAGACCGCGGAGGGCTGGACGCTCGGCGTCGGCGAGACCGGCTTCGCCGACCACGACCTGCATATGGTCGCGATCCGCGATGAGGCCGGCGAGACCGTCGCTGTCCTCCTCAACCACGCCGTCCAGCCCTCCGTGATGAACGAGTCCGACTCGGCCCTCGGCGGGACCGCCGGGCGCCTCGTCACGGCTGATCTCGCGGGAGCCGCCGCGCGCGCGATCGAAGACGCACACGGCGGTGTCGCCTTCTTCGTCATCGGCGCGGCCGGCGACCAGGCTCCCGCCCTGACCTCGGTCCGCACTCTCGCGGGGGCCCGCAAGGATGCCGGCGCTGCAGGGTTCGCCGTCGTGGAGCTACTCGGCGAGCGGCTCGCCGCCGCGGCATCCCTCGCACTTACGTCGGCCACCGCGGTCGACGTGTCCGCCGGTGTCGAGATCGTCGCCGGTCAGATCGCCGTTCCCGGGCAGGAGCCGCGCGCGCGGGAGGACATCGTTCCTCTCCGCGGCGGTGCCTATGGGTCCGCGCCGATGCGTGAGCTGCCCTACTGGCTGCTGCGCATCGGCGACGTGGTCGTCGTCGGCGTGCAGGTGGAGCTGTCCGCGGTCACCGGCGTCGCGCTGCGCGCCGCGTCGCCCTTCGCCGGCACCCTCGTCGCGACGATGGTCAACGGCGCAGCGAAGTACCTCCCCGAGGCCGAGGCGTTCGACCGGTTCACCTACGAAGCACAATCCTCCCGCTACGCGCGCGGCGCCGCCGAGGCGCTGGTCGCCGCCGTTACCGCCGACCTGGCGCGGCTGCGCGGCGGGTCCGCACAGGGGTCCGCACAGAGGGCTCGCACGGAGGGCTCGCACCGGGGCTCGCACAGAGGAGCAGGACATGACTGACCCAATCGATCGACCGATCGTCGCGACCCGGTCCGGCCTCGTCGAGGGTACCGCCAGCGGGGTCGACGGCGTCGCGGTGTTCCGCGGCATCCCGTACGGTGCCGACACGGGCGGCGACAACCGCTGGCGGCCGCCGCGCCCGGCGCCGCCGTGGACCGGCGTGCGCGTCTGCGACGCCTTCGGCGACGCGTGCGTGCAGAACCGCGGCCCGGTGACTCCGCCCGGCCTCGTGATGAGTGAGGACTGCCTCAGCGTCAACGTGTGGACGCCGGTGCCGGTGCCGGATGCCGGGCTGCCGGCGGTGGATGGCGGGTTGCCGGTGCTGGTGTGGATCTATGGTGGACGATTCATCTGGGGCGCCGGATCGGACAGCAGCTTCGACGGCGCGGCGATGGCCGCCCGCGGCATCGTCGTGGTGACGCTCAACTACCGGCTCGGCGTGTTCGGGTGGCTCGCAACGCCGGAGTTGAGTGCGGAGGCCGCGCGCGAGGGACGCACGGGCTCGGGCAACTACGGTCTGATGGACCAGATCGCGGCGTTGCGCTGGGTCCAGGAGAACATCGCCGCGTTCGGCGGAGACCCGGAGCGCGTCACGATCGCCGGGCAGTCGGCCGGGGCGGCATCCGTCATGGCGCTCGTCGCGTCACCCGAGACCGACGGGCTGTTCCACGGCGCGATCGCGGAGAGCGGCGCCCTGCATCCGGCCGACCCGGGCCTCGCCTACCTCGCGGCGGCGTACCGCCGACTGCCGGATGCCGAGCGCGAGGGACTGGAGTATCAGGCCGCGCACGGGGCGCGCAGCATCGCCGAGATGCGGGCGCTGCCGGCCGAGACGCTGCTGGTCGGCAATGATGCCACCGAGGGCGGCGCACCGATGCCCGCGCCGCCGCTGTTCCGTCCGGTGCTCGACGGCGGGATCTTCGCGCGGACGTATGCCGAAACGCTCGCGGTCGGGGCACTCAAGGACGTCCCGGTGATCACCGGGACGAACCGGGACGAGGATGGCGCGTCACCGCAGCCGCGGATCACGCTGGCGCAGTTCCGCGAGCACGCGACGCGCGAGTATGGCGCTCACGCCGAGGAGTTCCTCGCGCTGTATCCCGCAGCGAACGATGCCGAGGCGGGTGCGCAGGCGAACCAGGCGGCACGCGACCACGCGCGCACCTCGACGTTCCTGTGGGCATCGCTGCGTGCACAGCACGCGTCGACCCCGGCCTACACCTATTTCTGGACGCACGCAGCCCCGGGGCCGGACGCCGACACTCGCGGGGCCTTCCACGGCTCGGAGATCTGGTACTTCCTGGACAGCCTCGACCGCACCGACCGGCCGTGGACCGCGGACGACCGACGCATCGCGGCGGAGGCCGGGGGCTACGTGGCCCGCTTCGTCCGCACCGGCGACCCGAACGGGGACGGCGCGGCTCGGTGGGAGCCGGTGGGTGCCGGGGGCGCCGCGGGCGCCGGTACACCGGTCACGATGGAGCTCGGGGACGGGCTCGGTCCGATCCCGGTCGCCGATCCGGCACGGTTCGCGTTCCACCGCCGCGTGCTCGAGTCACGACCCGTGCGCTGACCACTCGCCGGACGCTGCGCCCGCGGGACGCCGTGAGGGGACCGCTGCTTCCGGGAAACCGGGGTCACATTTGGTCGCCTCGGCGCCCGGGAGGCGGCCGGAGGTGACCCCGATGTGGATGCCGGTGTCGCGCGGTCCGGCATCCCATTCGTGCTTCCGGGGTTGGGGTCACATTTGGTCGCCTGAGCGCCCGGGAGGCGGCCGGAGGTGACCCTGATGTGGATGCCGGTGTCGCGCGGTCCGGCATCCCATTCGTGACATCCGGGGTTGGGGTCACATTTGGTCGCCTCGGCGCCCGGGAGGCGGCTGGAGGTGACCCCGAGTTGGCGAGGGGGATGCCGTGGGCGCTACTCGCGGGAGACCACAACCTCCGATTCCGAAGCCTCCGAGGGCAGCTCGTCGGCTCCCGATGTCCGCTCATCACGCAGCTCGCGCTCGAGGCGCTCGGCCTCCTCGCCACCGATGGCTTCGCCGCGGGCGACGAGTCCGGCGACATCCGACAGCGGGATCTCCTTGAGGAAGATCGCGAGCACCAGCGCGATCGCGATGAACGGCACGAGATACCAGAAGACAGGGGCCAGGGCATCGGCGTACGCGTCCACGACGCCGGTGCGGATCGCTTCGGGCAGCGAGCTCAGCACGGACGGGTCGATCGTCGCGGTGGCCGAAGCGGCATCGGCGGCGGAGGCACCGGCATCCGTGAACACGTTCGTGAGGTTCTCGGTGAGCCGTGTCGTGAACATGACGCCGAACACCGCGGTGCCGAGTGCCGCGCCCACCTCGCGGAAGTAGTTGTTCGTCGACGTCGCGGTGCCCAGGTCGGATGCCGGTACGGCGTTCTGCACGACCAGCACCACGACCTGCATGATGCATCCGAGGCCCACGCCGAACAGGAACAGGTACGCGCAGATCAGCCAGATCGGCGTCGCCGCCGTGAGCGTCGTCATCAGCACCAGGGCGATGCCGATGACGATGGTGCCGATGATCGGGAACAGCTTGTACTTGCCGGTCTTCGTGATCAGCAGACCCGAGGCGATGGACATCCCCATCACACCGACCATCATCGGCAGCATCAGCAGGCCCGAGGCCGCCGCGGACGTCCCCGAGGACATCTGCAGGAACGTCGGCACGAAGCCGAGCGCAGCGAACATCCCGATGCCGATGGCCATGCCGATCGCGGTGGCGTTGATGAAGATCGGGTTCCGGAACATCGACAGCGGCATGATCGGGTCGGCCGCCTTGGACTCGGTGAACACGAACAGCCCGGCCGCGATCAGCATCCCGGTGCCCCACGCCCAGGTCTCCCAGGCGCCCCAGCCGTGCTCGCTGCCGCCTCCGAAGTCGGTGAAGAAGATGAGGCACGTCGTCGCGATCGACAAGAAGATCACGCCCAGCCAGTCGATGGGCTTGTCGGCCTTCTTGTCCGGCAGCTGCAGTGCGAATACGGCGACCAGGAACGCCGCGATGCCCACCGGGATGTTGATGTAAAACGCCCACTGCCAGGTGAGGTGATCCACGAAGTAGCCGCCCAGCAGCGGGCCGGCGACGGCGGCGAGACCGAAGATGCCGCCGATCGGGCCCAGGTACTTGCCGCGCTGGTCGGCGGGGACGATGTCGGCGATGATCGCCTGAGAGAGGATCATCAGCCCGCCGCCGCCCAGTCCCTGGATGGCGCGGAACACGACGAACATCCAGAAGTCGGTCGCGAAGGCGCAGCCGACCGATGCCAGGGTGAAGATCGCGATAGCGACCATGAACAGCCGGCGGCGACCGAGCACATCACCGAACTTGCCGTAGATCGGCATCACGATCGTGGTGGCGAGGATATACGCGGTGGTGATCCAGACTTGATGGGAGACGCCGCCGAGCTCGCCGACGATGGTCGGCATGGCAGTCGAGACGATCGTCTGGTCCAGGCTCGACAGCAGCATGCCGGCGATGAGGGCGGAGAAGATGATCCAGATGCGCCGCTGCGTCAGCAGGAAGGGCGCGTCGGGGGAGTTGCGGGCCGCATTGCGGGTCGTGCTGGTCATCGGGGGAGTACTTCCAGGGTCGTCGATTGCGTGGTGAAGATGTCGCGAGCGGCGATGAGTCGCCGCTCGAAGAGGGTGACGAACGGCTCGCTGTTGCCGGGGCGCAGGTATTCGGCGGTGGCGGCGCGGGCGAGCGCACCGATCAGGTGGGCGGCGATTTCGGCACGCAGATCGCCCTCGACCAGGCCTTCGCGCTCCTCGATCAGGCGCACGTCGAACCGCTCCTGCTCCATGCCGTGCTCGCGCATGCGGTGCAGCAGCTTGGGTTCCTGCTCGACGGCGGCGAACAGCTCGGCGGCGGTATCGGGTGCGATCTCGAGGGTGCGCCAGCGCTCCTCGTTGAGCACGGCGAGGTCGGTGATGAGTGACGGCGAGATCTCGCCGTCGCCGGCGCCCCCGGCGAGAAAGCGGGCGACGGCCGCGGCGTCAGAGCGGTCGAGGGGAATGCCCAGAACCGCGTCGTCCTTCGACGCGAAGTAGTTGAAGAAGGTGCGGCGCGAGACAGCTGCTTCGCTGCAGAGCTCTTCGATCGTGAAGCCGGCCAGCCCGCGGTCGGCCGTCATGACGCGGGCGAGGTGCACGAGAGCGCGTGTCGTCTCGCCGCGTCGCCGGTCCCAGGCGGTCTCTGCGGGCACTTCTGCACTTTCGGTCACGGAGTGTATGTTTGCACAGTTGATTGCATAGTGCAAAGTCTCCGGGTTCGATGTCAGGTATGCGTGTTCGCACGTTCCGGTGCGCATGGGCGCTTCCTAACGTGGGGTGACACCACTCGACGACGAAGGGACCCCCATGCGCGAAGAGCGCTTCCGCGAGTACATCCGCCGGTTCAACCTGGAGGACGACACCGCGTTCGACGACTACCTCGCTCCCGACATGCACATGAAGAACGGGACGCTCGAGTTCGACGGCGTGGACGGGATGAAGCACCACTACCGCGACCTCATCTGGCCCGACTTCCAGGAACGGCTCACCGTGCCGCGCTTCGTATCGGATGCCGGGCGTGCCGCCATCCAGATGAACACCGTCTTCACTGCGAAGCACGACGCGCAGCAGTCGCTGTTCGGCGCGGTCAAGAAGGGCGAGACGTTCGAGTTCAACGGCGTCATCATGTACGAGATCGACGGCACCGACCGGTTCAGCGATATCCTCGTCGCGTACAACTCGTTCGTGCACACCGATCTTGACGGCAACACGCGGGATCTCGGCATCCCGCACTGAATCCGTCAGGCGGGCTCGGTCTCGGGCTCGTCGCCGCCGAACTCCACCATCTCCGCGGCCCGGCGCAGCAGCTGCACCAGCCACTGCAGCGCCGGGTCGTCGCTTTTGGAAGGATGCCAGTACGCCACTTCGACCAGCACGCTCGGGCTGATCGGCGTCTCGGCGACGACGAGTCCGAGCGCGGCCGCGTAGCGATTCGCGGTGCGCTCGGGCACCCAACCCACCCACGGCGTGCCCGGCAGCGAGAACGGCACAGGCAGAAAGCCGCGGACGGTCGCCGCGACCGGGGGCAACAGCCCGGCGGTGGCGAGCATGTCGTCGATGTGCGTGGCCACGTTCGGTCCGAACACCGCGCGCACCTGGCGCAGCTCGCCGAGCGCCTCCAGGGGGAGGCGGCCGTCCTGCAGGGCGGGGTTGGCGGCATCCACGAGGCAGACGAACCGGTCCGAGAACAGCGAGGCGTGCTTGCCGGGTACGCCCCGGCCGCTGCCGGCGATCGTGACATCGCTGCGCAGCAGGTCGACCGGAGAGATCGTCTCGTCGACAGGCAGCCCCGAGAACTCCACACGCGTGTGCGGGGCCTCGCGCTCGAGGAGGTTCAGCAGGGGAGCGGTGATCTCGGAGAGCACGTAGTCACTGCCCGCGACCAGGAACGTGCGAACGCTGGTCTCGGGATGGAAGTCGGGCAGCGCGTCGAACGTGCGCTGCACCTCCAGCATGCACTCGGCGACCACGGGGACCAGCGCCTCGGCGCGCGCGGTGAGCACGAAACCACGGCCGTCGCGCTCGAGGAGCTGGTCGTCGAACAGCTCCCGAAGCCGCGCCAGCGCTCCGCTGACCGCCGGCTGCGTCATCCCCACACGCTCGCCGGCTCGTGTCAGATTGCGCTCGATGAGCAGCGCGTCGAGCACGACGATGAGGTTGAGATCGAGCTTGCGGACATCGTTCACGGTGAGGCCAGAGCCTACCTCAGCCGCGCTTGTTGCGTCGGCCCAGATAGGTCGACAGCGCGACCGCGATCAGCAGCGCGAGGCCGTTGAACACGTTCGACGCCCAGCCGCTGGCGCCCGACAGGGTCAGGCCGCTCACCGACACCGACACGAAGATCGCGCCGATGATGGTGCCCCACACGTTGAAGAAGCCGGGACGGATCGCCGTCGCGCCGAGGAACACCGCGGCCAGAGCCGGGAAGAGCAGCGTGCCTCCGTCCGATGCCGCGGCAGAGCCCACGCGTGCAAGCTGCAGCACGCCGGCGCAGCTGGCGATGAAGCCCGCCACGATGAAGCTCCACCACACGTTCTTCGTCACCGGCAGGCCGACCAGCTTGGCCGCCGTGGCGTTCGACCCGATGGCGTACAGCGAGCGGCCGAACGGCGTGTGCGAGAAGAAGTACCAGGCGATCAGTGCGATCAGCAGGGTGATGTAGAACACCAGCGGGATGCCGAGCAACCGCATCGAGCCGAACCTGAGCAGTCCCGGATCGATGCCGCTGACGAGCGTCTTGCCGCCGGTGAACCACGTCATCAGGCCCGCCAGCAGCATGGACATGCCCAGCGTGGTCACGAACGGGCTCATGTGCAGTCGTGTGACGAAGAAGCCGTTCAGCACGCCGACGAGAGTGCCCAGGGCCAGTGCGACGATGATGGACAGCCACAGCGGCATCCCGAACAACGACATGAACCCGGCCGTCATCACCTGCGTCATCACGGCGTTGGCGCCGAGCGAGAAGTCGAAGTAGCCGCAGATGAGCGGGAACAGCGCCGCGATCGCGATGAGGGCGACGACGGCCTGACTGCCCAGGATGACGTTCAGGTTGTTGATCGTGGGAAACGACGCCGACGACAGCGGGAAGAACGAGAAGAACGCATAGACGATGATCGTCAACAGCGGCAGCGCGTAGTTCTCCAGCAGGCGCAGCGGCTCGGGGGTGCGCTTGACCGGGATCGAAACGGTCTCGGACGCCGGCGAAACGGTCGTCTGGGTCATGATGTCGCCTCCGTGGGGGCATCGGGTTGGGTCTTCTCACGCAGGACGAGGCTCGTGAGTCCGTCGACGTCGAGGGCACCGGCGGCGACTTCGTCGGAGATCCGCCCGCGGCTCAGGATGAGCGTGCGGTCGCACAGTGCGTGGATCTCGGCGAGGTCGCTGGAGGCGACCACGACGGCGCAGCCGTCGGCGGCGGCGCGTCGGATGTTGTCGTACAGGTCGGCGCGACTCATGACGTCGACGCCCTGGGTGGGTTCGTCCAGCAGCAGCAAGGTGGGCTTGCGCTGCATCCAGCGCGCCATGACCACCTTCTGCTGGTTGCCGCCGGACATCGAGGAGAACAGTGCATCGGGCCCGGCGACCTTGACGCCGAACTCGCCGATCAGGCTCGTCGCGGTCGCCTTCTCGCGGCTGCGGGGCATGAATCCGTGCGTCCAGTTCTCGGAGAGCGTCGCCAGCGCGAGGTTCTCGGTGACGCTCTGGTCGGCGAAGGCCGCCTCGGCGCCACGGTCCTCGGGGACCAGGCCCACGCCGGCATCCATCGCCTCGCCGATCGTCGCCGGGGCGTACGGCTTGCCGTCGAGTGTCATCTCGCCGGCGTCCGGGGCGTGTTCGCCGAAGATCATCTTCAAGACGCTGGAGCGGCCCGATCCGACGAGCCCGGCGATGCCCAGGATCTCGCCGCGGTGCACCGTGAAGTCGATGCCGCGCACGGGCCCGCCGCGCAGCCCGGATACGGAGAACACCGGACGTCGTTCCGCGTGCGCGGCCTCGCCGGTCGGGCGCAGCGCCTTCACGGCGCGTCCCGCCATGACCTCGATGAGCTCATCCTCTGTCGGGTGCGCGTCGACGAGCTCGCCGACCACACGGCCGTCGCGATAGACGGTGAAGTCGTCCGCCACGGCGAGCACTTCGCGCAGCCGGTGGCTCACGATGAGCACGGTCTGCCCCTGATCGGCGCGACGGCGCACCCGTTCCAGCAGCA
>Ga0182744_1002115_pt1 | contig 16682 bp, 11 predicted proteins | sample eDN3rd30CKraftMG_FD_128525 | JGI IMG/M metagenome (GOLD analysis project Ga0182744, IMG submission 128525) | Enriched Miracle-Growth compost microbial communities from Emeryville, California, USA - eDNA 3rd pass 30_C Kraft MG (version 2) (version 2) ...
GGACGGCGAACCCGCGGCGCAGGTGTTCCGGCTGGATATGCGGGATCCCGCATCGATGTTCCTGGCCCGCCAGTTCCTGGTGAAACCCGAAGACGCTGTCTATGTGACCAACGCGGTTGTCTATGAGGCGCAGAAGATCATCTCGCCGATTGTGCAGGTGTTGATTCTGGGACGCACGGTCGAGGGCCTATAGCGAGTTGACGGTCGTGGCAGCGGTATTCAACCCAGTACGCTGGCATTGGGGCGCGGGCGCCTTGCATCCCGCGCACCAGATCCACCGCCAGGGGGGCAGTTTTTATTCTGAGGGTGCAGACCCACAGTTTCGGCTGGCGGGCGTCTTGCCGGCGGGCTGGTATTGGCTCGAGGCGGGGCTGACCATTCCCACGGCGCGCACGGTTGCACGTTTGTACCTGGATTCGGGGCAGGGCGAGAGCCAGGAAGGCTCGCAAGCACTGCCATTACGCTCGGGCCGGATAGGCAAGCGGCTGATTCGCCTAGCCCGTCCCGCAAAAGTGAGGTTTGATCCCTTGACCAGCGCGGGTACCTTTGCGATTGACCACTTCAAACTGCGGCGCGTGCCACAGTGGGTGGCGCGCGCCCGCATGCAGCGCAAACTGCTCAGCCTGCATCCGCGTTATCGGATTAACGACGGGGCCGGGGCGTCTTTGCCATCGGCCACACTGCCCGGTTCGGTCGACGAGCTGTGGCAAGAGTATCACCGGCTATACGCGCACGACGGCGTCGGCCTGATTTTGTATCAAGAGTGGCAAGAAGGCGTGGAAGCCGTTAATAACAAGCGCTTTGCGCATGAAGTGGCGCAGGCCGCCGGCCGGCAGTGGACAATGCAGGATGACTGGCCGCTTATATCGGTACTGTTGCCGGTTTTCAACACGCCGGCGCATTTACTACAGCGCTGCATCGAATCGGTGCTGCGGCAAAGCTATCCCAAATGGGAGTTGTGCATCGCGGACGACGGGTCTACCCTGCAGCACGTAAGGCCCTTGCTGGAGCGGTATGCGGCCCAAGACGAGCGTATCAAGCTGGAGTTTCGCGCCGCCAATGGCCATATTGCCCATGCGAGTAATTCGGCCCTGGCATTGGCCACCGGAGAGTATGTCGGGCTGCTGGATCATGACGACGAACTCGCCGAACATGCACTTTTTTGCGTGGCCCGTGCACTGGCAGATCATCCTGAAGCGCAGATCATTTATTCGGACGAAGACAAGCTGGATGAGAGCGGGCAGCGCTGCGATCCCTACTTCAAGCCGGATTTTTCCCCTGATTTGCTGCTGGCGCAGAATTATTTTGGGCACTTTTGTGTATTTCGCCGCAGCCTGGTGTGCCGGGTGGGGGCGTTTCGCGCCGGGTTCGAAGGCAGCCAGGACTACGACCTGATCCTGCGCTGCCTGACTCAACTTACCGATACCAGCGGTGTATTGCACCTGCCTTATATCCTGTACCACTGGCGCAAGACGGCGGGCTCGACGGCGCTGAGCCCGGACGAGAAGTCATATGCGTATGACGCGGCCCGGCGCGCCCTGCAGCAGCATCTGGACAGCCAGAAACCCGGCGCGCGGGTCGAGATAGTGGCCCCCGGGCTGTACCGGCAGCACTGGCCGCTGGCAGATTCGCCCAAGGTCAGTATCGTGGTGCCGACCCGCGACGGCCTGGACGTGCTCAAGCCGTGTATTGATTCGATCGTACAGCGCACTCAGTACACCAATTATGAAATCGTGGTCGTCGATAACCAGTCATGCCTGCCCGAGACAGCGGCGTATCTGGACGAACTGCAAAAAACGCTGCAGGGACGGCTGAGGGTGCTGGCGTACGACCAGCCCTTTAACTATTCCGCCATCAATAACTATGCGGCCGCCCATGCCAGCGGCGATGTGCTGGCATTGCTGAACAACGACATCGAAGTGATCAATGTCGATTGGTTGAGCGAGATGGTGGCGCACGCGACACGCCCCGGCGTGGGCTGTGTCGGAGCCAAGCTGTATTACCCGGATGGCACCCTGCAGCACGGCGGAGTCATATTGGGCATAGGCGGGGTCGCCGGCCATGCCCATCAGTTTGCTGCAAGAGATGCGGTGGGCTATTTCAATCGTCTGCGCGTCGTGCATAACGTCAGCGCAGTGACGGGGGCAGCGCTCGTCGTAAAGAAGGGCATTTACCTGCAAGTGGGCGGAATGGACGAGGCCAACCTGCCGGTGGCGTTCAATGACGTGGATTTCTGCTTGCGTGTGCGGCAGGCTGGCTACCGCAACGTGTGGACTCCTTACGCCGAACTGGTGCACCACGAATCCAAGACGCGCGGTGCGGATAATACGCCTACCAAGCAAAGCCGGTTCGAGCGCGAATGCCGGTTTATGCAGGAAAAATGGGCTGCCATGCTGCAGCACGATCCGTATTACAACCCAAATTTAAGCCTGCAGCGCGAAGACTATTCGCTGTGCATGCGGGCGCAGTAGGGCAGCCATGCAAGAACGTAATTCTGTGGAAATCATGCGGTCGGTACTGTTCGCGCTGGTGTTGCGCGAAATGCTGACCCGTTTCGGCGCGCGGCGCATGGGTGCTTTCTGGATGGTGTTCGAGCCCATCTTGCACGTCGCGATCATCATGTTCATTTTCACCACCATACGAGGCCGCGAGGTGCCGGGCATGGACTTTCCCATGTACCTTGCCACCGGCATGATCCCGTTCTTCATGATGCGCAACATTGCCCTGCGCCTGATGGATGCCATCAGCGCCAACCAGGCGCTTTTCGCCTACCAGCAGATCAAGCCGCTGGACACGCTGATTGCCAGGATGATTGTGGAATTCTCGTTGTACGCATGCGTGTACGTCGTGGTGGTGGGCGCGCTGGGTTTGTGGGGTGGCTACGATATTTCTTTGCACGACCCGTTGGCGTGGTTTGTGGCACTGGCCACGGGTGTCGTGTTTTCGGCCGGCCTGGGCCTGATTTTCTGCGTGTGGACTCAGGCGTTTCCCAATGCCAAAACGTTTATTCGGGTGATTTTCTTGCCCATATACCTGATATCCGGGGTGATCTTTCCGATCTGGAACTTGCCGGAAGCCTACCTGCCGTGGCTGCTGTGGAATCCGTACCTGCATATCGTGGACAACCTGCGCTCGTCAGTTTTCGTGGCCTACCCCGAAACCTACGGCATCAGCTATTCGTATCCCGCCAAGGCGGCCCTGGTTGCCTTTTGCCTGGGGCTGGCGATGTACCGGCTGCGACGCCATGACCTGGTGGCCCTATGATCGAACTACGCAATCTGACCAAATCGTATCTGACGCTCAAGGGGCGCAAATACGTTTTTCGCAACTTGACGTTTACCGTGCCGCCTGGCCGCAACATCGCGCTGATAGGCCGCAACGGCGCCGGTAAATCCACGCTGATGCGCTTGCTGTGCGGTCTGGACGCACCCGATAGCGGGCGTATTGTCACCGACAAGCGGATTTCATGGCCGGTAGGGCTGGCTGGCGGCTTCCAGGGCTCATTAACCGGCCGGCAGAACGCCAAGTTTGTCTGTCGGGTGCAAGGGGTAGAAGGCACCGACATGCGGCGCCGCATCGATTTTGTCGAGCAGTTTGCCGAAATCGGCCCGGCGTTTGACGAGCAGGTCAAAACCTACTCCACCGGCATGCGGGCCCGCGTGGCTTTCGGGCTAAGCCTGGCTTTCGACTTCGATTACTACCTGATCGACGAGGCCATGTCGGTGGGCGATGCGCATTTTCGCGAGAAGGCCGCCCAAGCGTTCAAAGACAAGGTGGGCAAGGCCAATGTCATTCTGGTGACTCACGGCATGGGACAAGTACGAAAAATGTGCGACATGGTCGCCTTGCTGGACAACGGACAAGTTACCTGCTTTGACGACGTGGAAGCGGGCATACGGGCCTACATGCGACTCGGGGCCGCGGCCCCCGACCGAGACGTTGAAACCGCTCCGGCCGGGCGCGGACGGGAACAAGAGAATGTTATTCAGGGATAGACGGATGAACAGTGCTAAGCGTGGCGGCGAGCCGATACTGGTTTTGGGCGGGGCAGGGTATATCGGTTCTCATATGGTGAAGATGTTAGGGCAAGCCGGCCATGTGCCCGTAGTGGTCGATGACCTGAGCAGCGGCCATGCCGACGCGGTGGGCAAGGCCGAATTGATCGTTGGCAATTTCGGCGATGAGGCCTTCATTCACAAGACGATCCAGGCCGTCAAACCCGCGGCGGTGATGCATTTCGCCAGTTTTATTCAGGTAGGCGAATCCATGCGCGAGCCGGCCAAGTACTACCAAAACAACTTCAACGCGACGCACACGCTATTGGAAGCGATGCGGCGTCATGCTGTGAACAAGTTCATTTTTTCGTCTACTGCGGCAATATTTGGGAATCCCGTGCGAATTCCTATAGACGAAAGTCACCCGATGCAACCTATCAACCCATACGGCCGAACCAAGTACTTCGTCGAACAGCTGCTGCAAGACTACGACGCCGCTTACGGTTTCAAGTCCATCTGTCTGCGGTACTTCAATGCCGCCGGCGCGGATCCCGACGGTGAACTGGCAGAGCGGCACGACCCGGAAACGCACCTGATCCCGCTCGTCTTGCGGGCCGCAGCCGGACGCATGCCGCACATTACGGTTTTTGGCACCGACTATGACACGCCGGACGGAACCTGCGTCCGAGACTATATACACGTGCATGACTTGTGCAGCGCGCATCTGTTGGCTCTGGACAAATTGCTGAATGGCGAAGGCAGCGCCCAATTCAATCTGGGCAATGGCAACGGGTTTTCCGTGCGACAGGTGATCGACGTCGTGCAGGAGGTGACCGGACGGACGGTACCCGTGCAATATGGCCCGCGCCGCGAAGGCGACCCTCCTTCATTGGTGGCGGATGCCACTGCGGCACGCAGTCAGTTGGGGTGGCAACCTCAATACCCCAGGCTTGAAGACATTATTCGGCACGCCTGGGCTTGGGAAAGCGCAGCGATAAACGTGGCACACCCGGCATGACAGCGAACTGCGCTTAAGTCTTCGGATAACCCGCTCAACAGAATATTACCTATGACCCAAACTGCCGAAGCAGGCAACGACCCCATCGAGAATTTTATGTCTACCGAGAGTTCAGGCGGCGCGGCCTTCGATTTACCTGAAGAGTATGGCGACAGCCCCCCCGTGGCCGACACCGGCTATCCGCCGGTGCAGACCAAGCCCGTGAACATTTTCGACGAAGAGTCGGGCACAGTCATCAAACTGAAGGTCGACGCCGCGATCCGCAGCGGTAACCTGGTGCTGATTGCCGGCTGGACCACCGGGCGCCAAGATTTCGCCCTGCGGGCCAACAAGCGCCAAATACCATTTCGAACACGTTCCACCCGGCGCGACGATGTGGCGAAGAACCTGGGCTTGAACGAGGCCGATGGCATTGGCTTTGTTATTGCGGCCCGCTGTGACGAGGCCTCGGCACTTGAGCTGTGTTTCAAGAACTCCGAGGGCGAGGTCGTTTCCACGCATGCCGTGCTGTGCCGTGAAGAGCCGGAAACCGAGTTCGCCGCCACCGGCTTGTTTGAGTCGGCCATCGGCATGATCGCCGTAACCATGCGCCCGTTCACGGAGGCGTGGCGCAATCTGATCAAAACAGTGCCGGCCGCGGGCAGGGCTTGCCCCACGGCAAAAGCATTTATCGAGGCGGGTGTGGCCTCGGATATTACCGGCGACACGGTTCTGGTCGGGTGGGAAGCGCATATGCCGGGCACGCCGGTATGGCTGGAAGACCAGTCGGGGCGGGTGTTCACGCTGAAGAATGCCTACCGGCGGTTTCGCCAGGATGTGAATGACGTGGTGGACAAGGAGTTCGGCCACGCGAACCGCGACGCCGGGTTCATTATCCGCATCAAGGGCGGGGGCACGGGGCAGCGCCTTTATCTGAAAGCGGCGTCGGAATTCGGTATCCATGTGCTGGCCGAGGTGGTGTTGACGGCGTTGCCGGCCGCGCCCGTGGCGGCCGCGCAATGGCTGTTCGGTATCGGCACCGCGATGAGCGAGGCAGCCCGCCGCGTATCACTGGTCGACCGCAAAGTACTGGAACGTCTGATTTCTTATCGCCAGGAAATGTGGGCTGAACTGCCGGTAAAAAGAAAGTTCTTGGGCCAAGCGCTGGCCAAGCCCAAAGTCAGTGTCATTGTGCCGCTGTATGGCCGCACCGATTTTGTGGAACATCAGTTGATCGAGTTCGCCGAAGACCCCTGGTTTCTCGAGAACGCAGAGCTGATCTACGTGGTGGACGACCCCCAAATCGCGGAGCGCTTTCTGAACGAAGCCGAGGCGCTGTACCGTATTTACAAGGTGCCGATGAGCTGGGTGTGGGGCAGCGTGAATCGGGGTTTCTCGGGCGCCAACAACCTGGGGGCCAGCCAGGCTTGCGGTGAACACCTGGTGTTTCTGAACAGCGATGCCTTCCCGCAATCCAAAGGCTGGGTCCAGCCTTTGCTGCATGTGCTGGACACTCATCCCGATATCGGGGCAGTGGGGCCGCGTCTGCTTTTTGCCGACGGGTCGCTGCAGCATGCGGGCATGCAGTTCCTGCGGCGCGAAGAACTGGGCATCTGGGTCAACCATCATCCCAATATGGGGCTGGACCCGGCGCTGGACCCGCATCAGGAATTGGCTATTTTGCCCAGTATCACCGGCGCCTGCCTGGTCATGCGGCGCAAAGACTTCGAAAGAATAGGTGGCTGGGATACCGGCTACCTGATTGGGGATTTCGAAGATTCCGACCTGTGCTTGAAGCTGAGAAGCGAGGGGATGAAGGTGGCCTATTTGCCCACCGTGCAACTTACCCACCTGGAACGCCAGTCATTCAAGCTGCTGGGCGAAAACGAGTTCAGGACTAGAGTCGTCATTTACAACGCCGTCAGGCATCAAGAGCGATGGAAGAAAATAATCGAGTTGCCAGTAACGCCTCAGCCCACGCTTCCGCAGGCAGGGGAACAGGCATGACGATGGCCACTAGCGAGCAAGAGCGCATTCTGGTTACCGCTCACGGGCATCCGGATTTCAGCTTGGGAGGGGGGGAAATCGCCGCCTACAACTTGTACAAAGCCTATCGAGACCATGCAGGCGTGGCAGATGCCTGGTATCTGGGGCGTGCAGACCGCGGGCGGGGCGCCAGCGGTGTCATCAGCCTAAGACGCGAGAACGAGTATTTATGGGAACAGGCCATTCATGACTGGGACAGGATGAAAGCTGTTCATCAAGAGTCGTTGACAACCTGGTTCGCCGACCTGATTCGCGCGTTGAAGCCAACCATCGTGCATAGCCATCATTATGCCCACCTGGGCCTGGAGCACTTGCGCGTCATAAAAAACGTAGATCCGAATATCCGAATCTACATGACGCTGCATGAATACATGGCTATTTGCCAGAATAACGGGCAAATGGTCAAAACCGGTGGCTTCCGGCTCTGCAGTCGCGAATCGTTCGATGAATGCCGCCAGTGCTTTCCACATAAGACCGCCGAGGACTTCTGGTTGCGTAAGCATTATTTTCAAAGCCATTTTCGTCTGGTGGATGCATTCGTGGCACCCAGCGAGTTCCTGCGCCAGCGCTACATTCAATGGGGTATAGATCCCGAGAAAATTATCGTTATCGAAAATGGCCAATCCAATGAGCCGGCGCTGCCGCCCCGCCCGGCGGAAGATGGCGAAATGCGCAACCGCTTCGCGTATTTTGGACAAATTACTCAGTTCAAGGGTCTGGACGTCGTACTGGAAGCGCTAACCCTGATGTCCAAATCGGAACGTAAGAAGCTGGTGGTAGAGGTGCATGGTGCGAATCTTGAATGGCAGCCACCAGAATACCAAGAAAAGATAGAACGTTTGCGTAAACCCCTGATAGAGCAGGGTGTGTTGCGTTGGGTGGGCCCTTATCAGCCCCATGAATTGCGTGCACGGATGGCAAACGTCGACTGGGTTCTGATTCCGTCTATCTGGTGGGAGAATTCACCGATGGTCATACAAGAGGCGTTTGTTTGTGGCCGGCCGCTACTTTGTTCGGATATTGGGGGTATGGCAGAAAAAATTCAAGACGATATTACTGGCCTGCATGTCAATACTGGAAACCCAACAGCATGGGCTGCCAAGCTGTTGAAGGCTGCTACCGAGCCAGAGCTGTGGGAAAAGTGCGCGAATAATATTCGCCGCCCGCTCAATTACGCTGAATGTGCAGACGTGCACATGCAATTTTTCAATACCATGACCCACGCAATGAAGGCGGCATGATGTCTGATAAAAAGAAAATAAAGCTGATTCTGCATGTTGGCGCTGGAAAAACCGGCACAACTTCCATCCAGAATATGCTGAATAATGGCAAAGGTCAACTTAAGACATTGGGCGTGCAGTACCTGGGATTGATGCTGGAGCATGCGCCGAAGCATTTTTCTTGGCAACGGCCCACCACGGTTAATCAAGATTTCCACGCTCTGGCGCATACCGACGCCGTAGCGCAGGTGGTCGTGGCGCTGAAGGCAGCTATTCAGCAAGCCGAAATCTCTGGTATCCATACGCTAATCTGGAGTAACGAGTCGCTGTTTGATCGTAACGGCCAAGTGCTGGACGCACTGTCGCAATTGCAGGACGCGCTTGACGTGACGATTCTGGTATATATCAGGCGCCACGACTCCTGGGCGCAATCAGCATACATTCAATGGGGATTAAAGCATAAAACCTATAAAGGCCCCATGAAGAGTTTTAACGAGTGGGTAGATAGCGGTCTGCCGAAGTTTCATGATCGACTGACGGCGTTGATCAACGCCAGGGTTGGAACCCTGGTAATGAGGAATCTGGATGGAATCACCGACTCTGTCGAAGACTTCAAATCGGTGTGCGGCCTTACGTCGCTCGATCTTCCGTCCGCGCGGGTAAATGAAAGCGTAGGTAGCATTGAATTACTGTTGCGCACCTTGTTCAACAGCCAATTCAAATCCCCTGTTTTACCGGTCGCCTTTGATCGTGTTATTGGGCATCTGGCGTACGCTGATAATCCGGATTCTTTTTTAAAGAAGTTTGTTCCATCCGCTGATGATCTGCAACGCGTTCGACAGTTGGCGACTGAAGACAGGCAGAAGCTGGATGATTTGCTGCGCGAAAATGGTCAGCCCCCGTTGGCCGACAGTGACATTACCGTGACACGTCGTGAGGTAGATCTGTCGCAGTTGTGTCTAGTGCTGGCGCAATGTTTGATGAATCAGGCCGTTAAGGTGGAGAGACTGTCGATTGGGCTGAAGAAGCTGGAAGAGCAGTTAAACGGGTCAGTAAGGGAAGAAGGATGACATTGCGCGATTGAGTTTCAATATTCCAAAGTGTAAGAACACTAAGGGGTCAATGCTGTACGTTGGTAAGGGACAATGCCCGAGCTGCATTGACAATGCAGAAGGTTGTCTTACTGGTTGGCAGCCCTGCTAAATATTATTAATTCCAATTACCTTGACCGATAGCCGAACTTTTTTATATGAGCGCCAGTCTAGACAGAAATTATAATATTAATCTATGCGTCACGCATAGATTAATGGTTTTCTATTAATTTCGAGAGGGCAATTTAATCTAATGTTGCCTTTGCAAAGAAAAAAGCGTAGCGAATAGATGCGCAACAGGAGTGTCATATTATGGCTGGCAAAAAAAAGCTTTTTCTTCATTACGGCATGAGCAAGACGGGGTCATCTTCTATTCAGGGATCTCTATATAAAAAACTTCATGACCGCGATTTTGAGTATATTGATTTGGGTGCAGCAAGTGTCAATACTCATCTAATAACTGCGTTTTCAGAGAAGGCTCGAGAGTCTCACGTTATTAAAATGCGTGGCTGGCCACAAGACGTGATTGATCAGAAGGGTAGAGAGGTGCGAGCACTTCTTAGGCAGTCGATTAATCGCTCGACCGCATCGAACCTCATTTTGTCTGCTGAATGTCTGAGTTCTACGTTTGGGGAATCTGATTTAAGACGCTTAAAGAATTTCTGCGATCGAATCGATGTATCATCACAGGCAGTGGGGTATGTGCGTCGCCCTAAAAGCTTTATAGAAAGCATTTTTCAGCAAACATTGAAGGCTGGCCCAGGGCGAAGCCTTGAAACATGCCATAAGTTCTATCCAAACTACCAACGACGCTTTGCAAGATTTGACGCAGTTTTCGGGCCGGAAAACGTTCACTGCTGGCTGTTCTCGCCACAGCAATTGTATCGGGGAGATGTGGTTAGTGATTTTTGCAAAAGAACCGGTATTGATTTGACGATGCAACGGACTGTGCGTCAAAATGATAGCCTTGGCTTGATAGCCGTTTCACTGCTTTATATTTATCGGCAGTATGGTGAGCCGTTTGGCGTGGGTCCGGCGGCCATTCGAGAGAATCAACAATTGGTTGCCAAATTGTCGGAGATAGGCGGGCCTAAATTTAAGCTGCATTCGATGCTTGTGCAGCCAGTAATTGAAGAGAATTATGCAGATATTAGCTGGATGGAGCGACGCCATAATTGCGTGCTGCGCGAGGACCTCAGTGCTGAGGATGAGTTCGCGGTAAAAGTCGAAGATGATTTTTTGCGTGCAGCTATATCTGCTCTACCTTGGCTTGAGGCGCAATTGCAGGAATATGACACGACACCGGGGCCAGTTAGTGATAAGCCTGCTTATATTGCCAGGCTGATGGGCTCCTTACGCAAGTCACTCCGTGAGCGGCAATCCTCAGCTCACTAGAGTGGCGTAGTGGGTTGATCTTCTCCGTCAAAGTTTGGCCGGTCAGAGGCCTCCTGGAGTTGGCGCTAAGCCGATTGGCCTGCTATGCAAGCGGGACGTGGCGAGCAACCAACGTGACAATTGTGGTGCCAAGATAGTGCTGATCAAGAACAGTCCGACCCATCGACGCACCTCGTGTTGCACTGGAATAGCTTCGCCCCATTGCTCATTCCCAGCCACGAACGCAACTTTTCGGGCATTGACGACAGGATCCTGGTCGCATATGTCCAGAGTAGAACTTCTCCTTCGAAGTGGTATCCATGGTCTAGAGAACGCAGGCCGCTGCCATGGCCGTGGGCGGTGCTTGGGTGATCTGTAGTGCTAAGTACCCTGATGTTTTTGGCCCATTCGGATGCGGCCCAGATTGTCTGGACGTCAGCATCATGTTGCCTTTGGTGACCTGCTTCAACGGGACGGGTTCAGATACTATGGCCAGCCAATGTCCATTGAGGTGCGACAGCGCAAATTGATACAAAGAAGTGGCTTGTGTGAACTTGAATTGGGCAATATACTGCCCAAAATTGAGCGAGGTGTGGAATGCATTTTCGAGTGCGAAAGAACGTTATTCAGCTCATTCGAATTAGCTACGATGCGCAGAAAAAGCGTGGCACTAACACCATTGTCGGGACAGTGAGGCTCGCTGATCCAGTGCTGGATGAGTCTACCAAAGTGGTGTTGACGGCCGAAGAGGTCGAGGAGTTTGAACGGTGGTTGCAGCAGTACCGTCGTTTGGAAGAGCTGAGACAGGAGTTGGCGGCCCTTACGCTCCCTGAAGTACTAGCGAATGCCCAGCTCTGGTTTGATCGACAGGAGAATTCTGATACTGCCAGAGTCGTGGCTAATGACATCCTTTTGCAATGGCAGTCGTTAAGAAGGCTGTTGCTTAAAAAGGGTTTACTAGAGTGAGTTAACGTCGTGACTAACTGCTTTTTTAGGATGAGAGAATGACTAAAGTGGATATAAAAGGCCGTGAAGCCGCTCAGGCGAAATCGGTAGTGATTAAAGTGGCGGATTTGGTGGCTCATGCACGTAACGAAAAGCCGCAAATTTTCGGGAATCTTAGCGATAAGAAGGTAGAGAGCTTGGTTCGCTTGGTAATTCAGCAACTTGGGAAGAATATTGAAGCAACACAGGAAGGTTCGATTCGGGTGCCAGGGTTTGGTAACTTTGCCGTAAGGGTTATAGAGAAAGCCGGAGCAGTTGATGAAAAAACTACTGCGCGACGTGTGGTTTTCCGTCCGATGAAAGCGAAAGAACCCGAGGCTAAGGCCGAGTCTTAATACACTTGGTAGTTTGTGAAGGAGGCCATTGCGGCCTCCTTCACACGTTAGTTGTCATACTTTTTCTTCCCATATGCCAGCAGCCGCCAAAAAAAACATCCGCCACGATGTGAATCCCGTCATTATTTGCACCGGCTTTCATCGCAGCGCGACCTCACTGGTTGCGCAAATCTTGCACTCGGGTGGCTTGCATATGGGGAACAGGCTGATCGGCAGCCACTTATCCAACCCCGACGGCCATTTCGAAGATGTCGAGCTGGTTACGCTGAATGATGCCCTATTAAGGCAGAATGGAACAGACTGGCGGTTTCACGACGAAGTGCCTCTTAGCTGCAACGAACAGGGGCTTGCCAGCCTGCAGGCTTATATAGCCCGACGCGATGCGACGCATCGCAAGACGGGCTGGGGCGTTAAAGACCCGCGCGTTTCTCTGTTTTTGCCAGAATGGGCACAGCTGTTGGGCGATCGCGGCCGCTACGTGCTGGTGATACGGCATTGGGCGGCGTCGATGCAGTCGCTGCTGAATCGCCACAGCCGCATCGTGGTCGAACATGGATTGGCGGTATCGGGCGATAGGGAAATACATCGCTCATTCTGGACTCAGCCGGGCCTGGCCGCCCGAATGTGGATAGCTTACTGTTCGCGAGTTCTCGATTTTGCGCAACGCCAGCCGGATCGTGTACTGATGTTGCCGCAGCCCTTGCTGATGAACGGTTTCGAACCCAACGGCTGGATAAACGAGCATTGGGGGACGGATTTGGCCGCGCCGCCGGAAGGCGTCATTAAGCCCGAGTTGTTGAATGACCAACTTGATGACCGGCTACTAAATCTGGTTACGCCCGCGTTGCGCGGAACGCTGAATCGCCTTTGGGATCAATTGTTAAAAATTGCCAGTAAGCAGCTGAAATTCCATCTTTCGGACCCTCAACTCGAAGTGAAATGGTACAAAGGCGAAGAGCCTTTGCTGCAGCGTGCCTGCAGAAAAGTTGAGCAGTATTGCGCCCGTGAGGCCGGGGATTTGCCTGGTGAAAGCCCAGCGGTTCAATCGTCACAAAATGACACTTTCACCCTGAATAATTTTGCCGATCAAATGCAGCGCTGTCGCCAAACCGATCCTGTCGCGTTGGCGCGCGTCGTGAATTGGATAAGAGACCAGGCGCCTGATGCTGAAGCCATCTGGCAGGCATATGGGAACTTCGCGTTACGCCAAGGTATGTACGAAACGGCCGAGCACGCGTTCTTGCAAGCTGTCGCGGTGGCGCCTCGGCAAGCCTTGAGTTGGTTCAAGCTGGGCCAGGTTTATGAGCGCGTGGGCAGATATGGCAGGGCTGAGGTTCACTACCAGCAGGCCTTAAGTCTGGACGCGGATAAACCCGGGTGGCTGTTGGCGCTGGCCGCCTTGAAGGCCGCGCACGGGGATTTTGAGGCGGCTGTAAGTCTGTTGGACCGAGATATCGAATCCCGTGCCAGACCTTCGATTGTAAGGATGTGGGTGGGTTTCATGATGGAATTGGGTCGGCATGAAGCGGCGGCTGAAAGAGTGAAGGCTCTTGCCGAATTGCACGCGGACCAGGCTCCGACCTGGAACCATTTATTGGCCTTGCTGGCATTGCCAGCGAATGCCAGGGAGGCGCGTTCGCAGATGAATGGGCGTTTGCGCGACGAGGTTCAGGTTACTGACCTGCCAGCGGTGCTGGCCCAGACCGTAGGCACGGTGGATTCGCCGGCGGCTTTTCGAGATTTGACGTGGCGCATGCTGAAGCAATGGAAAGAAATTTACCCAGAGGCCGAAGTGCGGCGCGTCTTTTCGTGACACATATAGTGCCCGTGCCTGCCTCTGATAGGTAGCTGGCCAGTACTTACCACCACCGTTGACGCATGGGCGATCTCATCAAGGCAGTAAATACCAACCTACCCGATGCAGGCTCTATGGCCTCGCAGCCGTTGCTGGCCGAACGCGAAACACAGTTAGCCGATGCGCTTCATGCCATCAAGACCCTGGAAGACGCGCTGCAATACGAGCGTGTGCGCGTGCTGCGGGCGAATCACCGGCTGCGCCAGTACCGCACCGGGGCCGAGGCCGTTGTGCTGGCGCCGGTGCGGTACGCGCGGTCGATAGTGCGGCGCCTGACACGCCGGTATCGGCTTGAACTGGCGCCGCTTTATCAGCTTGATGACCAAGGCGCGGGGCGGTGGCAGGCGTCGGGCAATGATCCTCAGTTTTTGCTGCTGGCGGATATAAGCTGGCCTCGTTTGCACGGTTGGTATTGGCTGGATCTGCAAGTCGAAGCTAACGAGCCGCTCGATGCGCAACTGTATTTCGACCTGGGCCACGGGTTTTCTTCACGGCATGTGGTCGGCTTCTCTTTGCCCGGGCACGGGAAAACCAGCATTCCGCTATACGTGCCTATCGGTTGTCGCTACATTCGCCTTGACCCCTGCAGCCGCGCTGCGACGTTCCGCGTAGCCGGCGTGGCATTGCGCGCGCTCGAACAAGCGCCGGTCGTATCCGGCGATAACGAGCACGCCATGCACTGCTATGCGGCCATGGGAGGCGGCAGCGGAAATCTGGCATCGCTGCAGCCAGGCCATTTGCTCAATCGCAGCAATGTGCCCGATTACGCGTGGCGTGCCGAAGGCATTGACCCCTGGTTCATCGCTGCCATGCCGTCCCGTGGCTTGCGCCAGGGATGGTATTTGATCGAATTGCAGATCCGCTCTGAAGTGGATCGGGGCAATGCCAAGCTGTACATCAATTATGGACAGGGTTACAGCGAGCAGCATGCCGTCGCCTTGCCTTTCCGTAGTGGCGCGAGCCTTTCGCGCCTTGCATATTTCAGCGCCGCGCCTCGGGTGCTGCGGTTTGATCCGGTTGAGTGCGTGTCCGCCTTTTCGATTGAGCGCCTGCATATTGAGCCGGTGGCTGCCGATAAGGTACAGGCTTTGATGATGGCGCGGGTGGCGGAATCGTACGAAGAGGGTGGCCTTGCATCGGTGGCGGAATGGGTGCAGGATCAGGCCCGGCAGGCCGGCACTGATCCCGCCACCCAGTTGCGCCGCATGTACGATGCCACGTACCGGCACGACCCTTCATCGGTCGATTATGCGGAATGGATCCAGCGCAACGAAAAATCGCTGTTCAATGATGTCGAAAATCTGCGGCAGCAGCGCGAGGCCTTTGAGCGCAAGCCGCTGATATCCATCGTGATGCCGGTGTATAACCCCGAGCCCGCTCTGCTTGCCAAAGCCATCGATTCGGTATTGGCGCAAAGCTACGACAATTGGCAGCTTTGCATCGCCGACGATGCCTCGCCCGATGCGCGGGTGCGCGCGTTGCTGCAGGGCTATGTCGAGCGCGATGCTAGAGTCGCGGTGGTGCTCAGAGAGGTCAACGGCCATATATCCGCGGCGTCGAACTCTGCGCTGGAGTTGGCCACGGGCGATTACGTCGCCCTGCTGGACCACGACGATGAATTGGCGGTGCATGCCCTGCATTTTGTCGTCGATGCCATCAACCGGCGACCTACGGCCAAGGTGATTTACACCGACGAAGACAAGATCGATGAACAAGGGTCGCGCTGCGAGCCCCACTTCAAGTCCAGCTGGAACCCTGATCTGTTCTTTGCCCAGAATTATGTGTCGCACTTGGGTGTGTACGATCGGGCCCTATTGAGGCAGATTGGCGGCTTTCGCGTGGGCGTCGAAGGCAGCCAGGACCAGGACCTGCTGCTTCGTTGTCTGCCGCTGGTCGACGAGGCCGATATCGTGCATATCCCCATGGTGCTGTACCACTGGCGCGTTACGCAGGGCTCGACCGCCAAGGACGCTGGCGGAAAGTCTTATACCACTACGGCGGGTATCCGGGCGTTGCAAGATCACTTTGCGTCGCAAGGCCGGGATGTTGTCGTGGAAGAGGGTATGGTGCCCAACACGTACCGGGTGCGCTACCCCATACCGGATCCGGCGCCGCTGGTGAGTTTGTTGATTCCTACGCGCGACAAGGTAGAGTTGCTACGCGATTGCATTGAAAGCATACGCGCCAAAAGCACTTACCAGAGCTACGAGATTCTGGTCTTGGATAACGAAAGCGTTGAACCGGCAACCACTGCGTATTTCGACGAGATTCAGCAAACCGACTCGCGGGTCCGGGTGCTTCCGTACCCCCATCCGTTCAATTATTCCGCAATTAATAACTTCGGCGCGCGGGAAGCGCGTGGTGAAGTGCTGGGTTTGGTGAACAATGACATCGAGGTCATCAGCCCCGAATGGTTGACCGAAATGGTTAGCCATGTCATGCGGCCTGAGGTCGGCTGCGTTGGCGCGAAGCTGTATTTTAGCGACGATACGCTGCAGCATGCCGGCGTGATTCTGGGCCTGGGTGGCGTGGCGGGCCATTCGCACAAGTATTTTCCACGACAGTCGCCCGGGTATTTTCATCGGCTGCAGGTCGTACAGAATCTTTCTGCCGTAACGGCCGCATGCCTGCTGGTAAGAAAGTCGGTTTACATGCAGGTGGGGGGGCTGGAAGAGCAGGCCCTGCGTGTTGCGTTCAACGATGTTGATTTCTGCCTGAAGGTGCGTGAAGCCGGGTATCGCAATCTGTGGACGCCGTACGCCGA
>Ga0182744_1002116_pt1 | contig 16679 bp, 19 predicted proteins | sample eDN3rd30CKraftMG_FD_128525 | JGI IMG/M metagenome (GOLD analysis project Ga0182744, IMG submission 128525) | Enriched Miracle-Growth compost microbial communities from Emeryville, California, USA - eDNA 3rd pass 30_C Kraft MG (version 2) (version 2) ...
CCGTGGCCGACCGCCTCGTGCAGCATCACGCCGGGCCAGCCGGGGCCGAGCACCACGTCCATCTCGCCGGCGGGGGCGGGGACCGCCTCGAGGTTGACCAGCGCCTGCCGCACGGCATCGTCGGCCGCGCGCCGCCACGCGCCGCTCTCGATGAAGCGGTCGTAGCCTTCGCGGCCGCCGTAGCCGTAGGAACCGGTCTCCTGGCGCGTGCCATCGCCGGCGACGACCGAGACGTTGAGGCGCACCAGCGGGCGGATGTCGCGGAAGATCTCGCCGTCCGGCCGCAGGATTTCGACGACCTGCCACGACGCGCCCATGCTGGCCGACACCTGCCTGATGCGGCTGTCCTTGGCGCGGACATAGGCGTCGATCTCGGCGAGCAGCTTCACCTTCTGCTCGAAGGTCGGGCCGTCGAGCGGATTGTCCTCGGTGTAGAGCTTGACGTTGCTGCGCTGCGGCGGGGCGGCGATATGGCCGGAGTAGCCGCGCCTGACCGCCGCGACCGATTCGGCCGCGCGGGCGATGGCGGCCTCGGAAATGTCGGTCGCATGGGCGTAGCCGACGGCGTCGTCCTTCACGGACCGCAGGCCGAAGCCCTGGGCGGTATCGTAGGTCGCCTGCTTGAGGCGGCCGTTGTCGAACACCAGCATTTCCGACTGGCGGTATTCCAGGAACAGCTCGCCGTCGTCGGCCCCTTCGAGGCCGTGACGGAGGTGGCGCTCGACCCGGGCGCGGTCGAGTTCGGCACGGTCGAGGAGGGAGGTGATGGCGCTCATGCGGGAATCCTCTTGTTCTCCCGGAGATAGGGAGCCGGGCGGGCTTTCGACAGCCTCCGCGGCGTCAGATCGGCGGCAGCTTGAGCCAGGTGGCGGCGGCGTTGAGCACCAGATTGACGGCCAGCGCCGCCAGCAGCAAGCCCATGACCCGCCGCAGCAGCTGGGTGCCGCCCTGGCGGATCAGCCGCTCGATCGGATGCGCGGTGAGGAAGATCACCAGCAGGCCGGCCAGCACCGCCGCGAGCGCGCCGGCGGTGACCGCCTGCTCGGCGGGCGCGAAGCGGTTGTTGTCCATCAGCAGGACCATGGTCAGCATCGCGCCGGGGCCGGCGATGATCGGCGTGGCCAGCGGATAGACCGCGAGCGCGGTGACGCGCTCGCGCCGGCTCGCGGCATCGGACGTGCCCTGCGGCGCGGCATGGGCCGCATCGCCCAGCACCATGGAAAGCGCGAACAGGAACAGCACGATGCCGCCGGCGATCTGGAACGACAGCAGCGAAACGCCCATGGCGTGCAGCAGGAACTGGCCGGCGAGGCCGAACGCGGCGAGGATGAGGAAGGCGAGCGCCACCGAGAGGCCGGCGGCGCGCCGGCGCTCCGCGGCATCGAGCCCGGCGGTCGCGCCGATGAACATCGGCAGATGGCTGATCGGATCGAGCACCGCCCACAGCGTGATGAGCTGGGTCAGGAATAGCGATTGATCCGGCAGCATGCGTCCCCCCCTCGCATTCTTGATCCGGCCGCGCCGCCCTCAAGCGGCGTGCGCCGGGCCGTCACGGCAGCTTGTCGAGCCCCGCCGCGAAGCCTTTCAGGCTGATCGGGAAGCCGATGCCTTCCTCTGGCGTCTGAAAGATGAAGAACGTGGCGCTGGTGCCGCTGCGCATCTGGCTGATGAGCTTGTCGTCCATCAGCACTTCGGCATAGCAGCCGCGCGGCAGGCAGCGTACGAAGCCGACGCGGCCGATGTCCGTATTGTCGATCTTGAGGCCCAGCCCGTTGGGCAGCAGCACGCCGAGCGGCGCCTGGACGCGCATCAGCCGGGATTTCTGGTCGGCGGTCTTGAGCACCAGCACCGTGATGCCGACGTTCGCCCGGTCCTCGGCGACGACGCTCTGGAACAGGCCGCACTGCTCGTTCTGGGCGCCCGGCGGGTTTTCGCAGCGGATCTGCCAGTCGTCGTAGACCGCGCGGACGGTGCCCTGTGCCGCGGCCGGCGCCGGCGACAGCAGCGCCGCCGCGAGCCCCGCGGCGGCCGCGACAAAAAGCGCGGTCCCGGACCTCCCGAGGATGCTCGCCGTCCGCCTGCTCGTCATTCGTCCGTCAGTCCTTTTGCCGGGCCGAATCGCCACGCCACGATATAGGCAGGTCCGGCGTTTTCGGTCCATGCGCAGCATGTAACGCGCCGGATCGGGCATGCGGTCGCCGGCCCGCGACCTTGGCCCCGAAAAATACCGATAAACAGGCCGTGACCGCCCACCGCGGAGCCTCCGCCAAATGTTGTCGCCGTCACCCGTTCAGGCGCATTGCGAGTAGGGCGGAATTGTGGTTTGAGAGGCTCTAAGCTAGGCCCTGCTGCGCTGCACGAAAGCGCGCGGGACGCTGCCCGGAACGGCCCCCGCCGCGCCGGGGCCGTCTTGAAGTGGACCTGCCTTGCAACACGTCGCCTTTCAACGTGCCGCAGGGCCGGTCGGTACGCCATTCTAGGAGCTAAGGTATGCAGGTCAGATTCGGCGCCCGATTGATCGCAGTTGCCGCGGCGGCGGCAGTGACGCTGGCAGCGGGCAGCGCCATGGCAGGCATGGGTCAGCCCTCGGAATGGCAGTTCGGCTTCCAGGGCGCCGCAACCCCGGTGATGGAATACATCGAGTGGTTCCACGACATGCTGCTGTGGATCATTTCCGGCATCGTGATCTTCGTGATGGTCCTGCTCATCGTCGCCATGGTGCGCTTCAACGCCAAGGCCAATCCGGTGCCCTCGCGCACGACCCACAACACGCTGCTCGAGGTGGTGTGGACGGTCGTGCCGGTGCTGATCCTCGGCGTCATCGTGGTGCCGTCGTTCCGCCTCCTGTTCCTCCAGGTCAACACGCCCAAGGCCGACCTCACGGTGAAGGCGACCGGCAAGCAGTGGTTCTGGACCTACAGCTATCCGGACAACGGCAAGTTCGAGTTCGACTCGCTGATGCTCGCCGACAAAGACCGCAAGCCGGACCAGCCGCGCCTCCTCTCGGTCGATAACGAGATGGTCGTGCCGGTGAACAAGATCGTGCGCGTGCAGGTCATCGGCGCCGACGTCATCCATGCCTTCGCGGTGCCTTCATTCGGCGTCAAGATCGACGCCATTCCGGGCCGTCTCAACGAAACCTGGTTCAAGGCGACGCGCGAGGGAATGTTCTACGGACAGTGCTCCGAACTCTGCGGCAAGGACCATGCGTTCATGCCGATCGCGGTCCGCGTCGTGAGCGAGCAGGCGTTCGCCGCCTGGGTCACCGACGCGCAGAAGAAGTTCGCCGCCAGCGACCTTCCGCGAAACCAGACGGCGGCGAACGAGGCGCCCGCGGCGGTGCTTGCGTCCACCGTCACGGTCAGCCGGTAGCGCGAAACGAAACCAGCGGGCGACAGCAGAAGACGAAGACATAGGAATTCATCATGGCAACGGCGGCAGTTCACGCGACCCACGATGCGCACGGCCATCCGACCGGCTGGCGGCGCTACGTCTATTCGACGAACCACAAGGACATCGGCACGATGTACCTCGTGTTCGCCATCGTCAGCGGCCTGATCGGCGGCGCCCTCTCCATCGCGATGCGCATGGAGCTGCAGGAGCCGGGCATGCAGATCTTCACCAACCCGCACACCTTCAACGCCTTCACGACCGCCCACGGCGTCATCATGATCTTCTTCATGGTGATGCCGGCGATGATCGGCGGCTTCGGCAACTGGCTCGTCCCGCTGATGATCGGCGCGCCGGACATGGCGTTCCCGCGCATGAACAACATTTCGTTCTGGCTGCTGCCGGCGGCGCTCACGCTGCTGCTGATCTCGATGTTCGTCGAGGGCGAGCCGGGTTCGCTCGGCGCCGGTACCGGCTGGACGCTCTACGCCCCGCTCGCGACCAGCGGGCATCCGGGACCGGCGGTCGATTTCGCGATCCTCTCGCTGCATATCGCCGGCGCGTCCTCGATCCTCGGCGCCATCAACTTCATCACCACGATCTTCAACATGCGCGCCCCCGGCATGACGCTGCACAAGATGCCGCTGTTCGTGTGGTCGATCCTGGTCACCGTGTTCCTGCTGCTGCTGTCGCTGCCGGTCCTCGCCGGCGCGATCACCATGCTGCTGACCGACCGCAACTTCGGCACCACGTTCTTCTCGGCCGAGGGCGGCGGCGATCCGGTGCTGTTCCAGCACCTGTTCTGGTTCTTCGGCCATCCGGAGGTCTACATCCTGATCCTCCCGGGCTTCGGCATCATCTCGCAGATCGTCTCGACGTTCTCGAAGAAGCCGGTGTTCGGCTATCTCGGCATGGCCTATGCGATGGTGGCGATCGGCATCGTCGGCTTCGTCGTGTGGGCGCACCACATGTACACCGTCGGCATGTCGTCGGGCGCGCAGGCCTACTTCGTCGCCGCGACGATGGTGATCGCGGTGCCGACCGGCGTGAAGATCTTCTCCTGGATCGCGACCATGTGGGGCGGCTCGATCGAGTTCAAGCCGCCGATGGTCTGGGCGATCGGCTTCATCTTCGTGTTCACCATCGGCGGCGTCACCGGCGTCGTGCTGGCGAACGCGGGCGTCGACCGCTCGCTGCAGGAGACCTACTACGTCATCGCGCACTTCCATTACGTCATGGGTGTCGCGGCGATCTTCGCGATCTTCGGCGGCTGGTACTTCTGGTTCCCGAAGTTCACGGGCTACATGTACAACCAGACCGTGGCCAACATCCACTTCTGGGTCACGTTCATCGGCGTTAACCTGATCTTCTTCCCGCAGCACTTCCTCGGTCTCGCCGGGATGCCGCGCCGCTACGTGGACTATCCGGACGCGTTCGCCGACTGGAACTACATCTCGTCGATCGGATCCTACATTTCGGGCTTCGCGGTGCTGATCTTCCTGTTCGGCCTTGTCGAGGCCTTCGCGAAGAAGCGCGTCGCCGCCGACAACCCGTGGGGTCCGTCCGCCACCACGCTGGAGTGGACGCTGCCGTCGCCGCCGCCATTCCACCAGTTCGAGATCCTGCCGCGCATCAAGTGATGCGCGGCGGCCGCCGCCCTGTTGAAGAGTAACGCGAACCGATGTCCCTGCTGAGCCAAGGTGCCGATCTCGCCGCTCCGTCTCGCGCGCAACGCTCGCGCGCCGAGCCGAGCGTGGCGAGCGTCGGCGACTACATCGCGCTGCTCAAGCCGCGGGTGATGTCGCTCGTCGTCTTCACCGCGCTGGTCGGCATCGCGGTGTCGCCGGGACATCTGCATCCGGTGCTCGGGTTCGCCTCGCTGCTGTGCATCGCCATCGGGGCGGGCGCCTCGGGCGCGCTCAACATGTGGTACGACGCCGACATCGACGCGGTGATGTCGCGCACCCGCACGCGGCCGATTCCCGCCGGCCGCGTGACCCGGGAGGAAGCCTTCGCCTTCGGCATCACGCTGTCGGTCGGCTCGGTGGTGGTGCTCAGCCTCGTCGCCAATCTGCTGGCGGCCGGGCTGCTGGCGTTCACGATCTTCTTCTACGTCGTGATCTATTCGATGTGGCTCAAGCGCTCGACGCCGCAGAACATCGTGATCGGCGGCGCGGCCGGCGCGTTCCCGCCGATGATCGGCTGGGCGGTGACGACGGGCTCGGTGAGCATCGAATCGATCGTCCTGTTCCTCATCATCTTCTTCTGGACGCCGCCGCACTTCTGGGCGCTGGCGCTCATCAAGTCCGACGAATACGCCCGGGCCGGCGTGCCGATGCTGCCGGTGGTCGCCGGCCGCGCCGAGACGCGGCGGCAGATCCTGGTCTACTCCATCCTGCTCGCGCCGCTCGGCGTCGCACCGTGGCTGATGGGCTTCGCGGGCCTGACCTATGGCATCGCGGCGGCCGCCGCCGGGATCGTCTTCCTTGCCCTCGCGCTGCGGCTCTACCGCGCCGGCGACGATGCGCCGCGCGCCGGCAAGGCCGCGAAGCTGTTGTTCGGCTATTCGCTCCTTTATCTGTTCGCGTTGTTTGCCGTGCTGTTGATCGAGAATCGCGTGTTCGCGCTCATCGGCGCGGACGCGTGAGCGGCGAGCGCCGGGAATGGCTGAGGACCACAAGGACAACGGCGAGGACGGGATCGTCCTCACCGACGAGCAGCGCAGGCGGCGGCGGGCGCGGTCCATCGCGATCGGTCTCGCGCTCGGGGCGCTGGTGGTGCTGTTCTACGTGGTGACGATCGTGAAGCTGGGGCCGGGCGTGCTGCGGCGGCCCCTGTAGGGAACGGGCGAAGATGGACACGAAGGACCGCAAGTCGTCGACCGCCAGGCAGGACCGCGATCTTCTGCTCGCCGTCGGCTGCGGCGCGATCGTCGGCCTGATGATCGGCGCCTCCTACGCCGCCGTGCCGCTCTACAACTGGTTCTGCCGCACGACCGGCTACGGCGGCACGACGCAGGTTTCCCGCGTCATCACCCCCGCCAAGGTGACCGACCGCACCATCACGGTGCGGTTCGACAGCAACGTCGGGCCCGGCCTGCCGTGGAAGTTCGAGCCGGAAGTGAACTCGATCGATCTCAAGATCGGCGAGGTGGTGACGGTGAAGTATCACGTCGCCAACCTGTCGGCGCGCGAGACCTGGGCGACCGCCGCCTACAACGTCGCGCCGCTCACCGTGGGAGCCTACTTCCAGAAGATCAACTGCTTCTGCTTCACCGAGCAGCACCTCAAGCCGGGCGAGCAGCAGGACCTCACCGTCGTCTTCTATGTCGATCCTTCGATCATGAAGGACAGCGACCAGAACGACCTCAACACCATCACGCTGTCCTACACGTTCTACCCGCAGCGCCCGCCGCAGCGGGGCGTGGCGGACGGCTCGGACGCATCGAAGTCCGGACGTAGCTGATCTAGAAGATTTTCGGAACGGAGACGAAAATGGCCGACGCCCACGTCAAGCATCACGACTACCACCTGGTCGATCCGAGCCCTTGGCCGGTAGTCGGTTCGATTTCGGCTTTCGTGATCGCGGTCGGCGCGATTTCCTGGATGCACCACCTGTTCGCGGCCGCGCCGATCGTCTTCGGCGCCGGCGTGCTCGGCGTGCTCTACACGATGTTCGGCTGGTGGCGCGACATCATCCGCGAGGCGGAGTACAAGGGCGACCACACCCGCGTCGTGCAGATTTCCCACCGCTACGGCATGATCCTGTTCATCGCCTCCGAGGTGATGTTCTTCGTCGCGTGGTTCTGGGCCTACTTCTCGACGGCGCTGTTCCCCGCCGACATCCATCAGGTCGTGCGCGGCGAACTGCTCGGCCACGTCTGGCCGCCGAAGGGCATCGAGACGCTCGATCCGTGGCACCTGCCGCTGCTCAACACGCTGATCCTGCTGACTTCGGGCACCACCGTCACCTGGGCCCACCACGCGCTGCTCGAGAACGACCGCCAGGGCCTGAAGTGGGGCCTCCTCTGCACCATCGTGCTCGGCCTGATCTTCACCAGCGTGCAGGCCTACGAATACATCCACGCGCCGTTCAACTACGCGGGCCACATCTATGGCGCGACGTTCTTCATGGCGACCGGCTTCCACGGCTTCCACGTCATCATCGGCACGCTGTTCCTGATCGTCTGCCTGCTGCGCGCCCAGGCCGGCCAGTTCACGCCCAAGCAGCACCTCGGCTTCGAGTTCGCCGCCTGGTACTGGCACTTCGTCGACGTCGTGTGGCTGTTCCTGTTCGCCTGCATCTACGTGTGGGGCGCCGGCGCGGAAGTCGCGGGGCATTGACCCTTCGCCGCGCTTGAGACGGTTCGACGGGGCGGCCGCGGCCGCCCCGTTTGCTTGCGGGGCGACATTGCAACGGGTGCCACGAGCCGGGTTTTCAAACCCGCCCCGATGCACTAGGTCACTGGCATGGAATCCGCCCACACCCCGGCTCCCGCTCCGGTCTCGCCCTATCTGGCGGGGCTGACGTGCCGCTGTCCGCGGTGCGGCAAGGGCAGGCTCTATCGGGGCTTTCTTACGTTGCAGCCGCGCTGCGGCGCCTGCGGTCTCGATTTCGGCTTTGCCGACGCCGGCGACGGCGCGTCGGTGTTCGTGATCCTGTTCTCGGGGTTCGCGGTCGTCGCCGCGATGCTGGTCGTGGAGGTGCTGTACCAGCCGCCGTTCTGGGTCCATGCGGCGCTGTGGGGACCGCTCATCCTGATCCTGACGATCGGGCCGCTGCGGCCGATGAAGGCGACACTGATCGCGTTGCAATACCACCACGCCGCCGCCGAAGGGCGCCTGACCAGGATCGAGTCCGCCAATGACTGATGTGCGCGAAGACGTACGCAAGGGCATTTTCGTGCCGACCGTGATGGTGCTGCTGGCGGTCGCGCTGATGGCGGGCCTCGGCTACTGGCAGCTCCAGCGCAAGGTCTGGAAGGAAAACCTGATCGCCGCCATGCATGAGCGGCTCGCCGCGCCGCCGGTCGATCTCCCCCCGGCGGAGCAATGGGCCTCGCTCACGCCGGAGAACGCGGAATTCCGCCGCGTGAAGATTCATGCGGAGTTCGTGCCGGCGCAAGATACCTACGTCTATGTCGCCGGCTCCGCGCTGCGCGACGACATCAAGGAGCCGGGCTATTTCGTGTTCCGCCCCGCGAAGCTGCCGGATGGGCATGTGGTGGCGGTCAACCGGGGCTACGTGCCGCTCGAATACGCGACGCAATCGCCCGACGGCACGCAGGAGGTCGTGGGCTATCTGCGGTTTCCCGAGCGCGCCTCCTGGTTCATGACCGAGGTGAACAAGAGCGGCGATACCTGGTTCGTCCGCAATCCGACGCGGATGGCCGCGGTGCGGGGATGGGGCGAGGTCGCGCCGTTCTATATCGACCAGGAGAGCCCGGTGCCCGCGAGCGGCCTGCCGCGGCCCGCCTCGCTCGTTGTCCGGCTGCGCGACGATCATCTCGGCTACGCGCTGACCTGGTTCGCCCTCGCGGCAGTATTCCTGGCCGTCTATGCCTCCTGGCTGGTACGCCGAAACCGGGAACCGGCAACGCCCTGAATCCTTCCGCAGATACCTCCCGCGCGACGATTTGCGTTGCTTGTGCCGGACCGGCCGAGCGACTACCTTGGCCGGCGCGATCGCGGGAATCCGCAGCGAATACTTTTATAATACAACTACTTAACGGCCCCTCCGGAGCCAAAGAGAACCCAGCCGGTGCGTTACGTGTCAACCCGGGGCGAAGCCCCGCCGCTCGATTTCGTCGACGTCACGCTGGCGGGGCTCGCCCGCGACGGCGGCCTGTTCGTGCCCGAGCGGTGGCCGACGCTGACGTCCGGGGAAATCGCCGCCTTCGCCGGCCGGCCCTATTCCGAGGTGGCGGTCGAGGTCGTCCGGCCGTTCGTCGGCGATGCCATACCGGCCGCCGACCTCGCGCGCATGGCGCGGGAAGCCTACGACGCCTTCCGCCATCCGGCCGTCGCGCCGCTGGTGCAGGTCGCCGACAACACCTTCGTGCTGGAGCTGTTTCACGGGCCGACACTGGCGTTCAAGGACCTGGCGATGCAGTTGCTCGGCCGGCTGATGGACCATGTCCTCGCCCGGCGCGGCGAGCGCACGACCATCGTCGTGGCGACCTCGGGCGACACCGGCGGGGCGGCGGTCGAGGCGTTCCGCGGCCGCGCCCAGATCGACCTCGTCGTGCTGTTCCCCAACGGACGCATCTCCGACGTGCAGCGCCGCATGATGACGACGGCGGCGGATGCGAACGTCCATGCGCTCGCCATCGACGGCACGTTCGACGACTGCCAGGCGATCGTGAAGGGCCTGTTCAACCATCACGCCTTCCGCGATCGCGTGAAGCTCTCGGGCGTCAACTCGATCAACTTCGCGCGCATCGTCGCGCAGATCGTCTATTATTTTACCTCGGCGGTGGCGCTCGGCGCGCCGCACCGCAAGATCGCCTTCACGGTGCCGACCGGCAATTTCGGCGACGTTTTCGCCGGCTATGCCGCGGCGCGGATGGGGCTGCCGGTGGAGCGGCTGACCGTCGCCACCAACATCAACGACATTCTCGCGCGCACGCTCGATACCGGCACCTACGAGGTACGCTCGGTGGCGCCGACGATGTCGCCGTCGATGGACATCCAGGTGTCCTCGAATTTCGAGCGCCTGCTGTTCGACGTGTACGACCGCGATCCCTACGCGGTGAAGCGGTTGATGGCCTCGCTCGACCAGTCGCGCGCGTTCAGCGTCGGGCCGGCGCAGCTCGAGCGCATTCGCGGCCGCTTTTCCGCCGGCCGCGCGGACGAGGACGAGACCGCGGCGACCATCCGCACGCTGCGCCGCGAGGCCGGCTATCTCGCCGATCCGCACACCGCCGTCGCGCTCGCCGTCGCCGAGAAGGAGACGCGCGACCCCGCCGTGCCGATGGTGGTGCTCTCGACCGCGCATCCCGCCAAGTTTCCCGATGCCGTCGCGCGCGCCTGCGGCGTGCGGCCGGAACTGCCGGAATGGCTCGGCGATCTCAATGGGCGCCCCGAGCGCCAGACCGTGCTGCCGGCGGACCGTGCCGCCGTGGAGAAATTCATTCTGGAGGCGAGCCGCGTCGCCAAGGGAGCCGCCGCATGAGCATCGAACTCACCCGCCTTCCGTCGGGACTGACGGTCGTCACCGACGACATGCCGCATCTGGAGACGGCCTCGCTCGGCGTCTGGGTCGGGTCGGGCAGCCGCGACGAGACGGTGGAGGAAAACGGCATCTCGCATTTCCTCGAGCACATGGCGTTCAAGGGCACCGCCCGGCGCACGGCGCGGCAGATCTCGGAGGAGATCGAATCGGTCGGCGGCGACATCAATGCGGCGACCGGCGTCGAGAGCACCGCCTATTATGCGCGGGTGCTCAAGGCCGACGTGCCGCTGGCGCTCGATGTGCTCGCCGACATCCTGTCCGAGCCGCTGTTCGATCCCGACGACCTCAACCGCGAGAAGAACGTCATCATCCAGGAGATCGGCGCCAGCGAGGATACGCCGGACGACATCATCTTCGAGAACCTGCAGGAGACGGCCTATCCCGACCAGCCGATCGGGCGGACCATCATGGGCACGCGCCAGACGGTGCGCTCGTTCGACCGCAGGCAGTTGCGCGCCTATCTCGCGCGGCAGTACCGCAGCCCGGGCATGGTGATTTCGGCGGCGGGCGCCGTCGATCACAAGGCCATCGTCGCCGAGGTGGAGCGGCGTTTCGCCCCGTTTGCCGGCGAGGCCGCCGCGCCGCCGCCGCCGGCGAAGTTCGTCGGCGGGACTTCCATCCGCCGTCGCGACCTTGAGCAGGTCCACGTCGCCCTCGGCTTCGAGGGCGTGCGGCAGGGCGGTCCGGAAACGCACAGCCTGCAGGTGTTCGCCAACGCGCTCGGCGGCGGCATGTCCTCGCGCCTGTTCCAGGAGGTGCGCGAGATCCGCGGCCTCTGCTACTCGATCTATACGTTCCACGTTCCCTACAAGGACACCGGCCTGTTCACGATGTATGCCGGCACCGACCCCAACGACCTCGAGGAGCTGATGCGGGTGTGCGTGGACGAGATCGCCCGGGCCGCGGACACCATCACGCCGGAGGAGGTCGCGCGCGCGCAGACCCAGATGAAGGCGGGCCTGCTGATGGCGCTCGAAAGCTCGAGCTCGCGTGCGGAGCAGCTCGCGCGGCAGATCATGGTGTATGGCCGGCCGATGCCGATCGAGGAGATCGTGCGCAAGATCGAGGCCGTCACCGTGGAAAGCGTCCGCGCCGCCGCGCATGCGATGCTCTCGCGCGGCCGGCCCTCGGTCGCCGCGCTGGGGCCGGGCCAGAAACTTGAAAGCGCCGCTGCAATCGCGGAAACTCTGGTCCGCAAGGCCGCCTGATCCCCGTCGCGCCGGGCCATCCGGCCGCTCTCCGGGCGACGAGGCGAGAATACCGGCTTGGTAGCATGGCTTTTTTCCGCAGCGCCGGACCTCAAGAGACGCCGCCCGCCATCGAGGGGCAGGGGGTGGTGCTGCGCTGGCCGCATCTCGACGATTATCTCGAATGGGCGCAGTTGCGCGAGGCCAGCCGCGCGTTTCTCGTGCCCTGGGAACCGGCGTGGCCGCCGGACGATCTGACGCGCGGCGCCTATCGCCGCCGTATCCGGCGCTACATGGAGGATCAGCGCAACGATCTGTCCTATTCGTTCTTCGTCTTCCGCAAGCGGGACGACGCGCTCGTCGGCGGGCTGACGATCGCCAACGTGCGTCGCGGTGTCGCGCAGGCCGGCAGCCTCGGCTACTGGATGGGCGCGCCCTATGCGCGGCAGGGCTACATGACGGCCGCGGTGAAGGCCGTCGCCCCTTTTGCGTTCGGCGCGCTCAGCCTGCACCGGCTGGAGGCCGCCTGCATTCCCACCAATGCGGCGTCGGCCCGGCTGCTGGAGAAATGCGGCTTCCGCTACGAGGGGCTCGCGCGCCAATATCTCTGCATCAACGGCAAATGGTCCGACCATTCGCTCTATGCGCGCCTGCGGGACGACCCGCCGCCGTCTTAACCATGCTGCCGGGTCCGGGGCGGCCGCGCCTGCGCGGCCTTGGGTCCGCCACGGTCGGATTGTTATACTCCGGCGGGGACAGGGTTATTCCGGGACAATGAAACAACATCGTCATCTCTTGAACGCGGGCACTTCACGTCTCGCCTTGCGCGCCGGGGCCTTTGCGCTTGTCGCGGTGCTCGCGGCCGGCTGCGGCACCATCGGGCAGGGCGGATCCAAGGCCCAGGGCACCACGTCGGCGGAATCGGGATCGGTGCCGTTCACCGACCGCATCAGCAATCTGTTCGGCGGCGGGTCGCAGCGGGCCGAGCCTGCCGCAGCGGAGGCGGCCGGCACGCCGGCTCCGGGCGCGGCGGACATCGATTGCCCGCGCATGGACATCCGTCCCGGCGCCTCGACCCTTCTCGTCAACGCGGGGACCGGCGAGTCCGAAGCCATGAACCTGCGCTATCAGGGCACGTTCGTGCGCGCCGCCCGCGAATGCCGCGTGCAGAACGGTCAGCTCTCGATCAAGATCGGCGTCGAAGGGCGGCTGATCGTGGGGCCCGCCGGCGCCGAAGGTCCGGTCACCGTCCCGCTGCGCATGGCGCTGATCCGTGAGACGCTCGAAAGCTCGACGCCGATCTGGTCGAAGCTCTACGTCGTCGGCGTCACGATCCCGGCGGGCGCGCCGAACGTGACCTTCTCGGAGATTTCCGATGATCTCACCATCCCGATGCCGGACGCCACGGCGCTCGACCAGATGGTGATCTACATCGGCTTCGATCCCGCCGGCGCGGCCGCAGAGATGAAGAAGCGCCCGCCGCCGAAGGCGGCGAAGAAGCGGCGCGCGCCGTAACCCGCTATCGGGACGCTGGCTGTCGGGACGTGACTCGCTGCGGTGCGGGCACGTCAGGCTAGCGTCTTCCCGGCCTTGATGGAATCAAAGCCGGGGCTCCGGCTTTTTGCTTTGTCGCGTTCTCTTCACGCGAAGTGGTATCCGCTTCGCTCGAAACGCTTTCGCGGCGCGATCTGCCGTTGTACCCGCAAACAAAAAGCCCGGCATTGCCGGGCTTTTTCAGTTCAGCATTTTCGTCTGTTTAGTTCAGCTTCGCCTTGAGCTCACTGATGCCGCGACCGACGAGTTCGTCGGCGATCTGACCCGAGACGCTGCCGGCGAGGACTTTCTCGGCGGCGGCGACGGCGGCCTCCGCGGCGGCGGCGCGGACGTCTGCGACCGCCTGCTGCTCGGCCTGGGCGATCTTGGTTTCCGCCATTTTGGTGCGGCGGTGGAGGAAGTCCTCGGCCTTGGTGCGCGCTTCCGCGGCCACGCGCTCGGCGTCGCCGCGCGCGCCGGCGATGATCTCCTGCGCCTCGCGTTCGGCGTCGCGGCGCCGGCGTTCGGCCTCGGCGAGCACGCTCTGCGCTTCTTCCTTGAGGCGCCGTGCGTCGTCGAGTTCCTTCTGGATGCGGTTGCTGCGGTCGTCGAGCGCGGAAACCGCCTTGCGATGGACCCCGACCTTCACGAAGATCGCCATCAGGATGACGAACGCGACCGCGACCCAGAACTCGGCTTCGTAGAGTTGCTCGATCATCGCCGTACCTTAACGCTTGAGGACGCTGTCGACCGCGCCTGCCACAGCGCTTTCGGCCGGGGCCGTGCCGATCAGCCGCGTCACGATGGCGCCGGCGGCGTCGATCGCGATCGAACGCACGTTGGACATCGCCTGCAGCTTGGTCGCGGCGATGGTCTTCTCGGCCTCGGCGAGCTTTTTGTTGAGCTGCTCGTCGAGGGCCTTGCGGCTCTGCTCCGCTTCGGCGTTGAGCCGGTCGCGGGTTTCGTTGCCGATGGTCTGGGCGCGGCCGCGCGCTTCGGCGAGCGACTTCTCGTAGGCGGCCATGGCGTCCTCGGCCGAAAGCTTCAGACGGTTGGCCTCGCCGAGATCGCCGTCGATCCGCGCGCGCCGGGCCTCGATGATCGAGCCGACGCGCGGCAGCGCGACCTTCGCCATCACGATGTAGAGGAGGGCGAAGGTGATGGCGAGCCAGAACAGTTGCGACGCGAAAGTGTCCTGCTGGAACGGCGGAAAGTTCGGGTGCCCGGCGGGAACTTCGGTGTGCGCGGCGGTCGGCTCGGCCATCGTCGTGATCCTGACGTCCTGAGGATTAGAGCGCGAACAGCAGGAGCAGCGCGATCAGCAGCGAGAAGATGCCGAGCGCTTCGGTCACGGCGAAGCCGAAAATCAGGTTGCCGAACTGGCCCTGGGCTGCCGAGGGATTGCGCAGCGCGGCGGCAAGGTAGTTGCCGAAAATCGTGCCGACGCCGACGCCCGCACCGCCCATGCCGATGCAGGCAATGCCGGCGCCGATGTACTTCGCTGCGACTGGATCCATGACGAGACTCCTTTTCGAGGTTGGTTCGAGTGGGTTTGATCGGTGGGAAGGCCTAGTGGCCCGGGTGAAGCGCGTCGTTGAGGTAGATGCAGGTGAGGATGGTGAACACGTAGGCCTGGAGGAACGCCACCAGCAGCTCGAGCGCGGTGAGCGCGACGGTGAGCCCGAGCGGCAGCACCGAGCCGATCCAGCCGACGGTGCCGAAGGCGCCGAGCATGGCGATGAACGAGGCGAACACCTTCAGAGTGATGTGGCCGGCCAGCATGTTCGCGAACAGACGCACGCTGTGCGAGACCGGCCGCGACAGGAACGACATCACCTCGATGAAGACGATCAGCGGAAGGATGTAGACCGGAATGCCCTTCGGCACGAACAGATTGAAGAAGTGCAGGCCGTTCTTGTAGAAGCCGTAGACCAGCACGGTGAGGAATACGAGCAGCGCCAGCGCGACCGTGATGATGAGGTGGCTCGACACCGTGAAGGCGTAGGGGATCAGGCCGATCATGTTCGAGACGGCCACGAACATGAAGATCGAGAACACGAACGGGAAGAAGCGCATACCCTGTTCGCCGGCCGTGCTCCGGATCATGTCGGCGACGAATTCGTAGGACAATTCGCTCAGCGACTGCAGGCGCGACGGCACGAGGCGCCGGCCGGCGGTGGTGCCGAGCAGCAGCGCCATCGTCAGCCCGATGGTGATGAACATGTAGACGGCGGAATTGGTGAGGTGGATCTGCGTTTCGCCGATCTTCACGACCGGGGCGATGTTCTGGATCGCAAACTGATGAATCGGATCGACGGCCATGAACGAAGCAGTCCCCTCAGATGATCAACCGCACTTCCCGCAGGGCGCCGCTACTTGCGGTCGCCCTGTTCCGCGACAACCCCGGCCGCGCGCATGACGTTGAGCACGCCCGCCGCGAATCCGAGCAGCAAAAACACGATGAGCCCCCACGGCGAAATGCCCAGCGCCTTGTCGAGCGCCCATCCGATCACGCCGCCGACCAGCACGCCCCCCACCAGCTCGCTTGAGAGCCGAAAGCCGCGCGCCATCGCTGAAGCGTTGCCGGCGGCCGACGGAGGCGCGGCGTGCCCGGGCGGCTGGCTGGCCTGCTGCTGGCCGAGCCGATCGCCGAGATGCCGGAGCCTCGCGGAGAGAGCAGCTTCGTCCGTGGGCGTGTCGTCCGGATCGCCGGTTCCGCGTGCGTCGCTGTTCATGACCGCCCGCAAAATCCTGCGAAAAAAGCCGCCCGCCCCCTTGAAAGCCGCGCGGACCATACTGATTGGGCCATACCGAGTCAACAATCGGCGGCCCGGCCACAAGTTGTTGAAATCCGGGTGAAATAAGTGGATTCTGGCGGCTGCGACAACGATACCTGTAACGCTGCCCGCGCCGCTGCCGCGCGTCCGATTCCGCAAGGGCCCGCCGTCGCGGCGCGTCCGAAATTTCGCCGGAGGCGTTCCCGATGCGCCGCTTCGCTGCCGTCGCTTCCTGCGTGCTGGCGCTCGCCGTGCCGGCCGGCGGCGCATGGGCGCAGGCGAAGGTCCTGACGCAGCCGCCGGCGGCGGCCGCGAGCGACGACCGGTTCATCTTCCAGGAAGTCGACGAGGGCATCCTGCGGCTCACCAGCTTCGTCTCCCCCGATCCGACCAACCACTTCCTCGGACGCCGCCGGCTGGGGATGGACATCCGCGACGATTGGGGGCGCCTGATCCCGCCGCCCGACGGGCTGGCGACCGCGCTGCGTCAGGGCGGCGACGAGGGCAGCTTCGCGCTGCCCGACATCCCGCAGAAGACCGTGACGCTGTTCGTCCCGCC
>Ga0182744_1002117_pt1 | contig 16677 bp, 16 predicted proteins | sample eDN3rd30CKraftMG_FD_128525 | JGI IMG/M metagenome (GOLD analysis project Ga0182744, IMG submission 128525) | Enriched Miracle-Growth compost microbial communities from Emeryville, California, USA - eDNA 3rd pass 30_C Kraft MG (version 2) (version 2) ...
CAATCCCGTCGGATGCTCCGGCAATGCATACCAGAAGCCGATCTGCTCGGACCCCGCGGCGACATTGTCGCGGTAGATATTGTCGGGATTGGTGATCCAGAACGTGGAGACGTTGTTGTCCGATGGGATCAGGATATCATTGGCGCTCTGGCCGGTCGTATCGAAATTCTTGCCGTCCGCCGTTATGAACGGGCCGAGGTTCGTCGGGATACAGGGGGCGCCGTCGGGATGGCACTTGGTCAGGATGCCGAGATTGTGGACGAACTGGTTGCCCGTCTCCACCGCGTCTTCGAGGAAGAAGCAGTGACCCACATTGTTGTAGGTCACATTGTTTTCTATCCGCAAGTTATTGGTGCCATGCACCGTCACGCAGCGGCTGTAGGTGTCGTGGATCGCCGAGTTCCGGATGTACTGGCCATTGGCGTCGCCCAGGACGTGCCAATGGATCGGATAGCGGGCCAGGTGCATGTTCTGGCCCATGCGGTAGAGCTCGACGCCCGAGACATACATCTTCGCCCCGGCCATCGCCATGATATGCCCGCCGAAGTAGGATTTCTCCGCGTCGTCTGATGCCTGGATCAAGATATTGCGCGTCAGCAGGCCGACTTCGCCGCGTTCGTCGACACCGAAGGTGACTTCGCCGAAGTGCATGTACTCCAGCGGCTTATCGAGCGTGAGCGCGTTTCCCCGGATGGCGGTGATGGTGCGCTCCTCCGCCTGATGGGGATCGAAATCGGTCGAGGCGAGGACGATCACGTCACCCTTGCGCCAGCCGCTGGCATCCAGCACGTCGATCCTGGTGGTGCCGGCCTTGGCCGTCTTTGCCAGCTTGGTCCATGTGTGTTCACGGTCACCATGCAGGCTCAGGGTGCCCAGCATCACCATGATGCCGCGATCCCCCATGGTATTGATGTCCTCATCGGGGACATTGTCGGTGAGGGTGATCGTCGCCTTGTGCGTATAAGGATGGTCCTCGCTGCCGATGGCCAGTTCGCCGCCGGCCACATAGATCCACTCGGTCGTCAGACCGAGATCGCGTTCGTTCGAAAAGCGGAGCTTGCCGTTGATCGTCAGACTGCGCAGCGCCGGCGGGCTGACGTCGAGGATGATGTTCTTGCCCCGCTCGATCTTCACCGCGTCGCCCGCACCCGGCACCTTGCCGTCGGGCCAGGACGCGGGATCGGACCAGCGCGACCATTCAACCGCCGAGGAGGATGCCTGTGCGGGCATATCCATGTGGTGCGTTTCCTGGGCGCCGGCTTCAGACACCATCCCGAGCAGGAAGGACGCGGGAAGCAGCAAAGCGAAACGAAGCAGACGAGATGGCATGCGCATGATGTTGGTCCCTTTGGCCGGGACAGTGCGTCCCGCTTTTTATATGTATACAATATTTTGCAACGGATAGGCGGCTCTGCCAAGCCGCTATCAGGCGCCTGTCGCGGTAAGATTTAATTGATCGGAATAACAGGCGGCCAGTCACAGCGGCTCCCCTGGGCATGGCTGGCGGACCGTTCCTTACCCGTTCACCGCCAATGGCCGGCTGCTGGTGGTGGCCAGGTGGTCGATATAGGGGCCTTCGAAGAGGCGGAAGCCGGCGGTGGTGCCGGCGGTGACGCTGGCGGCGTCGGTGCAGCGCGAGAGCACCAGATGCGGCGCGCCGACCGATTCGACGGTGCGGGCGAGCAGCCTCTGCCCGTCGGCCTTCAGCCAGTCGGTCAGCTCCGAGGTCCATCTGAGCTTGTAGACATCCGCCTGGATGGCGGTGCGGTCGAACATGGTGAAGGTCCGCGGGTCGAGCCCGGCGATGGCCATCTTCTGGCCGTTGGCGCGTACGCAGTCCCGGGCGAAGAGGAAGGCCGAGACGTCGCGGAAAACGTCGGTGGAGGGCGTTTCCACCAGCACGGCGCGGCCGCTCTTCTTCTTCAGTCCGGTGAGGAAGGGGATGGCGCCCCTCGAGAGCACGTTGGCGGTGTGCATCTCGATGTTGACGGGCAGGGTCGTCGGGATATCGCACGCCATGAGGTCCTGCATCAGGCGCTTTTCGAGGGAGCTGCGCAGCCGGTGGGCCAGCCAGTCGTCGGCCTCCAGGTCGTAATCGGGCATGAGCATGCGCTGCAGGGCGGGCAGCGAGGCGAAATATTTCAAGAGCACAGGACGCGGCGGCAGATCGTCGACGATGGCATAGATGTGCCGCCGGGCGAGCACCGTGGTGAGGTCCAGCGTCTCCAGAGACTGTTCGAGCTGGCCCAGCGCCCGCGGGTTCAGCGGGAAGCGGGCGGGCGGCGCCTTCTCCTCACCGGCGAATTCGGCCAGCGCCGCCGGGTCCACCGGCGCATAGTTGGCGCAGGCCTTCTGCAGGTAGCCCACCAGGTTGAGGAAATCCACATAGTCGGATTGCAGGGTGTAGATGCGCTCGAAGCTCTCGGCGCAATCGGGGTCTTCGGTGCGCTCGACGAACGGGTCGTCGCGGAACATGTAGCGGATCTTGATGGCGGCATCGCCCAGCTCGCCTTTGGGGACGTCCTTGGCGATGAACACCATGTCGGCGTTGGCGAGCCGGAACAGGTGGCCCTCATATTTGCGGATGAGCGGCGTGAAGTGACCCGCCGCCTGGCGCAGGTGATGGTCCCGCCGGTTGTGGGGGCGCAGGCCCGAGAGACGCACATGGATGGCCAGCCGCCCCTTGCGATGCTGCTTGAGGCGGGCGGCATAGTCGAAGAGCAGGTCTTCCTGCTTGGGGAGGGGCGTCTTGACCTTCATTCCACAATCGGCGGCCAGAACCGCTGGCCACAATCCGCTGGTTGAATGGCCGATTTTAAGGATTTCCGCCTTTCGAAGTGGTTAATCACGCCCGGGCGGATGATGCAGCCACCAGCCGGTTTCGTTGATGGAATAGATGGCGCGGTAATGGTGCAGGGCGGCCGCGTCCACCACCTGGCCGGTGAGATTGTCGAGGATCAGCGTGCGGCCGCCGGTCTCCACGCTCAGCACGGCATGGGGCTGGCCGAGGTCGAGATCGTCGACGATGACGATTCGCATGGCGGCGGGGTCGAAACCCAGGGCCTTCAGGGCCAGGTACTTGGCGATGGCGTAATCCTCGCAGTCGCCGTCGCGGGCCATGAACTCGAAGGGTGTGGCCCAATAGTCGGGCACCCCCCAATTGGGCGCGTCACCCACATAATAGGCGGCGTTGATCCGCCTGTTGACGGCGGCGAGCTGGCTCATCCGGTCCCGCCCGCCGAGACCGGCCAGGAAGGCGTGCCAGTCCCTGGCCGGGCAGGGCATCAGGCGCGAGGGCGGGCACGGGGTCTGCGCCGTCTCGAAGCGGGCCAGCATGCCGGTCCACTTGGTGAAGGCGCTGATGTCGCTGCGGGCGAAAAGCGTCGTCGCCAGAAGACCTTCGGCCCGGGCTCCGCCGGGCAGGGCGGCCAGGCCCAGCAGGATCGTGAATGCGATGATCGGTCGTTTTGCCATTGCCCACCCGCCGGCCCTCATTGATAGTCTTCTATGGTGAGAATGGGTCAGGGCCGTTAAGACCATCTTACCGGTTCATGACCACAGCCTGTCGAGAAGGGGATCACATGACGGACCAGAAGGCCACGCAGCGGAACCGCGCCATCCTTTGGGGCGTCATTTCGGTGGCGGCCATCGTCAGCGTGGCCGTGGTGGGCGTTTTCCTGGTATTCCGCTACATGCAGGACGAGGAGGGGCGCGACCTCCTGGTGTGGCAGACGCAGCTCGGCATCGTGGCGGAAAGCCGGGCGGCGGCGGTCAACGGCTGGCTGGTGGACCAGCGCGAGGCGCTGGAGCGGTTCACCGCGCTGCCCGCCGTCGGCCTTTATACCGAGCAGATCCTGGCCGGCGCCAGCGATGCCGTGACGAGCGGCGACATCGCGGCCATCCAGTCCTATCTCACCACCACATTGCGCGTCGCCGCCGAGCAGGCGGGCTGGGCGCCGGAGGCGGACCGGCAGGGGCGCCGGCCCGTCACTCAAGGGCTGGCCGTCATCGCCCTGGACGGACGGGTGGTGGCCTCCACCCCCGGCTTCATGCCGCCGCGCTTCGAAGGCGACGCCACCCAGGGCCCGGTGATTGCCGAAAGCACGCTTGTCGGCGCCGTGCCGGTGGTGGTGTGGGCGGCGCCGGTCACCGGCGAGCGGGACGGCAAGGTGGTGGCCACGGCGGTGGCCGTGCGGCCGCTGGCCGATGTCTTCCCGCTGCTCGCCCAGCCCGGCGACAGCGACCAGACGGCGACCACCAATCTCATCCGCGTGGGCGAGCGCACCTTCTCCTTCCTCAACCGCCCGGGCTCCAGCAATGCGGGGCCGGACGGCCGCGCCGCCCAGAGCTACGACATCGCCACCTCCGACCTGGCGGCGGCCTTCGCCGCGCGTTCGCCCGGGTCGTTCGGCAAGCGGCGGCGGTTCGACGGGGCGGAATCGCTGGTCACCAGCCGGGCCGTTCCGGCACTGCCCTGGGTGGTGGTGCGCAGCATCACGGTCAACGAGGCCCTGGGCCCGGCCCGCACGCGGCGCAACAGCGTGGCCGTGGTGGTGGTGCTGGCCACGGTGACGGCGCTGATCGGCCTCCTCCTGATCTGGCGGCACGGCGCTTCGGTCCGCATCACCCGGGTGGCGGAGGAGCAGCGCGCCCGGGCCGATGCCCTGGCCCGGAAAAGCCGCTTCCTCGAGAGTATCGCCGACAGCCAGCCCCGCGCCATCCTGACGGTGGACGCCAATGGCACCATCCGCTACGCCAACCGCCGGGCCGGCGAGGAAGTGGGGATGACGCCGCAGAGCATGGTGGGGCACTCGCTCTCGGAGGTTTACGGCCGCCATCGCGCCCTGCCGCTGGCCGACCAGTCGCGTCAGGCGCTGGAGGCCAACGCACCCGTCGCCGCCACCGAGCGCGGTGAGGAGAGCGACAACGGGCGCGAGATCCTCTCCATCCATGTGCCGCTCGACGACGGTTCGGGCGATACGCTCATCCTGCGCGATGACCTGACCGAGCTGGTGGACGAGCGCCAGCGCCGCGAGGATACGCTCAAGGGCGTCATGCGCACCCTCCTGACCCTGATCGACAAGCGCGATCCCCACGCCGCCAACCAGTCCATGCGCGCCGCCGAGGTGGCCCGCGCCCTGGCCGAGGAACTGGACCTCTCCGAGGAGGAGGTGGATACCGTCACCTACGCCGCCGCCCTGATGAATGTCGGCAAGATCCTGGTACCCCGGGACATCCTGACCAGGGCCGCCCCGCTGGAGGCGCCGGAGCTGGTGTCGGTGAAGGCGGCGCTGACCGAAAGCGCCGCCCTGGTGCGCGATGTCGATTTCGGCGGCCCGGTGGCCGAGACCATCGCCCACGCCCACATGTTCGGCGAGGCGGGCGACGGGGAGGCGCCGCGCATCGCCCTGCTCGGCCGCGTCGCCGGCCTGGCCAACGGCTTCGTGGCCATGACCAGCGCCCGCGCCTGGCGCGGCGGCATGACGGTCGATGCTGCGGTGGAGGAGCTGCGCCGCCGCGCCGCCGGCCCGGACGACACGCGCCTCATCAGCGCCCTCAGCCATGTGCTGGACAACAAGGGCGGGCGCGAACGCTGGGCGCATTTCGCCGACCGCGCGAAGGAGGCGGAATGAGCCTGTTCTCCAGACTGCTGGGCCGCAAGGCGCGCGATGGCGGGACCTCCCCCCGCGACCGCCGGCAGGACCGCGTGTCGCCGCATTTCGCCAGCCGGCTCGACGATCACCGGCGGGTCTATGCCATCGGCGACATCCATGGCTGCGCCGACCTCCTGGACCAGCTCCACGGCATGATCGCCGACGACCTGCGCTCGGCGCCGGCGGGCATGCGCAGTGCGGTGATCTATCTCGGCGATTATATCGACCGTGGCGCCGGCTCCCGCCAGGTCATCGACCGGCTGCTGTGGGACCCGCTCCCGGCCTCCCAGGCCATCCATCTGTGCGGCAATCATGACGATTTCCTGCTGAAATTCCTGGAGGACCCGTCCGTCGGCCCCATATGGTTGAAGAACGGCGGCATGGCCACCCTGGAAAGCTACGGCGTCGAGGTGCCGCCCGAGCTGGACCGCGAGTCCCTGCGTGCCATCCGCGACCGGCTGGAGAGCCGCCTGCCCGAGGCGCACCGCGATTTCTTCCGCCGGCTGCGCTACAGCCACAGCGAGGGCGGCTATTTCTTCGCCCATGCCGGCGTGCGCCCCGGCCTGCCGCTGGAGGCGCAGTCGCCCTACGACCTCATGTGGATCAGGGGTGAATTCCTGGAATCGACGGCGGATTTCGGCAAGATGGTGATCCACGGCCATACCCCGTCCAAGGGCGTGGACCGGCAGCCCAACCGCATCGGCGTCGACACCGGCGCCTTCTGGACCGGTCAGCTCACCGCCGCCGTCCTGGAAGGCGCCGACGTGCGCTTCCTCTCGACCGCCGCCCCGGAGCAGACGGCCCCGCCCGGCTGACCAACGCAGGAACGCTGGAAAACCACCGGCGGATGGCGTATACTGAGGTCCGACGCTGCCACCGGGTGGCAGTTGTTATCGATCCCCCCGGCTCCCGCGGGGATGGGCAATCCACCATGCTGCAGGTGGTGACGGTTGCCGGAAAAACGACAAGGGCCGCGCGATGCAAGATCGGCGGCTCTTTTCTTTCAGCGGCTTGCTGGTCTTTCAGCGGTTTACAGGTCTTTTGACGGTTTACTGGCGGCATAAAAAACCGGCGTCCCGAAGGGCGCCGGCTGAAAAGGATGGGCGGCCGCTCAAGCGGCGCAGAGGATGTCTTCCAGGCGCAGGATGGCGGCCTGCTCGTCGATGGCCTCGACCACCGCCACCTCGCGGGCCAGGCGGCCGATGGCGGCCTCGTAGATCTGGCGCTCGCTGTAGGACTGCTCCGGCTGGTCGTCCTTGCGGTGCAGGTCGCGCACCACCTCGGCGATGGAGACCGGATCGCCCGAATTGATCTTGGCTTCATATTCCTGGGCGCGGCGGCTCCACATGGTGCGCTTCACCCGCGCCTTGCCCTTGAGGATGGTGAAGGCGGATTCCATGACCTTCTGCGACGACAGCTTGCGCATGCCGAGCTGCTTGGCCTTCACCACCGGCACCCGGAGCGTCATGCGTTCCTTCGCGAATTCCACGACATAGAGCTTCAGTTCGGCACCCGCGATCACCTGCGTCTCGACCCTGGAAATCAGGCCGACGCCATGCGCCGGGTAGACGATGTGATCGCCCACCACGAATTCCACCCCGTTCACTCCTGTATCTTTTGACATGCCTTGCTCACTCGTTGTAACTACAAGATATCCGCTGTGCAGGCGGGCCGCTTCGGCTCGCCCGCAGGGGCTGCTCGACCCGCCCGGGCGTGGGAATGCGCCCCCCGCTGCCGCAGGCGAGGACGGTGGCAGGCGAGGGAGCCCGCAAAGACGCGCGCGCTCAAAAAAACAGGACCGCCTGTTTGGCGGAGCCTGTTGGCCTACCAAATCCCTGCAACAAAGTGGAAACACTATATCAGTGAATGCGGCAAAAAGCTAGTGCGACGTTGCGCCACATGGTGCAATCGCCCGCTTTTCCCAGCCTTCCGGGGCCTCGTGATTGAGGCCGCAACCAATGCTCCGGGTCAGGAGCCCTCGCCGCTCTCCGGCGAGAAATACTTCTCGAACTTGCCGTCTTCGCCCTTGTGCTCGTCGGCGTCGGCGGGCGGCTCGCGGCGTTCGGTGATGTTGGCCCATTCGGCGGAATATTTGGCGTTCAGCTCCACCCACTTCTCGGCACCGTCCTCGGTGTCGGGAAGGATGGCCTCGGCCGGGCATTCCGGCTCGCACACCCCGCAGTCGATGCATTCGTCGGGGTTGATGACCAGCATGTTCTTGCCTTCATAGAAGCAGTCGACGGGACACACTTCGACGCAGTCCGTGTATTTGCAGCGAATACACGCTTCGGTCACCACATACGCCATGTCCGGTCTCCTCTTCTACTGTCGTCGCGGCTGTCGTGGGCCGCCTTGCCCGGGCGGGCCCGGGGCCCGTCGGCGCTCTTCTAAATGATTTCATAATAGCATACCAGCGAAAATCAAGGGCTCAGGCGGCGCCGGCCTCAGGTGCCGGCGGCGGTCTGGCCGCCGCCGGGGACGGTGCGTTCCAAGCGCGGGCCGAGCCGGGTGAGCAGCTCATAGGCGATGGTGCCGGCGGCAGCGGCCACCTCGTCCACCGTCAATTCGGGGCCAATGATGCGGGCCACGGCGTCGTCGGCCAGATGGGCTGGCGGCACGTCGGTCACGTCGAGGGCCAGCATATCCATGGAAACCCGCCCGGCGTAGGGCACCCGCCGGCCGGCCACCACCGCCTCGCCGCTGTTGGAGAGGTGGCGCAGGACACCGTCGGCATAGCCCAGCGGCAGGATGGCGATGCGGCTGGGGTGGCGGGCCGTGAAGGTGGCGCCGTAGCCTACCGTCTCGCCCGCCTCCACCTCGAGGAGCTGCAGGATCGGCGCCTCGAGTGTGACGACAGGTCGCATGGGGTTGGGGCCCCCCGGCGTCGGATTGCCGCCGTAAAGGGCGATGCCCGGGCGGGTCAGCGTGAACTGCCAGTCGGGCCCCAGCGCGATGCCGCAGGAATTGGCCAGCGACAGGATGGGCAGGTGTGGCGCGCGCCCCGCGATCTCGCGGAAACAGGCGAGCTGGCGGGCGTTGAGATCGTGTCCCGGCTCGTCGGCGCAGGCCAGATGGCTCATCAGGCCGAGGCAGCCCGGCTGTTCCAGAAGGGACCGGGCCTCCCGCGGGGCAACGCCGAGCCGGTGCATGCCGGTATCCGCCTGGACGAGGAAGGGCAGGCCCTCCAGCACCCCGCGCGCCGCCCAGCGCTCGAAATGCTCCCGGCTGGAGATGACGGGGATGAGGGCGTGCGCCGCATAGGCCGCCGGGTCGTCCCGCCGGTCGGCGCAGAGGACGAAGATGCGCGGCCCGGCACCCAGGATGGCGCGCAGCTCCATGCCCTCCGCCAGGAAGGCCACGAAGAAGCTGCGGCAGCCCGCCGCCGCCAGCGCCGGCGCCACCCGCGCCACGCCCAGGCCATAGGCATCGGCCTTCACCACGGCGCCGCATTCGGCGGACCCCATGGCCCTGAGCCGCCGCCAATTGTCGGCGATGGCGCCGAGATCCACGGTCAGGCGGCCGGGCAGAGACAGCGGTTCGGGCATGGGGGCGCGATCGGGCATGCCCGGACGTTAAACCAATTGCAGAGGGGACAGAAGCCGTTACTTCCGGCCGTTGCGGTGCTGGAGCTCGTACTCCAGGCTGCGCTCCAGATCGGGGCGCAGCTTCTCGCCGCGGCGTTCGGGCGGCGGCCGCATGATGTGGGCCAGCCGGTTGCGGCCGTCGGTATCCAGATTGTCGGCCAGGTCGATGATGAGGCCCTGGCTGGTGGAGGCCAGCTCCATCTGCCGGGCGCGCAGGTCGGCGAAGGCGGCTTCCAGGTCCTGGCGCTTGTAGGCCGGCTCGCTCAGCACGTCGGCCACTTCGTCCCGCGCGTCGTATAGCCGCTTGAAGCCCTCGCGCAGGGCCGGGTTGGCGGCACGCCATTTGGTCATCAGATGCTCGCGCTCGTCCTCATGCAGCACTTCCAGGATGGAGGTGGGGCTGGGCAGGCCGACCACGATGCCGGGATGGGCCTGGGCGCGGCGCAGCCGCTCCAGCACCGCGTCGCGGCTGTCGTCGCCCGGGCGGAAGCTGATGGCGAACCAGTGCGCCGCGAAGGCGCCCAGCACGAAGACGTTCACGGCCAGGGAGACGACGAGCATGATCGATATCCAGCGGCCGCTGAAACTCGCCATGAATCAGTATCCCGTGAAGGTGAGATCGAGCAGCGCCAGCTCCATGATGTCCACGGGGTCGGGGTCGGCGCTGGCCGGGCCCACCATGCCGCCGAACACCACGCCCAGCATCAGCGAGGCGGCAAGGGCGGCGCCCGCCGGCCGCAGCATGCCGGAATTGTCCCATGCCGCCTTGAGCCGGCCCCACAGCCCCTCGCCCGACGAGGCGGCCCTGGCATAGGCCGCGGCGGGATGGCCGAAGGCGATGTCGAGGATCTGGGCGTGCAGCGTCTCTCCGGCGGGGGCGGGACGGCCCATCAGGTCGAGCATGCGGTCCAGCCGGCTCTCCTCCTCCAGGAGGGCCCGCGCGTCGCTCGACCGGTGGAGCAGCCGCTCGGCCCGGGTCCGCTCCTCCGCCGGCCAGCGGGCGGCGCTTCCGCCATAGGCGGCGAGCATGTCGGCAAAGCGGTCAATCGTCATATCGTCGTTGCTACTCATCTGTCCTCTCCCATGAGATGGGATTTCTCGTCCGCCAGCATGGCTTTCAGTGTACGGCGTCCGCGCGCCAGAAGCGACTCCAGAGCCTCCACCGATACATCCATCACCTCTGCGGCCTCCTTGTTGCCCATGCCCTCGAAATGGCACAGCGTGATCGCGATCCGCTGCCGCTCGGGCAGCTCCGACAGCGCTTCCGCCACCCGGCGGGCCACCGTCTTGCGGTTCATCAGCTGCTCGGCGCCCGGTTCCTCGGTGGGCATTTCCGCCACAGCGTCCAAATCCACTTCCCGGCGCTTGCGCAGCCGGTCCTGGCACAGGTTCACCGCCACACGGTGCAGCCAGGTGGAATAGCGGGCATTGCCCGACTTCCAGTTCCGCGCGTGCCGCCAGACCCTGACGAACACCTCCTGCGCCACGTCCTCGGCGTCGGCCCGGCTGGCCATCAGCCGTTCGGCCAACCGTACCACCCGATCCAGATGCCGGTCGACCAATGTGCTGAAGGCCGCCGCATCGCCCTCCGCGATGCGGCGGACCAACGGCAGGTCCGGATCCGCAGTTCCGTTGCCGGACCTTGATTTTCGGTCATCGCTCACCACGACCAGACTATAGCGTCCATGGGCGGGCCACGACCAGTTGCCTCTTGGTGTGACGGATCAGCGCGGGGGCTGAGCGCGCGTCGGCCTCTGAGGTGTTAACTCCTCGACCGACAGTTTTCCGTCGCCATTCCTGTCGAGACGGGCAAAACGCGCGGAAGCGCGCTCGGCCGCCTGGGCCTTGTATTCGTCCAGTCCCAGTCCGCCGTCGCCGTCGGTATCGGCCTTGGCGAAGGCTTCGGTGCGCCGGGCTTCGATTGCCTTGGCGAAGTAGGCGCGGCGTTCCTCGCGGGAGACGCGGCCGTCCTTGTCGGTATCCATCTCCGCCAGCCGCTGGTCCCGTTTCTGGCGGGCGGCGGCCACTTCCTCGCGCGTGATCTCGCCGTTCTTGTCGGTATCCAGCCGCTCGAACAGACGGTCCTCCATGCCCTCGCTCATGCCGCCCGGGCCGCCGAACATATGCCAGCCGTGCCCGTGGCGGTCCATGTGGCGCAGGCCGCCGTCGGCGGCCATGGCGCCCGCCGCCAGGGCGCTGCCGAGGACGAGCGTGGCCGCCCCGGCGAACGCCGTCATGCGGACCGCGCCGCGCTTCTTCGTCCAGACCGATTTGCTGGTCTTCATCGTGTGTCTCCTTATCCGGATCACCACCCCCGGATCGCGTACTCACCCTTTAACGCCATGAGCGGGGTTTCCCGTCGGTCACGGGCGGCAGGCGGGCGCCTACAGCCCTTCCTCGGCGATGATCTCCTCGCCCACCCTGGCCTTGAACTGCTGGCGGGTGGTCAGGCGGCGGTGCTTCCAGCCGCCGCGCTTGTACCAGACATAGGTGAGCAGCCAGGTCAGCACCGAGGAGGCGGGAAAGGCCCACCAGATGCCGCGCGCCTCCAGCGGCGTGAACTTGGAGAGGAAGAAAGCCAGCGGGAACTGGATGAACCAGAGCGAGATGATGGCCTGGGTCATGGTCACCATGGTCGAGCCGGCGCCGCGGAAGACGCCGAGCAGCACCTGCTGCCAGCCCATGAAGCCGAAGCTCAGGGCCACCACCCGCAGGAAATAGCTGCCCTCGGCGATGACCGACGGATCGTCGGGGATGAAGAAGGCCACCAGCGGACGGGCGAAGATGAAGAACACCGTGCCCACCGCCAGCAGGAAGAAGAAGGCGATGCGCGAGGCCAGCGCTCCCACCTGTTCCGCCCGGTCGGGCCGTTCGGCGCCCAGATTCTGGCCGACCAGCGCCGCCGTGGCGATGGAGAGGCCCAGCGCCGGGATGATGATGAAGGTGAGGAAGCGGAAGCCGATGCCAAACGAGGCCATGGTGGTGGTCCCGAAGCTCACCACCAGCACGTTCATCGCGTTGATGCCCACGGCGCGGGAGGACTGCTCCACCGAGGCGGGCAGGGCGATGGCCAGCGCCTGCTTCATGAAGGGGAAGTCGGGCTTCAGGTCGGCGAGGCTGATCTGGATGCCGAAACGGTTGCTCACCAGCACGCTGACGCCGATCAGCGCCGCCACCGCCTGGGAGATGAGGGTGGCATAGGCCGCGCCCTTCACGCCGAAGCCCGGCACCGGTCCCCAGCCGAAGATGAACAGCGGGTCGAGCACCAGGTTGAGCAGCACCGTGGTGGCCACGATCATCAGCGGCAACCGCGTCTCACCCACGCCGCGCAGCACCGATTCGAAGATGAAATAGGTGAACATGAAGATGACGCCGATGATGGAGACGCTCAGGAAGCCGTGGGTGAGCTCGTATATCTCGTCGGGGATGCCGATGAGATCGAGCAGCGGGTTGACGAAGAGATAGCCCAGCAGGCTGAGCACCATGGCCACGGCCAGCACCATGATGAGGGTCTGGCCCGCCACATGGTTCACCGCGTCATAGTCCCGCGCCCCGGCATATTGCGCCACGAAGGCGGAGCCCACCACGGCCAGGCCGCCGCCCAGCGAGATGAGCAGGAAGACCACGGGGAAGGAGGCCGAGACGGCGGCCACGGCCCCTTCGCCCAGCCGGCCCACCCAGAAGGCGTCGACCAGCTGGTAGGCGGTCTGCAGCATGTTGGACATGACGATGGGCACCGCCATGGTGATGAGCGCCCGGGCGATGGGGCCTTCGGTCATGGTCCGGGTGCGGTCTTCGGAGCGGGCTCGGTTGACGGCGCCGCTGGCCGCTGTTCCGGCCCCGGCGCTGGGTGGTTTCGACATGCTGGCGGGCTCCCCTGGCTGGCGATCGTTGACGGCTCCACTATCCGTCGTTTGCGCACTGTAGCCGGTTCGCGGGCCATGGCAATTATTCTTGACCGATATATGTCCCGTGCCAGTTCCCACTTGATGTCGGGGGCCGCGCCCGCCAACTATATGGATCAACAGGCTCCGGCCCGCCCGCCCGTTCACATCGAGGAGTCCAAGATGCCGTTCGCCCCCCCTGGCGTCGCCGATCAGGTGATCGCCGCCCTGACGTTCGACGACAAGGGCCTCATCCCCGCCATCGCCCAGCAGCATGATACGGGCGAGGTGCTGATGATGGCCTGGATGAACGCCGAGGCCGTCCGCCGCACGCTGGAGGAGGGGGTGGTGCATTATTATTCGCGCTCCCGCCAGGCGCTGTGGCGCAAGGGCGACACCTCGGGCCATATCCAGCATCTGAGGGACTTCCGCTACGATTGCGACAGCGACACCATCCTGGTGCTCGTCGATCAGGCGGGCGTGGCCTGCCACACCGGGCGGCGCAGCTGCTTCTTCCGGCAGGTGACGGCGGCGGGCATCGACGGTGACGCCGCCACACCTCTGCCCTCTTCTTCCTCCTAACCGATCGGGATTTTATGAGCGACGCTTTTGCCTTCTACGCCCCTGCCGGCACGCCCGCCGTTCACATCCACACCGTCGCCGAGGACGCCTGGGAGCTGTGGCTGGCGGCGCGGCCCGGCCACCAGCGGCAATGGCTCACGGCCACGGGGTTCGCGCCCTCGCGCGGGCGCACGGCGCTGCTGCCGACGGTCGGCGGCGGCATCGACTGCGTGGTGCTGGGCCTCGGCCGCGACGGCTTCCTGGCCGATCCGCATCTCTGGGGCGGGCTGGCCGCCACCCTGCCGGACGGGGACTATGCCATCGCCGCCGGGCTGGAGCCCGATACCGCCTATCTGGCGGCGCTGGGCTGGGGGCTCGGGCGCTACAAATTCACCCGCTACCTCATCAAACCGGCGCAGGGGCCGGCGCAGGGGCCGGCGGAGGGCGGGCCGCGCCTGGTGCTGCCCGACAATGTGACGCCGCGCGACGTGGAGGCGGCGGTGGGGGCACATTTCCTGGTGCGCGACCTCATCAACACCCCGGCCAACGATATGGGACCGGCGGAGCTGGCCGCCGCCGCCGCCCAGGTGGCCGGCAAGCGCGGGGCGGCCTTCCGCGAGGTGGTGGGTGACGCCCTCCTGAAGGAGAATTTCCCGGCCATCCACACCGTGGGCCGCGCCAGCGCCACCGCCCCGCGGCTCATCGACATCATCTGGGGCGATGCGGCCCATCCCAGGGTCACCATCGTCGGCAAGGGCGTGTGTTTCGATACCGGCGGCCTCAACCTCAAGCCCGGCAATTCCATGCGCCTGATGAAGAAGGACATGGGCGGCGGCGCGCATGCCCTCGGCCTGGCCGCCTGGATCATGGACAGCGGCCTGCCGGTGCGGCTCAGATGCCTGGTGCCGGCGGTCGAGAACAGCGTCTCCGGCAACGCCTACCGCCCGGGCGACGTGATGGCCACGCGCAAGGGCCTCACCGTCGAGATCGACAACACCGACGCCGAGGGCCGCAACATATTGTGCGACGCCCTAGCCCTGGCCGACGAGGAAGCACCCGACCTCATTATCGATTTCGCCACGCTGACCGGTGCCGCCCGCGTGGCGCTGGGCCCCGACCTGCCGGCCCTCTTCACCCCGGACCAGGGGCTGGCCGACGCCTTCGCCCATCACGGCCAGGCGCAGTCGGACCCCTTGTGGCGGCTGCCCCTCTGGACGCCCTACGCCGAATATCTGGAGAGCAAGATCGCCGATATCTGCCATGCCTCCTCCAGCGGCTTCGCCGGCTCCATCACCGCCGCGCTGTTCCTGCAGCGCTTCGTCGAGAAGGCCGGCGCCTGGGCCCATATCGACCTCTACGCCTGGAACCCCCGCAGCCGCCCCGGCCGCCCCGAAGGCGGCGAAGCCATGACCCTGCGCGCCGCCCACGCCCTCATCGCCGCGCGGTATGGGAAGGGGTAGGGTCTATCCCCCTGCCGTCATCGCGAGGCCGCCATTCGACAGGCTCAGGGCGAACGGTGAGTGAATGTCGCCTGCCCCTCCTTGCTCGTCATGCCCGCGCAGGCGGGCATCCAGTGCGGCTAAGCCGCACGCGCGCCCATGGCGCGCTGGACCCCCGCTCGGGGGCGGGGGGTGACGGGTGTTGGGGCTCCAATCATAACGCTTGCGCAACGATTCGCCTGGCCGTATGGTTAACGCCATGGCAGGGGTGCGACAATCGGGGACGTTGAGGGCGCTTGATCTCTGGTATCATGTGATGGCCAGGCATGTGCGCGGCACGGCGCCGGACCTCACCTCCCGCCAGATGGCCCTTATGCTCGAAATCTATCTCAACGATCAGCGGCTGCACACGGTGCGCGAGTTGGCCGCCACGCTCAACCTCTCCAAGCCGGTGGTGACCCGTGCCCTCGACGCCATGAGCCGCCACGGCTTCGTGCGCCGCAAGCGCGACGAGAAGGACCGGCGCAACGTCTACCTGCACCGCACGGTGAAGGGCAGCACCTATCTGGCGGAATTCGCAGACGTCATCCTGGAGGCCGAGCAGGCGGTGGATGCCGCCCCCGCCTCCGACGCCGCGCCATGACCCTCGACCGACGCCTCAATGCCTGCCGCGCCGACCTGGCGGCGGAGCATCTGCGCGGTCAGGTGGAGGCCGCCGCCTTCACCGCCGGCGTGGGCAAGCAGGTGGCCGTCGGCATCGCCCCCCTGAAGGAAGCGCCGGACTGGGACGCCCGGCTGGCCAGCGAGATGCTGTTCGGCGAGCCGGTCACGGTCTATGAGGAGCGCGACGGCTGGGCCTGGGTGCAGGCGGCCTCCGACGGGTATGTCGGCTACACCCCCGCGGAGTGCCTGGAGGCACCGGGGCCACGGGCCACGCACCGGGTGACGGCGCTGCACACCATCCTCTATCCCGAGCCGGACCTGAAATCCGCCCCGCTCGACATGCTGCCCATGAGCGCTGATCTGGCGCTCGCCGGCGGGAGCCGCGACGGCTTCATGGAGCTGGCCGCCGGCGGCTGGGTGTTCCATGGTCATGTGGCGGAGATCGGCGCGCCGCTGCCGGATGCCGTGGCGGTGGCGGAGCGGTTCCTGTGGACGCCCTATCTCTGGGGCGGCAAGTCCAGCCGGGGCATCGACTGTTCGGGCCTGGTGCAGGTGGCGCTGCGCGCCGCCGGCCATCAGGCGATGCGCGATACGGATATGCAGGCCGGCTCGCTCGGCCGGGAGGTCGACCGGGAAGCCCCCCGGGCGCGGGGCGACATCGTCTATTTCCCCGGCCATGTGGGCATCATGCTGGACGGCGGGCGGCTGCTGCACGCCAATGCCTGGAGCATGACGGTGGCCGCCCACCCGCTGGCCGAGGTGGTGGCGCGGATCGCCGCCACCCATGCCGAGCCCGTCACCTGCGTGCGCCGTCTCTAAAAGATGCATCGAGAATATTGATTTTAGGCGTCCCGGCTCCTAGCATGCCGCCAGGCAGACCCCCAGGAGATGA
>Ga0182744_1002118_pt1 | contig 16672 bp, 12 predicted proteins | sample eDN3rd30CKraftMG_FD_128525 | JGI IMG/M metagenome (GOLD analysis project Ga0182744, IMG submission 128525) | Enriched Miracle-Growth compost microbial communities from Emeryville, California, USA - eDNA 3rd pass 30_C Kraft MG (version 2) (version 2) ...
ACAAGCGCACCTGTACGTACACCTCGCACACCGCGAGCGCTGTTTCGCGCCATCATTGCGAAGCTTGAGCCGCAGGCAAACAAGCTTGCTATTGCTAACCTGATCGCGCAGATCGGGATTATCGTGACCGGTGGCCTTGTGCGACTGACCGGTTCTGGGCTCGGGTGTTCTCGCTGGCCGCTGTGCGAGCCGGGACAGTTCACACCCGTGTTTCACGAGCAGGCAACGTATCACCCATTTGTTGAGTTTGGGAACCGGACTATGACCGGTGTGCTGCTTGTTATTGCGGTTCTGCTGTTGCTTTCGGTGATCTATGATCCGAGCCGTACTCGTGCGATTCGTGCGTTTGTTTGGCTGCCACTCGCGCTGATTATTGTTCAGGCAGTGCTTGGTGGCATCACTGTTCTTGTGGATCTCAACCCGGCCATTGTGGCAGGGCATATGGCGATTTCGATTCTGTTGGTGGCTATTTCAGCGTTGATCCAGTATCGGCTTTCGCATGTGGATCGCACTGAGGTTACAAGCCATCCGGCATGGTTGGGTAATGCATCGTGGATGCTCACCGCGTTGTTGGTTCCTGTGGTGATCATGGGTGTTATCGTTACTGGTTCTGGTCCGCACTCGGGTGATACCGAGGTGGGTTATCGCCTGGAGTTTGACCCCATGTCCATTGCGAAGATTCACGCTTTGTTTGTGTGGTTCTTCCTTGTTCTCATTGTGGCAGTTGGTATTGGAATGTGGCTGGCCCGCCGTGGTGGGGCTCTCGTCACGCGTGCCCAATTCAACGGTTTGTGGTGGCTTGTGGGTGTAACCCTGTTGCAGGGCGCGCTGGGTTATTACCAGACGTATAACGGTTTGCCTATTGTTGCTGTTGCTGGTCACATGCTTGGCGCGGGGCTTCTGACTGCGGTGACTGTGCGCTTTGTGCTGCTGATGAGCAAGCCGGTTTCTTCGCTCGTTTAGTTGCGGCAGTTTGTAGAGGCGCACCAATTTGTTGAGATGCGCTAATCTGCCGTAACTAGAGTTTCTGCTCTTTGGCAGGTTGTGTGCGCCGATACGGCCAGTTCGCGTCCACCGGGCGCAGCGTTGACCAGTTCAAAGCGCGGGCAGCTGCGGCCGCCAAAATGCCAACCACTGCTGATGGGTTGTGGATGTGCCCACCCAAGACGAGCGTGACACACTCATCGAGGGGCACCCACCTGCTCGGCATACCCAATTCCTCTGCTTCACGCGCGTGACGTTCTTCTACCGGAACCTCGTGCACATTGCGGGCTAAGAACACTCGCAGTGCCTCATTGTTGCCACCGGGTGTGGTGAAGTAATCGGTCAGCACGTTCCACGTCTCGGCGCGCAGGTCAGCCTCTTCAAACAGTTCCCGAGCTGCCGCTACATGCGCTGGCTCCCCTGCAATATCTAGCAGGCCGGCCGGCGGCTCCCACAGGAATGCCCGGACTGGATGACGGTACTGCCGGACCAAAAGCACTTCATCGTGCTCGTTCAACGCAATGATGGCCACCGCACCTGGGTGATCGATGTATTCGCGGGTGACCTCACCAGCCTCGCCCAAGTCAACCCGATCGCTGACTAGGTCGAACACGTATCCCTCATGCACCACTGTGCGGCCTAGGACGGGACGTGGGTCGCGTTCGTCGCAAATAGTTACCGCGCCACTAGCATCAGCACTCATGTTTTTCTCTCCAGATACGCCGCGGGGCACGTCATGCCTGACGTGCCCCGCGCAGCTAAATCAGTTTGCTTGGAACTCTAGCGCAGCCTTAATCAGCCCATCAAAGAGTGGGTGGGCTTTGGTGGGCCGGGACTTGAACTCGGGGTGAGCCTGCGTGGACACGTAGTATGGGTGGACCTCGCGGGGCAGTTCCACAAACTCCACCAGCTGGCCATCAGGTGACGAACCTGAGATAACTAGCCCTGCCTGCGTGAGCTGCTCACGGAACGCGTTGTTCACCTCGTACCGGTGACGGTGGCGTTCTGAGACGCTCGTAGTGCCGTAAACGGTTGCTGCCACGGAGCCCTCCGCAAGCACTGCGTCATAGGCGCCGAGGCGCATGGTTCCGCCAAGGTCTCCCTCGCCGTCAACAATCTGCTGTTGTTCTTCCATGGTGGCGATGACCGGGTACTTAGTGTCGGGATCAAACTCGGACGACGAAGCACCCTCTAATCCCATAACCGTGCGTGCGTACTCCATCACCATGGACTGCATGCCTAAGCAAATACCCAAGGTGGGCACGCCGCCCTCGCGGGCCCAGCGCAATGCGCCAATCTTGCCGTCAATGCCACGCACACCAAAACCTCCTGGCACGAGGATTGCATCCGAACCGGCTAGTGCGTCCTGAGCGCCCTCTGGGGTTTGGCACAGGTCGGCTGGAACCCAGCGAATGATGACCTTGGCATTGTTGGCAAAGCCTCCGGCGCGCAGCGCCTCTGTGACGGATAGGTAGGCGTCTGGCAGGTCGATGTACTTACCCACAAGCGCAACCTCAACCTGGTGCTTGGGGTTATGTACTTCGTCGAGAAGCTTGTCCCATTCGGTCCAGTCCACGTCACTGACCTCGAGGCCAAGGCGGCGAACCACGTAGGAGTCGAGGCCTTCGGAGTGGATAACGCGTGGAATATCGTAGATGCTTGGGGCATCCTTGCAGGTGATGACAGCTTCCTTGTCCACGTCACACATGAGTGCGATCTTGTCCTTGACGGGCTGTGGAATGTCGCGGTCGGTGCGGAGCACGATTGCATCGGGCTGAATACCAATCGAACGCAGCGCTGCAACCGAGTGCTGGGTTGGTTTGGTTTTGAGTTCACCTGAAGGACCGATGTATGGCACGAGTGAGACGTGCACAAAGAAGCAGTTGTCACGGCCGAGTTCGTGGCGCACCTGGCGTGCCGATTCGAGGAATGGCTGTGATTCGATGTCACCAACTGTTCCACCGATCTCGGTGATGATCACGTCAACGTCATCGCCCGCTTGGGCGCGCATGCGTTCCTTGATCTCATTGGTGATGTGCGGGATGACCTGAACTGTGTCGCCTAGGTATTCTCCGCGGCGTTCCTTAGAGATCACCTTGGAGTAGACCTGACCGGTGGTGACGTTTGCTACCTGGCCGAGGTTAACGTCCAAGAAGCGTTCGTAGTGTCCAATGTCGAGGTCGGTTTCTGCGCCGTCCTCGGTGACAAAAACTTCACCGTGTTGGAAGGGATTCATGGTGCCCGGGTCCACGTTCAAATACGGGTCGAGCTTTTGCATGGTTACGCGCAGGCCGCGGGATCGCAGGACGCGTCCCAGCGAAGAAGCGGTCAGTCCCTTGCCAAGTGAGGAGGCTACACCTCCCGTCACAAAGATATGCCGTGTCACCTTTGACGGCTTAGCATCTACCAGATTTCCGAGGGTGTTCGCGTCATCTACCACGGAATTTAACTCTAACAGTGAATCTGGATTTTCCCACCCGATGCGAGACATTTTGCAGGTGATATTGGACTCTCGATTCGCGGGGGTACATACGAGCACAAAGAAGGGTAGCGCCCCAGTGAGTGATCCTCACCGAAGCCCTACCCTTCTTGTGTTGGGCTAGTGCACTATCAGGCGTTCATGTCCATGACAATACGGCCGTCGATCTTGCCTTCTTCCATCTCGGCAAAGATCTCGTTGATGTCACCCATAGGCCTAGTGGTGAACGTTGGGTTGATCTTGCCACGGGCAAAGAAGTCTAGGCACTCTTCCATGTCGCGGCGTGTGCCCACAATCGAGCCGCGCACGGTCAAGCCGAACAGTACGGTGGTGAAGATGTCCAGTGGGAACTTCTCTGGTGGCAAGCCTACGAGCACCACGGTTCCGCCGCGCTTAAGTGAGCCGACTGCCTGTGGGAAAGCGTGCGCGTTGACTGCGGTCACAAGAGCACCCTTAACGCCGCCGGTCTGCGCTGCGATCTCGGCAGCTGGGTCCTCAAACTTAGCCGCGTTAACGGTTACCTCGGCGCCGTGCTTCTTGGCCAGTTCCAGCTTGGTGTCGTCCACATCCACTGCTGCCACACGCAATCCCATGGCCACCGCGTATTGCACGGCGATGTGTCCAAGTCCGCCGATGCCGGAGATCAACACCCAGTCGCCAGGCTTAGTGTCGGTCATCTTAAGGCCCTTGTACACGGTCACGCCCGCGCACAGGATTGGCGCTACAGCGGCTGGGTCCACGCCGTCTGGGATGATTGGGCAGTACCGCGAGTCCACGAGCATGTACTGTCCGAACGAGCCGTTCACGGAGTAGCCGCCGTTGGTTTGTTCGGGGCACAGGGTTTCCCAGCCGGCTTCACAGTATTCACAGTGGCCACATGCACTGGCAAGCCACGCGTTTCCGACCTTGTCCCCCACCTTGACACGGGTCACCGAGTCACCGACTGCAACCACGGTTCCGGAGCCTTCGTGGCCTGGAATGAATGGGGCCTGTGGCTTGACTGGCCAGTCGCCATGCGCGGCGTGCAGGTCGGTGTGGCATACACCGGAGTAGTCCACGCGCACCAGTGCTTCAAATGGTCCTGGCTCCGGAATAGGAAGTTCTTGAATTTCGAGCGGCGCGCCAAGTGCAGGTACGACTGCTGCTTTCATAGTTGATGCCATGATGCCTCCTCAGAAAAGGGTGGTTGCGAGGATCATGATGGTGACCTCGCCAGAATCAAGGCCCGTTGTGCTGGGCTCTTGATAACCAGCGTAGGTGCGTTAAACGCTTCAAATGCAGGACTTTTGGCCAATCCTTTACGGTCAACTGGTCAAACGATTAATTTCACCCGCCGAGTCACGCCCCGTAAGCACCAAGCAGTGACTCCAACACCAAATCCGCCGTGGGTAGCGTCTCTGATTGCCGACGAGACCCCTGTTCCAGCCCCATCCGCAGATCCGCATCGGTCAGGACAGAGGTCACCGCACGCGCAAGCTCAGCGCTATCCGAAACAGGAACAAGCAGCGCCGCCTCCCCCGTCACCTCACGAGTACCACCGGCATCTGTTGCAACAACCGCACGCCCCGCGCGCAAGGCTTCCTGCACAGCCAGAGGTTGCCCCTCCCACACAGCAGCGTTGACCACCACATCAGCTGCCTCCAAAAGATCAGCCACATCCGAGCGCCGCCCTAGAAGAGTCACCGGAGCACCATAGCTATCAATACTGGCTTGAAGCTCCCCACGCAAAGGACCATCGCCCGCGACAACCCACCGCACATCCGCAACCTCACCAGCCACCAAGGTCGCAGCCTGCACCACCGTGTCTAGACCCTTCTGCGGAGCCAGCCTAGCGATAGTTAAGACCAACGGAACATCAGTTCCACGAGCCGGGGTTTCGTCGAAAAGCGCCGTGCGCAAGCGCACACGCGGCGCAGAAGGCGCACCAAGCGCAGGCGCAGGCACCAACGCACGCCCGCCCACGCGTGCACCACGTGCAGCCATCCGCTCCACCAGATCCAACGAAACACCCAACACCAGATCCGCGCTCCAAGCCACCACACGCTCAAGAACCACAGAAATCGCCTGCACCTGACGCAAACCAACCGGCAGATTATGGAGCGTTACCACCAGGCGCGGACGGTTGCGACGGGCAAGCGAACGCACAGCGAACCCAGCCAAAGCCGCAGCACGCAAGCCATGAGCGTGCACCACATCCGCACTCTTCGCCAGCTCACGCAGTTGACCAACCACCGTAATGTCATGTGCACGAGGCCGATCCGCAATCTCCACCGCGGCGTGGCGAGTTACCGCAGTGAACTTCAGCGACAAACTCGCCGGTGACGCCACCAAAACGTCATGACCAGCCGAAACAAGCACATCCGAAATCTGGGCAACGTGCTGCGCCACCCCACCCGCACTCGAACCAAGCACCTGAAGAATCCGCACGGAATTCACCTTCCCACACGAAGATTGCGAAGCTGCATGAACGTGGCGCGATCAAGCACAAAAACCACTGCGATTGCCACGGCAGTAGCCGCCAAGGCTGCAAGGATCCCATTACCAACCGCAACAACAAGCCGCGAGTGAGCGCTTGGCAGAACGTGAGCCACACCGAATCCAACACCCGAAGCAAGGATCGCAGCACTCAAAGCCACCACCACTGTTCGCGCAACACCGGAGACACAATCACGACCACCGGTACGCCACAGCGCAAGGATAAGAAGCACCCCCGCAACCGTCATGCCAACCGCCTGCGCGCCAGAAACAAGCGCCAAAATATCAGCCGGTGCCACATGAATAAACGGCACAAAAGGCAGCGCCGTACCCGCCGCAGCAACAAGCCACCCCGCTGCCGTGGCAATGACAGCCTCGCGTCCTTTATCTCGTGAATACAAGATCCGAGAACACAACAAAATAAGTGAGTACCCCACCAAACCCGGAGCGGCCCACGCCACGGCGCCAGCCATCCCATCTACCGAACCCGCAGTAAAAGCCGAGAAGAAGTCCTCAAGCGGTCCACTGGCTGCCACCAACAAGGCAGCGCCAAGCGCTGAAATAAGAATGACAATCCGGGTCATACTCGAGGACATAGCAGCAAATCCGGCATAGTCGCGCTGTGTTGCCAGAGCGGAAATACGCGGGAACATACTCGTGGCCAAGGGCACAACCAAGACCGCATACGGAAGCACATAAATGGCCTGGGCGTACTGGAACAAGTTGAAGGTTTCGGGCGTGCCAAACAAGCCCGGCCCAGAAACCTTCACAACCAAAAGCATCGTCAATTGCTGGGCAAGGAGCGCGCCGATTCCAGCGAAAGCCAAGCTCAGCGCGCGTCGACCCATTCCCTTTGGGAAAGTCAAAGTTGGGCGCAGTCGCAACTTGAGACGCACCACTGGACCAACCATGGTCAAAACCATTGCCGCCACTCCGGCGGTAGTCCCCCATGCCAACACTTCAATAGAGTTCGCGGTCAGTGCAGCAACATTGGCTTGGTTGCCGTCTGCAAGAATTCCAAACAAGCAGTAAGTGACGATGACTACTAGCGAGGAAAAAAGCGGGGCAAGCGCGGGCCACAAGAATCGCTTATGTGCCTGCAAGATTCCTCCGCTGACAACACCAACGCCATAGAGCGGGATCTGCACTGCAAACACCCGCAGAAAAAACACGGCCTTCGCATTCAGCTGCGCTGAGTGAAGTTCCGACGTCAACGAAATGACTTGAGGTGCAAAAATTGTCAGCAGGGCAGCCAAGGGTATGAGCACGATAAGAGCCCACGTCATCAAAGCGGAAGCTGCCCGGCGCAAGCCTGCTTCGTCTCCCTTATGCAACGCGCCCACCAGAAGAGGAATTACCGCACCCGCTAGCGCTCCCCCGGCGACGACTTCAAAAAGGATATTAGGCAGCAGGTTAGCAACTGCGTATGGCTGTGCGATTCCGCCGGTGCCCACCCAACTGGCCTGTGCCATCCAGCGTGCAAAACCAAGGACGCGGCTGACAAGAGTCACTACCGAGATCAGGACCGCGGCACCGGCCAGCGTCTGCAGCCGGCCCGCTAGCCGTGAGTTCACTGGTTGGACTCTCCTGCGCTAGCAGACGTGGCGGGGCTACTGGCTGGTCGACGCCCCAGCATATCTATTCTGTTAAGCCACGGGGTCTGTGAGATGACCTGGGAGAACGACACCTTCTCACTCGCCAAGGTCAAACCCACAATACCCACAGCTCCAGCGAGTCTAAGGGTCCGGCAACAACGCTGGGTAAAGACCGTACCAACAAGCGCACCAAGTGCGTTTGCTCCCGAATCCCCAAGCATGTCGCGCTCGCCGAGATCTGCAGGAAGAGCTGCCGCGCAGGCACCTAGGGCCGGAGCCACACCAGTTGCACCCGTCACAAACAACGGAGTGGAAGCAAGGACAGTCGCTTTCAGTGCGCGGCCGGGACGCAGATCAAACAAGTTCCACAGGTTGGCCGCACCAGCAATAACAACGGAGTCAAGCAGCACGTCAAACCCGTTGCGCTTGGGCTTTGATCCGTTCGAGATGAGGGCTGAGACAAACGCGGTGGCCCCAATACCGATTATCTTGAGCCCACCAGTGGTCAGGTTCCCCTGCGCAAGCGCACCAAGATGCCCTTTGAGACCCTTAGCTTTGGTTGACGTGTCCTCAGCCAAATCATCATAAAGCCCAAATCCACCAGCACCGATGCTCGCGATTGACTGTGCCACGCGCTCTGCGCCGCTGCCTGAACCGGCGCACAAAGCACCCACAGCAGTACCCACCGCGACAGCAGGACCCTCCATTAAGGAGATTGGTTCGCCACGATGATTCGTTCGGACCCACTGCTCCTTACCGCCCGGTGCCGAGGACTCAAGCGTTTGCCTAACTGCCTTGGTTGCAAGTGCTGCGGCCGCAACACCCCACACGGCGCGATTCACAAAGCCCATCTCAGCCCTTAGCCTTTTCCTTGCCGGCGTTTTCCTTAGCATTCGAACCGCCGTCGCCCTGCTGCGCTGCATCGTCTTGCGCATTAGCGTCATTAGCATCGCCCTCCGCCGCTTCCGGAGGCACTGGCAAGGTCCGCTCCGGTGCACTAAGTGTTACGGCTGCAGGAACAAGCGCCGTCGCGCTGGATTCAAACCCAAAGTGTCCCACCTTCTTGCCAATAGCGGCTGAAAGCGCCAGAGGGGTGTTCAAAAGCCCAACGGGCTGATCCACACCGGTTACGGTGGCCACAATTTTCAAGGTGGAGGCGTCTTCACGGATAGAAGAAATGAGGTCCGTGGCAACAATTCGTGGAGAGGAAACAACAACGCCTTCAGTTCCACGTGCGGCGGCCTGCGCAATGTTCATTTCGAGCGCAGAAGCAACCGAAAGGTCTGGAGATTCTTCCCCCGCAGCACTTGCATTCGAGTTGTCAATAATCACAACTGCGTCTACAGGAATACCTTCAAACTTGACCAGCTTGACAAGGTTCGCGCCTTGAAGCACGTCCATGGCCAATCCCGCGTTTGAGGACAACTCATCAGCAGTGGTTTCAGCGTATTCAGTCATCGACATTATCAACGCTGCTGCCAGAAGTTTGTCCGAGGACAACTCACGCTGATCTGCGGGAAGATAGTCGGCCAATGACGTTGCGTACGACTGACGTGCATCAGCTTGGTCTGCATCGGTCCAAGCGCTACCGATTGAGACGCGCGCAGGTACGGTTGCACCGGCATTAATTAACTGTGCCTCAACCGCCTCATAAAGATCATCTGAGACATCACCAAGCTGAACAACCGCAACACGACGCTCCATCAAGGTGTCACGGGCCACGCGCTTGGACGCCGCTGAAACAAACTCCTCAATGTCAGAGCGCTTCTTAGATTCCTCGTCCAGTTGGTTGCGGATATCTTCCTTCTCCGCGCGCAACTGGTCCACCTGACCGGTCAATTGGTCACCAATGGTTTCCTTGAGCGGACCCGCACCAAGGATGATGCCAACCGCGAGCGCGAGGAACACGGAGATCAGCGAGACGATGTGGTACCGGAAGTCAATCACTGTGCTGTGAGCTTTCTGTTGTTCGGTTCGGGCGGATAAGCGTGGTCGCTAGTTCTTCCACCATGCAAGGTTCCCCATCCACGACCACAGGTCGTCGAATCGGGCACCGGTGATGCCAAAGAGTGCCTGCCCCATTTCTGTTGCAGCAAGTGCGGCAATAACAGCGATAAGTCCTGCTATGGCGAGCAAGATCAATTGGCCGTTTGAGATGCGCTGGCGGTATAGGCGCGACACGCCCTTCGCATCCACGAGTTTTCCGCCGACTCGAAGGCGAGTAAGGAACGTTGAGGCCATGCCGGCGCGCCCCTTATCGAGGAACTCGACGAGTGTCACGTGGGTTCCCACAGCGACGATCAGTTCGGCGCCGAGGTCGTCTGCAAGAAGCATGGCGATGTCTTCGCTTGTTCCCGTTGCAGGGAACACGATGTGCTCCACGCCCAGCGCTTCGACTCGTTCGCTGCCTGGTGCTTTCCCGTTTCGGTATGCATGCACCACGATTTCCGCACCCGAACGCAGAGCTTTGTCTGAAACTGAGTCCATGTCGCCAACGATGAGGTCTGGTTTCCATCCGGCTTCTAGGATCGCATCTGCGCCACCGTCCACACCGATGAGGATTGGCCGGTATTCCTTAATATATGGACGCAGTGTTTGGAGGTCTTCCTTGTAGTGGTAGCCCCGGACAACGATGAGGACTTGACGCCCGTCGATCTTGGTTTTGATCGGCGGGACTCCCACACCGTCAAGTAGAAGTTCGCGTTCCTTACGCAGGTAGTCCATGGTGTTAGCCGCGAAGGATTCGAGTTGGACGGACAAACCTTCGCGCGCTTCGTCGAGGTCTGTGGCAATGCTCTGTTCGGTTTGCGCGATGCCTTCAGCAACTAGCTGTCCATCTACATAAACAGCGTTCTCGCGCACCTCTACATGCTTGCCTTCCTTGATGCCCATTACGTCAGGGCCAAGGTCATCAATAAGAGGGATTCCGGCTTCGACTAGGATGCCCGGGCCAAGGTTTGGATATCTACCTGAAATTGATTTTGCCGCGTTCAGTACTGCTGCTGGCTGCTGTCCAACGAGCGCATCGGCAGCGACTCGGTCAATATCTGAGTGATTAATCACCGCAATATCGCCGGGCTCTAGGCGCTTGGTCAGGTCCTTGGTACGCCGATCAACCTTTGCAACACCCGCAAGTGTCCCAGAATCTACCTGTACGGCCCGGTTTGTTCTCTTAAACTTCATCAGTCCTATGATCTCACAGACGCCATGTCGAGTAATTCTTGAGCATGCTCGAGCGCGGAGGCAGACTCGGCTTGTCCAGAGAGCATTCTGGCGAGTTCTGTTACCCGTTCGCTGCCTTCAACCAAACGCAAACCGGATTGTGTCACGAGCTCTCCTTCCGCCTCGCCGCTCGCGTTCGTGCCCTTTGAGACGACTAGTTGCTGATGTGCAAAAGCAGCCACCTGCGGCAGGTGTGTCACAACAATGACCTGGAATGTCTGGGCCAATTGCGCGAGCCTCTTACCGACCTCAATTGCCGCTTGCCCACCGACGCCCGCATCCACTTCGTCGAAAATCATTGTGGGAACGCCGCGAGCGCCCGAGGTTGACGCTGTGGCAAGCGTAACCTCCAACGCAAGCATGACCCGGGAAAGTTCACCACCTGACGCTCCTTTACCAAGAGGACGTGCCGGAGCACCAGGATGCGCAATGAGCAGCATATTGACGTGGTCGTTTCCCCACGGTCCAAGCTCGTCGAGTGGTTCAATTTCAACCTCGATACGGGCGCCCTTCATTGCTAGTCCGGCGAGTTCGTTGGTTACTGCCTGCGCAAGGAGCTGCGCCGCTGTACGCCGTCCTTGCGAGATCTCCTCAGCCAGTTGTTCGAGTTGCAGGCCAAGTGCTTCACGCTCTTGGTGTAGGCGTTCGATTGTTGCCGAGTCATCTTCGAGGTCGAGGAGACGAAGGCCGGCTGTGCTGGCCCACGCGAGCACCTCATCAATAGTTTCGCCGTAGGTTCGCGTCAATGAGGACAGATCCGCGCGACGCTGTTCAACAAACTCAAGGCGGGCCGGGTCCGAATCTAGTCCGTCAAGGTACTGGGCCAACTCAGTAGCCGCATCAGAGAGCGCAAACTGCGATTCCCTGATTCGCGAACCTATCGCTTCAAGCGCAGGGTCAAGCTCACTTGATGTGCTCAAGGATCGATGTGCTTGATCCAGAAGTTCTAGGATGTTCGCCGCAAACTCACCTTCTGCGAACTCATCGCCGCTAAGCAGTGAGTGGGCTTCCTGCGCGGAGGTTCGTAACCCTTCAACATTGCTCAGTCTCTGCGATTCAGCGGCCAGTTGTTCGTCTTCATGCGGAATCGGCTCGATGCGCTCGACCTCGGCAAGCCCTATACGCAAGAGCTCTGCTTCTCGTGCGCGATCTGCCGCGGCGCGTGTTATTTCATCCAGTTCCGTCACTACCGCGCTGCGCTGCATCCAGACTTCACGGTATCGAGACACAAGTGCTTCGTGTTCCACACCAGCAAATTCGTCGAGCGCTTCGCGCTGCTTTGACGATGAACGCAGCCGCATCTGTTCCGACTGTCCGTGGATTGTGACAAGTTCACGTGCCACCTCTGAGAGAACCTGCTGCGGAACGGAACGTCCGCCCAAGAAGGTACGTGACCGCCCTGCCGCGGCAACGGAACGAGAGACGATAAGTGCGTCATCGTCGTCTAGATACCCACCCGCATCATCAACCATTTCAGCCACGCTCTGGTTAATCTGCGTGATGCGTCCTTCTACCACTGCCCGATCCGCCCCAGAGCGCACGGTCGCAGGGTCAGCCTTTGCACCAAGCAAAAGTGAAAGTCCCGTAAGTACCATCGTCTTTCCGGCGCCAGTTTCGCCGGTAATCGCAGTGAGCCCACCGCGCAGATCAACCTGGGCCGCACTAATCACACCCAGATTTTCAATCCGAATTTCCTCAAGCATGTGAATCAATCACCTCTGCTCACTGCCATCAACACGGGCGTGAAGGTCAGCGGACGCCATAGGGTCACGCGGACTTCCATCACGAAAACCAACTACAGGTAGACGGAACTTTGACACGAGCCGGTCGGTGAACGTCGACGTATTTAGTCGTGCGAACACTATTGGGTTTGGGCTGGTCAACAATTCCACACGCGATCCGGGCGGTAAGGCCGTTTGACGCCGCCCATCTGTGATTAGTACTCCGGCGATTGCGGACACAGGAAGCACATCAATGAATACGTTGCTACCGGGCCCAACTACAAGTGGACGGGCAAAGAGTGCATGTGCGGCAACGGGGACAACAACCTTAGCCGCAACATCAGGCCAGACCACTGGTCCGCCAGCCGAAAACGCGTGCGCAGTAGACCCCGTGGCTGTTGCAGTGATTACCGCATCACACCCAAATGACGACACCGGCCTATCATCAACCCAGATTGCAACTTCAATCATGCGGGCAGCTTCCGACTTTTCAACCGCAGCTTCATTCAATGCCCAGTCACGCACTGGTTCGGCGAACCCCGGCCGATACACCGTGACTTGCAAGATTCGACGTTCTTCAACTTCATAGTCCCGTGCAGCAATGCGTCGAAGAGCTGCGTCAAGATCATCGCGCTCACTCTCCGCGAGGAATCCCACATGACCAAGGTTGATGCCAACGACGGGAACATCAGACCCGAAAACCAACTCTGCTGCGCGCAAGATCGTTCCGTCGCCGCCTAACACGATGACGATTTCGAAGTCCTCTATGCGTATACGGGTGCCATGTCCGCTCGCATTGAACATCTCAATGCCAAGCTCGCCGCACAGTGGTTCAGGAAGGTCAGCCGCATAGACTACGAAACCCAGCCCTTTAAGTGCGGGCACTGCGGCATGTAACGCGGAAATAGCCTCGTGCCGTCCACTGTGCGTCACAAGCAGTACATTACGAGACACGCCTAACTCCGTTTCACCCAGTACACAGCCGTCTGTGCAACATCGTTTTGCGCAAGGACTGCGCGCGCAAGCTTAGGACGACCAGCCGCTTTGGCAATTGCATCATACGCAGGACCACTAAACACGCTATCCACTGCATCAGAAATTGTGTTGCGGTACGCAACCGGTAGATCTAGCGGTTGATCAAAGCCAGAAATCGGCCCGCTAGGTATTACGGTAGTCGAATTGCTTGTACTAGAGGTGTGCAGGTCACGCAACCACACGAAATACTCACGGTTTCCATGCGGGCCAGGCAACGCCGAAGGCGAAACCGCAATCAGTTCGAGCCCGGACTCGTAAGCGCTCGTAACAACTTGCTCAATTGCTCCCTTATGGAGCCGCGGGTCCCGCACTACACCGCCGGAACCAAGATTTTCCTTACCTACCTCGAACTGTGGCTTGACCATGAGGAGTAGATCTCCGCCGGGAACAATAGCTCGTGCAAGAGCAGGAATCAGTAATGTGAGGGAAATAAACGAGACATCCGAAACGATGAGCTCTGGAACATACGGCAGGTCCGATGCCACAAGATCGCGTGCGTTGTAGCCTTCAATTACGTGCACGCGTGGGTCTAAGCGGATCGTATCGATCAACTGGTCGTGCCCAACGTCAAGTGCAATAACATTTTGCGCGCCGTGACGCAGCAGAACATCTGTAAATCCGCCCGTGGAAGCTCCCACGTCAAGGGCTTTTTTGCCCGCTACGAGTTGAGCTTGGCCGCCAATCGCCTCGAGTGTGCGCAAAAGCTTAAATGCTGCACGGGAAGCAAAATCGTCTTGCTCAAGTATCCGCAATTGATCATTGGACATGATCGGTTGAGAAGCTTTAGTTGCCGGAACTTCGTTCACTAGTACGTTGCCCTGCGCAATAAGTTGTGATGCGCGCGATCGAGATCGAGCCATGCCACGCTGAACTAGTGCCTGATCGAGTCGCACTGCTTCCTCTACACGATGCTAGTTACGGTCAGATTCCAAAGTTATGTGAAGTTCCTCGACCAGTTTTTCAAAGATGGGCGCGTGTTCCTCGAGATCCATTTCCTCGAGTTCATCTAGCGCTACGTTGAGATCAAGAAAGCGATCACGCGGCGATTCGGAGTTGCTGTGAGTTGACGTCAATGACTTATTTCCTGTTTCAGTGCGGTCTGCCCGGAGGAGCCGGGCAGACCTCAGTAGTGCGATACAGAAAACTCTATGTTCACAAGCTCGAGAAACTAGGAATTGAGGTGGTGTTAAAAACCCCACCTTCGTCGACGTATGACCACACTGCACAGCACGCCGCACGTACGATATCGAGTTCGTCGACGTCTGCACGTGCCGCTACCTCGAGGTCGCCATCTACCACTCGAACTGCTGCGTTTGCGCAGGTAAACCACTCGCCGTCACGTCCTGGATGTGGCTGTGCCATACTCAGGGCGCGCAAGTCGCGCGCAATAAAGTGCGGGCGTTCCTGAGGCTTTGCAAGAATGTCATCGCGCGCAGAATTCACCCCGGTCAAGACATGCAGACCATGCAAGCCACCTGCACGTGCACCGGCAAGGTCCGTGTCGAGTCGGTCCCCCACAACGAGCGCAGTCTCGGCGCCGGCCTGTGCAATCGCCATCTCATACATTTCGGGGGAAGGCTTCCCCGCACTGAACGGCGTCACTCCCGTTGCTGCCGCAATGGCTCCAACCAATGCCCCATTACCTGGAGCATAGCCACGCGCAGTTGGAAGTGAAAGGTCGAGGTTGCTTGCAACATGGATTGCACCCCGAGAGATCGCGTAAGCACCTTCAGCGAGTTGCTCCCAAGCAAGTGACGGATGGAAACCTTGAGCGACCGCCGCGGGTTGATCATCGGCCGAGAAAACGACCTCAAACCCCTCCGAGCGCACCGCAGTGATGAGTCCTGCGCCGCCAACTACCAGCACCTTTGCCCCTGCTGGCACATGCTTGTGCAGGAGCCGCGCGCACGCTTGAGCAGCGGTCATCACCTCGTGAGCGGACGTTGGAATCGACAACTGTGTGAGTTGTGATGCGACGTCTTCTGGTTCCCGTGAGGCGTTATTCGTGACGAACACGAGTCCCATTCCGGACTCGCGTGCACCGGTCAAACCTTGCGCAGCGAACTCGATCGGTTCGTGACCTTTGTAGGCCACACCGTCAAGATCCACTAGAGCAAGAGGATAAGCCTGGGCGAGTGGAAGGTCAGACCCAATAATCAGCTCGGTCATACTAGTTCTCGTCCTGGCCGTCCTGAGGTTCAGCCGAACTCACCGAGGTAGCCTCAGACTCTTCATCCTCGCTACCCTGAGGCTCTTCGACGTCTGAGTCCACATCTTCTGAGTCCTCGTCATCTGAGTCCTCATACTCATCTGCTAGGTCATAGACAAGTACATCGTCCTCGTCGTTATCACCAAGTGGTTCTTCAATCGAAGCTAACTCTGCCGGGCTCAGGTGTGAGAGCAGTTCTTCTGCTTCTTCGACCCGCCCGAGTACTTCACCAAGGATTGCGGCTCGTGCACCGATTACGCGCACTTGGAGGTCACGACGGCCAGCCGGGATCTCAATTAGGTCCAATTGCGCAAGTGCAGCTTCGTTTTCTTCAAGGTCCACACGTGCACCAGCAACTACGATGCCCAGTTCAACCTGTGCATCGATGTTCAATCCGGCTGCCTCTTCAGACTGTGCAAGGGCGATTGCCTTTTCCGGACGCCCCAGCCCACGCTCGCAGTCAGCCATGAGAGCAAGGTGCTCAGAGCTTCCGTTGAGGCGGCGTACAGTTCTGAATTCGCGCAACGCTTCTGCGTAACGTTCCGTGTAGTAGGCGGCAAGACCAGCAGCTTCTCGCACGATGTCTACGCGTCCACCACGGCGTAATGCTTCCTGGGCGTGCTTGTACGCAAGTTCAGGATCCGAGTCGAGCAACTTACCTGTCATAATCAGGTGCAGGCCGACGACCTCAGCGTTTTCCTTGGAAAGCCCACGAAGACGTGCGCGGGCATCACGGTCAAGCATCGAGTAAGTGATGTTCTCCGGGATCTGAGGCGCATCATGACGCTGGCTAGCGTGCTGATCACTCTTGCGGTTGTCCCTGTCGTCACGGCGGTCGTTGTTGCGGAACCCGCCCTCGCGGCGGTCATCACGCTGGAAGCCTCGGTCACCACGCTCGTCGCGACGCTGGAATCCACCACGATCATCACGGCGGTCATTGTTGCGGAACCCG
>Ga0182744_1002120_pt1 | contig 16659 bp, 16 predicted proteins | sample eDN3rd30CKraftMG_FD_128525 | JGI IMG/M metagenome (GOLD analysis project Ga0182744, IMG submission 128525) | Enriched Miracle-Growth compost microbial communities from Emeryville, California, USA - eDNA 3rd pass 30_C Kraft MG (version 2) (version 2) ...
CAACTGACACAGACGTTGCAATCTCACTTCAAGTACTTTTACAAATCCTAATCGCATTAGTTGTCAACATCGACATTTTCTAATGACAAGAAGCAGGCATAGTCCTGCTTTTTTCTTTTTTTAGCTGTTTTCGGATGTATTGTTGTTATTAAATGTACTAGTTGAAGGTGAAAATTTGTCCGTTCCATTGCGCTCCAGTCACACGATGCGCTGGGGGAGGAAGCTGAGCCTCCTCGGCTTCGCCTGCGGGGTCTCAGCCTTTCCTCACTTCCCGCAGGAGTCGAGTGTCTTCCGCTCCATTCCACTATAGAGTTAAAATAGTGTTTTAAAAGCCACAATCTTTGCGGAAACAGCCTTTTCAGTTTATGTTTTTATCCTCAACTAAGTAAAGATCATATCATATCATATGTTGTATCCAACTAATTTTATTATTATTAAACTTTATATTAGTCTATATTTAATAGCATCTGTAAACAATAACTTTGTAGGTTGATTGAAGCGGAAGGTGCGAGACTCCTGTGGGAGTTGTGGGATAGGTGAGACCCCGCAAGCGCTAGCGCTGAGGAGGCTCACCGCCCACCCCACGGAAAGCGAGCATCCTGGAGCTTCAATCAACCAGCAAAACACTAATTACTTTAGCAGCAAAGTATCCGATGCCTTGTTTTAAGAAGACAAGTTTCATCTCTTTTTTTGATACATTCACCTAAAAACTTTCTGGATGAATACATACAATATAGACGATAACCCACACCAACTAGTCATTTCCCACATAGTCTGTTAAGGACTAAAGTCAATAAATCATTTAAGGAGATGACTATTCAATGGGTTGCAAAGATAAAAAAGATAGAGACAATAATTGCGTATGTGAAGCCGTTGAACAAATTTTAGCGGAACAAGAAGCAGTTGAAGAAATCTCATGCCCAACTAGCTGCTACAGCAATTTATTAGGTCCTGTCTCTGGTCCGCAAAGAGACACAATTCCTTTCATCCTTTACGGAAAAAAAGGTGAACTCTTTAAAGCATTCGGTAATGTTGGTGGTTTCACAGGAGATATGGCTTGCTTCCAAACAATCTTCTTCCGTGTTGAAGCTGTTGAAGATTGCTGTGCAACATTATCATTATTACGTCCGGTTGATGTTGATGGTAATACGCTAAGCGTATGTAATCCTTGTGACGAAGATTTCTTCGGCCTAGAAAAAACTGACTTCTGCATCGAAGTAGACCTAGATTGCTTCTGTGCTATCCAATGCTTATCACCAGAGTTAGTAGACCGTGTTGCAGACGAAAGAAAAAAACACCACAAATAAATGGATGAACATCAAAGACTGCTGAACAATCGGCAGTCTTTTCTTTTTCAAATATGTAACAAGATTTTAAAGAAAAATAGGCTCTTTCCCTAGAACCTATCGGCCAATCAATTCTTATACTATTAATAAGAACTATTGGTGGGAGGGATATCAAAAATGAGACATAACAATGCCTTTAACTGTGTATGTGATGCGGTTGAAAACATACTGAATCAACAGGAAGCTGTCGAACATGAAAAATGTCCAACTAGTTGTTATTCAAACCTTCTAAACCCTGTCAAAACACTGGGAGATACAATACCCTTTATTCTGTTAAATGAAAAGGGCGAGCCATTTAAAGCGTTTGGTCATGTTGGTGAGGAATGCTTTGAAACAAACTTTTTCAGAGTCGAAAAGATTCATCATTGCTGTGCAACGCTGCGACTACTGCTCCCAATCGATTGTCATGGACATATTGCTCATAAAATTTGTGATGTAAAAGAGCTTGTAAAAACAAGAAATTGTGTAGAGGTTGACTTAAGCTGTTTCTGTGCAATTCAATGCTTATCACCCCGGTTATTAGTTGATTAAAGACCTCGTTTAGAAAAAACTTGGCTTGTCTTCAAGTCCTAATGGGGAAAGCCTTCGTTTTTCTTATACTATCAATCATAAAATATATATCTTTCTGATAGTACAAAAAAGTTAGACACAAATGTGCCTAACTTTTTTAGTTTAAGTACGTTAGAAACCTAACAAATTAATTTCTTTGATCTGATTTAGCGGTATATCAATCGGTTTAGAATGGGTTAACGATCGAATTGTAACAATGTCATTTTCCTCTGTCATAATCACTCCACGGTATGTTTCTTCAACTGTACTGATCTGACAAAGTGTCCTAGGCATATTTTTCGGTAAATGTTTAAAAAACTCAATCTTTTCTTGAATGTTCATCTGGGTAATAGGTTTTCTTTGCTTTCGGTACTGTTTTACTGTCGGTGCTTCTTCTACTACCTGTTCTTCCTCTTGAATCTCCACAGCCGTGCTAACAGTTCCTTGCAGTTCAGTTTCAACTTCTTCCTCTACCACTTTATTAACAATAACTTCTGATTGTTTTGGCTTCTCCGCTACTTTTTGTTTTGCCTTTTTCACAACATATGACTGCATATTAACATGAACACCATCAGAATCAGGTTGAACAATATACATAAGGGGCTTCATTTTATAATTTTGCTTATTTGCCATTCATTTCCCTCCTAAACAAGAGTCTACACACTCAACATGTTATGCGGGAGTACTGGGTAATGTGCCTATTTTCTAGGCTGTAGGATTTTTTCTTAGAAAAACACGACTTACCGCCAAGAATGGCGGAAGTCGATGTCTTTTCTTATACTTAATCCTTTACTATAATTAAACTTTCTTAAAGTATAAAAAAAAATCAACTTAACCAAACGGCTAAGTCGATTTCTCATATGTCCAAAAATTATGCTAAGATATGGTAGCCTGAGTCAACGTGGAGGTTTTCTCCAGTCATTCCTCGAGATAGATCACTGAATAAGAATAATGCAGTATCTCCAACTTCTTCCGGAGTTGTTGTACGGCGAAGCGGAGAACGCTCTTCAATATCTTTTAAGATTGAATTAAAGTCACTAATACCTTTTGCAGAAAGAGTACGAATCGGACCCGCAGAAATTGAGTTCACACGGATTCCGTCTTTTCCAAGATCACTTGCTAAGTATCTTACACTAGCTTCTAAAGAAGCCTTTGCAACACCCATTACATTGTAGTTAGGCAGTACACGCTCGCCACCAAGATATGTTAGCGTCACAATGCTTCCGCCTTCAGATAATAGACCTCTTGCTTCCTTAGCAACAGCTGTTAAAGAGTATGAGCTAATGTTTTGTGAAAGCAGGAAACCTTCACGTGTTGTGTTTAAGTATTCACCTTGTAACTCTTCTTTATTAGCAAACGCGATACAATGGGCAATACCATGAATCACTCCAACTTGTTCCTTAATTGTAGCAAAGCATGTTTTAATTTCTTCATCATTTGTAATATCACAAGGTAGAACAAGTGAATCATTATTTTCTAATGATTCAGCTAAATCGCGAACAGATTTCTCAAGACGTTCACCAGCATATGTAAAAATTAATCGTGCTCCGGCATTATGTAAAGAACGTGCAATTCCCCAAGCAATACTGCGTTTATTCGCTACACCCATTACGACAATATTACGTCCTTTTAATGATAAACTCATGTACATCCTCCTTAAATTAATACATGTTATTAGTACCTGGTTATAAGTATATCACTGATTTTGAAAAAGTGCTATTTCATATTTTGGTTGCTTTAATGGAAAGAAATTCTGCAGCAGCCTGTTTCGGTGATTCAGCTCCACTAATGGCACTTATAACTGCCACCCCATCTGCTCCTGCCTCATAAACAAGATTCGCCCGATCAAGTGTAATTCCACCTATCCCGACAATCGGAAATTGTTCCAAACCTGATCTTCTTATGGTTTTAATAAGGTCGGGTCCCACCACCTGATGTGCATCCTCTTTTGTTTTAGTAGGAAACATCGGTCCTACCCCTATATAGTCAGCTCCATCCTTTACTGCCTGTTGGGCTTCTGCAACTGAATGTGTAGAGATTCCCATCCACATGTTCTCGCCAATTTGTTTTCTTGTCATATATGGGTCACCATCATCTTGCCCAATATGCACACCATCAGCTTGAAGTTCCAGAGCAAGCTCAATATCATCATTGACAATAAACGGAATCTTATTCTTCTTACAAAGCTGTCTTAATGTTTGCCCCAGATATAAACAGTCTTTTTCTTTTAAAGCTTCATTCCCTTTTTCCCTAAATTGAAATAACGTGATTCCACCTTCAATTGCTTCAGCCAAAGTTTTTTCTGGATCAAAACCACGACAATTTACTGAGCCCATGACAAGATATAGTTTTAATGCTTCAGATACATTCATGATTATGTCTCTCCTCGCAAAAAAACTGACTCCACAAATACACGGCAACTAATCTGTAGATTGCCTTGCCTTATCAGAGTCAGTCCTGTTTTATTATGAACTATATATAAGATTCTTTTTTCGGTATGCCCAATGGTTTGTTGGGCCGTGTCCTTCGCCAATTCCTAATTGGTCATCGATTGCTGCTTGTATAAATTCTTTCGCTGTACCTACGGCTTCATGCACGGTTTTTCCTTTGCTTAGTTCTGCCGTGATGGCTGCGGCAAATGTACAGCCAGTTCCATGAGTATGCTTTGTTTCTCTTCGTATCCCCTCAAATGATTCAAAGCTGTTTCCGTCATATAAAAGGTCGATTACAACTTCTCCTGTTGAATCATGGCCTCCCTTGATCATGACGAACTTGGCACCAAGATTGAATAACTTTTTAGCTGCTTCTTTTTTATGCTCAAGCGTTTGTATTTCCATTCCTGTTAAAACCTCTGCTTCAGGGATATTTGGAGTGATCACTTTAGCCAGAGGTACTAATTCTGTCAGCAGGGCACTGACTGCTTCTTTTTGCAAAAGCGACTGTCCGCCTTTCGCGATCATAACCGGATCAACTACTATATTCTCCCACCCATAATACTGAATGCGATCAGCAACTAGCTGAATCATTTCAGCATTAAAAAGCATACCTGTTTTAATTGCAGCCGGCTTCAAATCAGTAGCAACCGAATCGATTTGATTCTTTAATGCATCAAGACTTAGCGGATACACCCCTTGTACCCCTAATGTATTTTGGGCCGTTACAGCAGTAATGGCTGACATTCCAAACACACCCAGCTCCTGAAAGGTTTTTAGATCGGCTTGAATACCAGCTCCTCCTCCAGAGTCAGATCCGGCAATTGTAAGCGCTCGAGACACTGTCATGTTTCTCCCTCTCCCTACTACCCAACGTAGCGGTGATAAATCTTCTTCGCTTCCGATATATCCTTTGTTCCGTGAATTAAGGCACGCCCATCTTTAAACAGGACGATTCTATGCTCCCCAAATGTAAATGACATTAAAAACGGATTTTCTAAAAATGCATCTGCGAGCGGCTTTACTCGTTCAGCCACTTGTGCAAATGAAAATTGTTTTGTCTCACTTGGTCTAATTTGTACAGTATCTCTTCCACATAGAACGGCAGCCTTTGTTTCCATTTCAGCTGTTAAGTAAGGATATACCGGATTTGTTCCACATGTCGGGCACGCATTATTTTTTAAACGATCCATCTTGATTGACGAGTATTGATTTTTCCATAAGTCAAAGGAAACAAGCTTACCGCGTCTATTTTCTTCATCTCCCACAAGAAGCTTTAACGCTTCTGTTGTTTGGTGGGAAGCAACCATGTTGACAGCAGGCGAGATAACTCCGACCGTATCACATGTCATCCCATCAAACGGAATATGTTTTAATAAACAGTGCAGGCAAGGTGTTTCATGTGGAATAATGGTAAAAGATAAACCATAGCTTCCAACAACGCCACCATATATCCATGGAATTTCATGTTTTAATGCAACGTCATTAATCAATAATCTTGTTTCAAAATTATCAGTGGCATCAATGATTAGGTCCACATGCTCAGCCAGTTCTTCAATATTGACCGATGTTACATCTTCAACATATGAATGAACTTCTACTTCTGAATTTATTTTTTTCAGACGAAGCTTTGCCGCAACAGCTTTAGGGATGCGATTCTGTGCATCTTCTTCTATGTAAAGCTGTTGTCGCTGCAAATTGCTCCATTCTACATAATCACGGTCAACGATTGTAAGTTTTCCTATCCCGGCGCGGGCAATCATCTCGGCATTTGCGGTACCCAATGCACCAGCTCCAACTACCAGGATATGTTTCTTTCGTATTTGCTCTTGACCTTTTTCCCCGATTGGAGAGAATAGTATTTGTCTAGAATAGCGTTCCATTAAGTCGTAATCATTCCTTCTGTTGGACTACTTGCGATAGCATAGTCTTTTTTAGCTATTCTACCAGCTTCATACCCTAATCTGCCAGCTTCAATAGCCAGCTTCATCGCTACAGCCATTTTCACAGGATCTTTTGCAGCGGAAACAGCTGTATTTAAAAGGACTCCATCAGCACCGAGCTCCATTGCCAATGCAGCATCTGCAGGAGAGCCGATTCCGGCATCAATGATAACAGGCACGTTTGATTGCTCAATAATAAATGATAGATTAAGAGGATTTAATAATCCTTGACCTGAGCCAATAGGTGAAGCACCAGGCATAATTGCATGAACACCTAATTCTTCTAATCTTCTTGCCAGAACCACATCATCTGATGTATACGGTAAAACAATAAATCCTTCTTCCAACAGCATTTCGCTCGCTCTTAATGTCTCCACAGGATCTGGAAGCAATGAACGGTCACAGCCGATCACCTCTACTTTAATCATGTCACATAACCCTGATGCTTTTGCTAGCTTCGCAATTCTCACTGCCTCTTCAGCCGTTTTTGCACCCGCGGTATTTGGCAACAGTGTATATCTTGATACATCTAACTGTTCAAGGAAATTCGGCTGAGATTCTTCAAAAATATTCATTCGACGAACCGCAAACGTCAAAATTTCCGCTTCTGACTGAGCTACAGCTTCCTTTTGAATTTCGAATGACGGATATTTTCCTGTCCCCAATAATAATCTTGATTGAAATACTTTATCAGCAATTTTTAACATGTCAATCATCCTCCTCCTACAAAATGAACTAATTCAATTTCATCCCCATGTTGAATGGTTGTTGAATTATATTGATCCTTTACAACAATTTCCCGATTATGTTCTACGATAACCAGACGGTTTTCCAACTGATAAAAAGCTAATAACTGCTGAACTGTCTTAACATCTTCCTTCAGATCCACCAGCTCTCCATTAAGCTTTATGCTCATACGATCACCTCATTAGACTGTGCTAAATTTCTCGTTACAGAGAATGCTCTCACATAGTTTTCATCTATCTTTTTCTTTAAAATTAAATCCCTTATCATCATTCCTGTTTTAGGAGCAAGCAGGATTCCGTTTCGATAATGCCCTGTTGCAAATAGAATATTATCATCTTCAGGATGCACGCCAATATAAGGTTTTCCATCCTCTGACTGTGGTCTTAACCCTGCCCAGGTACTTATAAGTTGTGCAGAAGATAGCCCAGGCACGAGCGGGGAGACCTTTTCAATTAACGCATGAATTCCTCCTAAAGATGGTGTCGTGCTCCAATCATCCTCTACCATCGTGGCACCAACGACAAATCTTCCATCACCTTTGGGAACAATATAGCAATGATCATAAAAAATGGTCTTTTCCAAATGCAAAGTATTACTTTTTACTGCCAGGCATTCTCCTTTAACAGGCTTCATGCCATTTGGTAACCCTAACTGTTTAAAGAAGTAACCGCTCCAAACGCCGTTCGCTATAACTACTTTATTACAAGTAAAGTCTCCTTGTGGTGTACTGAGCATATAGTCATTGACCGATGTTTTTTTTATGGACTGAACAGGAGCATTCTCGATAAATGTCGCACCAAGTAAACTAGCTGATTTTGTAAATGCCTCACACACATGTGTTGGTGAAACATGGCCATCCTCCGGGATATGAAGTGCTCCTTCAATTTCACTTGATACAGAAGGTTCATGATTTAATACCGTTTCCCTTGTGTGCCATTCAAGTGCTTCATGCTGTTGTACCGCATTTTTTAAAGTTATGGCTTCTTCTTGAGATAAAGCTACTTTATACATTCCCTTATCAACTAGTTGAATATGAATCTGTGAAAAATGAGAAAGTTCGTCTTGTAATAGATGATATTGTCGTTGACTTTCCTTCGCAAACTGGAAAAAAGCATCATTCTTTTCGAGTTCAGAATTAGCTCCAAGCATTCCTGCTGCAGCACTTGTCGCACCAGATCCACCGTTATGACGATCCAACACTAGGACAGAGACACCTTCTTTTGCCAATTGGTAGGCAATCGATTGACCAATGATTCCACCACCAACAATTCCTACGTCATAGTGCTTGCTCATTGTATCTCTCCTCTACTACCTCTTTTAATTTCATCAATGCACTCTTGGGGTCTTTGCTCTCCATGACATAAGACATAACCGCTACACCATGTACGTTTGTTTGGTTTAGTTGATCAATTGTTTCGGGAGTAATGCCTCCGATTGCGATAACCGGTATCTTGACATTTTGACAAATGTCCTTCAACTGCTCGACACCCCGAGGCAAAAGATCAGCTTTACACGTTGTTTCAAAAATATGTCCATATAATAAATAATCTGCGCCTTCACTCTCACATTGAATCGCTTCCTCTAATGAATGAATCGATCGGCCGATTCTAAATGAAGGCCTGTATTTTTTTACTTCCTGAATCGAAAAGCCATGGCTTGGTAAATGGAGATTAGGTATGTTATGTAAAACAGCCACATCCATTCGATCATTTATGACGAGCTTTTCCTTTGGTACACCTTTGCCCACTAACACAGATAGGAGCTCCATCATATCTGAAGCTGACTTCGTTTTTTCTCGAATGTGGATATAATCAACTTCAGTGTGAATGATAGACAATCTTGATATCAGTTCATCTATGGTTTGCTTACCATCTGTTATGACATGGAATTCCATTACGATCACCTAGTTCTTATGGCAAATAAAAAAACCACTTTTCTATAGAAAAGTGGTTTTACATACATTTATATATCATGCTGTAATCCACTTCCCTACGCTGGTATGAACCAGATCAGGTTATAAGGGTCTTAAAGAATCACTTTAATCTCAGCCCATTGTATAGGGCTCCCCTAGCGGTTGATTGCCAATATTTATTTGTTAATTACTATTATCATACCAAATGTGTGCGAACTTTCAAGAAATTATTTTTTTATCATCCTTGTTTTCGGTAAACTTTGTGCTATTCACTTATTATCGTGTGATTGATTGAAGTTCCAGGATGATCGCTTTCCGTGGGGCGTGCGGTGAGCTTCCTCGGCGCACGAGCCTGTGGGATCTCACCTGTCACGCTATTCCCACTGGAGTCTCATACCTTCCGCTTCAATCAACCTAATTAGTTTTGTTATAGAATCATGATAGATAATTTTTTATATATAAGAATCAGACTAACTCAAGCTCCTGTTTAAGTTCATTCACATATTCTCTTGAGCCTGTGACGATGAGGCGGTCGCCTAGTTTAAGGTCTGTATCGCCGTGAGGGACAATGGAATCTTTCCCTCTGAAAATTCTTACGAAAATGATATCACCTGTAAACGGAAAGTTACGTAATAAAATATCATCGTATTTAGGATTGTTTAAATTGATTTGGTAAAGAGTTGTTTCTGAGTTTGTTAATATTCTCATCACACTTGGCGCTTCAATTAAAGCACGCAGTACTGTATTCGTAGAGAGTAGTGTTGAGAAGATATCAATTTCTTCATCTTTTAACTTACTTGCTAAGTCTGGTGAACCGACGCTTGCTATGACCCGATTAACTTGTTCTCCTTTGGCGTACAAGGCAATTGCAGCATTTTTCTGTTCATCCCCAGTTGCCACAACGATCATATCAACATCAAATGCATTCTGTTCTTTTAAAGCATCAACCTGAAACTCACTAATTTCTTTAATTTCGAATAAGGATTCAGCTATTTGCTTATCAATTTTGTCTTGTTGAATATGATAAACCGTTGTTTCATAAAGATCTGGATTTAATTCCCTTGTTACAGGTAATGTCATTTGGTTTGCACCAATAAATGCCACTTTAATTTTTGTAGGCTCTGCTTCCGTTTTAGGGAATAGCTTTTTAAAGAATATAGGTGTCACAATACTCGTAATAACAGCAACTAAAATCAAGGCTCCTGACATTTGAGATGTAATGATTTCCATCCTTTCCCCGATTGTCGCTGCTGCAATAACTAAGGATAATGTTGATGTTAACAAGAACCCAGAAGCTAAAGTGGTTTTCATGTCATACCATTTTTTCAAATACAACACGGGTACAATTTTAGAAATTAGTAAAGCGATAAACAATAATGGGATTAAAATGAAAATTTTAGGATCTTGGAATAATGCCCATATATCTAAATCGACTCCAACCATTACAAAGAAAATCGGAATGAGGAAACCATATCCAAACGAATCAAGTTTTTGAACCATTTCTTTGTTAGGAGATAGGAGTGATACTAATACCCCTGCTAAAAAGGCTCCAAGGATATTTTCTGCCCCTATAGTCTCTGAGATTGCCACTAATAAAATGATTAAAGTGAAAACAGCACGAGTCCCAATTTGAATGGTTCCCTTTGACATGGTTTCAATGAACGATCGATTCATAAACGTTTTCCCTAAGAAGTAGAGCGCAACACCTGCTCCAAACAGAATGAGTAGCAGCCATGTATTGCTTTCTCCTCCTCCATATATAGAAGCAAAAACAGCAAGTAAAATCATTGTCACTAAATCTGCAATAACAGCGACCAGCAAAATAATTTGACCAATGTTGGATTTCATAATGCCGGCATCTTTTAAAGTAGGAACAACTACACCCAGCGAAATGGTTGAAATAATCAATGTCATGAGGAATGCATTGTCCATTAAACCGATCCATACAAATATGTAAGAAAGTAATAATGATAAGGCAAATATCCCCACAAAAATAATTGTTGAAACTAAGAATGTATTTGGAGCATTTTTCCCTGAAGGAAGCTTTTCTTTCTTCTTCCCTCCCGCAAATGCTGTAAAGTCGATTTCAAGCCCACTTAGAAACATAAGGAAGATAAAGCCCAGCATTGATAGTGTCTCCAACCACATATCCTCGTGAACAATATTGAAGCCGCTTTTTCCAATAAATAACCCGATGATAATCTCGGCTACCACAACAGGCATAAAATTTAACTTTAAACGGTGGAGTAAAATTGGGGTTAAAAAGGCTGCGAGAATAACAATAACTAATGAAGTTACAGAAGCTCCGTGCATCCTATCCCTCCTTCTTTTTTTTTCTATTATTGAAATGTTGAATGCAGAAATAACGATACTCGTATTTTTGCATTCAACCTCATCATTTTTCTTTAAGATAATTCTAGTACCTATCATATACAAATTTAATTTTCAATTGTATTAATATGCTTGCTTGTTTTTAAATCAAATATTGCATAAACAATGTAGCCATTCCAAAATAAATTAAAATACTAATAATATCATTAATCGTTGTAATAAAAGGGCCTGATGCAACAGCAGGGTCAACCTTTAGTTTGTGCATGATTAGTGGAATGAATGCTCCTGAAATAGTCGCAACTGTTAATGTAGCCAAAATAGACATACCTACTAATATTCCCAGAAAAAGTTTCCCTTTCCAAATAAAGACAGTTAGAGCAACAACAATTCCACATATTGTTCCTGTAATGAGTCCGGTTCCAGCTTCCTTGAGTACCATTTTGCTTAAACTTTGATCTTCAGTGTCTCCTAATGAAATTCTTCTAACAGCAACCGCTAAAGCCTGTGTCCCCGTGTTGCCTGCCATTCCCGCAATTAATGGAATGAAAACAGCTAAAATAGCAACTTTGTCTAGAGTTTCTTCAAAGCGTCCAATTAAACTTGCCGTAAACATCCCTAAGAATAATAAGATAATCAGCCATGGCAGCCTTTTTTTAGCTGCTGAAAACGGGTTTCGATCTGTTGATCCAACATCGGAAACAGCGGCTAATTTTGAATAGTCATCACTAGCCTCTTCATCAATAACATCAACGATATCATCAACGGTGATGATTCCTAATAAATGATTTTGAAAATCAACAACTGGAAGAGCTAAAAAGTTATAGTCCTTCATTTTCCTTGCGACTTCTTCTTGATCCTCAGCAACACTTACAGAATATACCCTCTCACTCATAATCTCTGAAATCATTGTATCTGAATCGCTTATAATCAGATCTCTTAACGATATAACTCCTGCCAGCTTCTCATCTTCATCGATGACAAACACATAATAAATGGTTTCTGCATTCGGTGCTTCCTGCTTCAATATTTGCATGGCAGAGCGAACGGTTTGATGGGCATGAATGGAGATATACTCAGTCGTCATAATACTACCTGCAGTATATTCTTCATAATGAAGCAACTCACGAATTTCTTCAGCTGCATCATCATCCATAATCGTTAAATAGCTTGCAACCTGATCTTTATCTAATTCATTCAATACGTCGACTGCATCATCCGCATACATCTGGGCAAGCATTTGTGCCGCAAATGTGGGATCCATTTCAGATAAATAGGTTTCATATTGACCGTCTTCATCCTCAATGTTTTCAAACAATGCAGCCATTTCTTCAGGAGAAAGATATTGATATACTGTATTTCGTTGATCAAGATCAAGTTTAATAAATATATTTGCTTGGTCATATGGATGTTGCTCTAAAAAAATGGAACGGAATTCATCCATATTTTTATCTGACAAACTGGTTAGAAGTGCTTCCACTTCATGTTCTGTCTGTTCTTTTATTTCTGACATAAGTTGTTCCTCCTCTCTTTTGATCGATTGGATCGTTTATATTTATATGGAAAAATATTTCATGCGTTCGACAAAAACTTATATCCTTCTACATATTGTGCTTCTGTCCATAATAACTATAATATTCTATATACAAATGATGAATCAATAAGTTGACGACTATTTACACAAATGAAACATTTCTGAAAAGTGGACTGACCTGCAGCATAACAAAAAATTGTACATTCCACATCTTTTTAAAAAGGATTCTTTGCAAATCTTTCACAATCCTTTAAGATTGTACATGATACAATGAAGATGGACTGTTTTTCAAGTTTAATGATTTTAGAAAGGGATCGGCTATGACAAATGATAAATCCCCTCAACAACAAATAGATTATACGTTAATTTTTATATTATTTTTATTAGCGATTGTTAGTTCAGTCGCAATTAATAGTGCTGAATCAACATTACCCGCAACCCTGCAAAGCATCAATTTTTCGATGAAACAAATTCAGTGGTACATTATTGGTGCAGTTGCCATTGCAGTGACAATGCTCATCGACTATGATCGGTTTAGACAGCTTGCTTGGTATTTATATGGTTTTGGCTTTTTACTATTACTTGGTTTAGAAATATTACCTGAAGGAATCGTTCAAACCATTAAAGGAGCAACAGCCTGGTATAAACTTGGACCACTTGGTAATTTTCAGCCCTCAGAATTAATGAAAATTATCATTATTATCGTCTTAAGTAAGGTCGTTGCTGACCACAGAGAGAAGTATCCACAAAATACAACAACAGATGATTTTCTTCTAATAGGAAAAGTAGCTGCTGTTGCCGGCCCTCCTATTCTATTGTTAATTAGACAACCGGATATGGGGATGACAATGGTATTTTGTGTAATTATTGCATCTTTACTGCTAATTTCAGGCATTAAGTGGCGGATTATTCTGCCGGCTGTTATTACGTTTGTAGTGGGTGTTGGTACATTTCTTATTCTATTTTTTAAATACCCTGATATCCTTTTAAAATACATTCTAGGTGGTCAATCTTATCAATTGGACCGATTTTATGGTTGGTTAAATCCTTATGAATATTCAGGTGAACAAGGTTTCCAGCTTGTAAAATCACTTCTCGCTATCGGGTCGGGAGAACTACATGGAAAAGGATATAATAATTTAGAAGTTTATTTACCTGAGGCCCATACTGACTTTATCTTTGCGATTATTTCTGAGCAATTTGGATTTATTGGCGGCAGTATCGTTGTATCGTTGTTCTTTTTACTTATTTACAGAATGATTCACATTTCTCTGGAAAGCAATGATCCATTTGGCAGCTATTTATGTACTGGTGTTATCGGTATGATTACATTTCAAGTATTCCAAAACATCGGCATGACAATCGGACTTCTTCCGATTACCGGCTTACCATTACCATTTGTTAGCTATGGCGGTAGCTCACTGGCAACATATATGGTCGCAATCGGTATTGTATTAAATGTCAGGTCTCGTACAAGAAAATACATGTTTGATTAAGACAAGTGGTACTCTATTTCTAGAGTACCCTTTTTATTACTAGCAAAACAATGATGTGAGGTGTCTACATATGAAAATCGATGTGATCGGTGATATACACGGATGTTATGCAGAGTTTGAAGAGTTAACGAAGAAATTGGGATATGATTGGGAATCTGGTATGCCTGTTCATCCTGAAGGACGAAAGCTTTCTTTTGTGGGAGATTTAACAGATCGCGGGCCAAATTCTATTGAGGTTATTCATATTGTATATAAGCTTGTAAAAGAAAATCATGCCCACTACTCACCTGGTAATCATTGTAATAAGCTTTATCGCTTCTTTTTAGGTAATAAAGTCCAAATCACTCATGGACTTGAAACCACTGTTGCAGAATATGAACAGTTAGCAACCAATGAGCAAGCTGATGTGAAGGCAAAATTTATGTGGTTATACGAATCTTCTCATTTATATCAGATTCTCGATAATGGCAAATTGATTGTTGCCCACGCAGGCATTCGTGAAGATTATATAGGAAAGAACACCAATGCTGTCAAAACCTTTGTGTTATATGGAGATATCACCGGTAAGAAAAATCCGGATGGAACGCCTGTACGGCGCGATTGGGCTCAGCATTACCAAGGGAAACCAATGATTGTATATGGCCATACACCAATTAAAGAACCCAGACGGATAAACCGTACAATTAATATCGATACAGGAGCCGTTTTTGGTAATAAACTCACCGCCTTCCGTTACCCGGAGGAAGAACTTATTTCAGTCCCATCCAGCCTGCCATATGATGAAACAAGATTCAGGGAAAAATGATGGATGTGTCAATTCACTATCAAAGGCCCTACTAATGATGTAGTAGGGCTAACTAAGTAATTCACTCATATCCTCAGGCATTTCCGCCTCAAATGTTAATTGCTTTTCCAACAAAGGATGCCAAAATGACAGCTGTGAACTATGAAGGGCCTGTCTTTTGATCTCATTTTCGTTTCCACCGTATAATTGATCTCCACATAAGGGGTGTCCTAGTGAAGACATGTGCACACGGATTTGATGAGTTCTGCCAGTTTCAAGGATAAGCTTTACAAGTGTTTTATCTTCGAGTCGTTGAATGACCTCATAATGAGTAACTGCCACTTGTCCATCTTCACAAACTTCTCTCTCGATAATACTATCTTTTTTTCGGCCAATCGGAGCTGTTATCGTTCCCTGATCCAGATTCAATACACCATGCACGACCGCTTTGTACGTGCGATGGATTTGCTTGGTTTTTTGTTGAGTAGAAAATAAAGAGTGAGCAAATCGGTGCTTTGCAACAAGCATAAGTCCTGATGTATCTTTATCTAATCGATTCACAATGTGAACGGTCGAAGCTATGTGATGTTTTTCATAATAATCAATTAATCCATTCGCCAATGTTCCTTTTGTATGCTCCCGGGACGGGATAGACGGAACATATGGCGGTTTATTAATCACTAAACAATGTTGATCTTCATAAACAATGGTAAATGGTACTTTGTCTGCCTGTAAGCCTGAACCTCTTTCTTCCTTGGGGAAGATGATGGTTAGGACATCTCCTTCTTTTACCTTATGCCTAACAGTTACATGTTCAGAGTTAACTAATAGGTCGCCACCATTAAATTTGATATCTGTTAAAGCACGTTTAGAGATTTGCTTTGCTTTCACAAAGTCAAAGATGAGCATACCATCTTCTTCCTTGCGAATGGTCCACTTCAGATGAAACGCTCTGTCCATTATTTTTCTGTATTTCCCACAAATGAATCTCGTACACGATTCCAAAATGGAAACGGCTTAAATCGTGCAAATCGGACATTTTCATGGGCCACTCTACATTGAATGGACTTTACGTCTTTATGCAGCAAGGTGAGGTGGTCAATCGTAACCTGAAAATCAACATCATTTACCGGCTTCAGCATACAGGTATGATGCTCAGGTAAAATTAATGGGGATCCAATTGTTCGAAAGACTCTGTTATTTATAGATGCCATTTCAGCCAATTGAATCGCTCGTAAAGAAGGATGTAAAATCGCTCCACCAAGTGCTTTATTATAAGCGGTACTTCCTGACGGTGTTGATATACATAATCCGTCACCTCTAAAGGTTTCAAACATTTGGCCTTTAATCTCAACGTTCATAACCAATGTTCCTTCAATACTTTTCACCGTACATTCATTGAGAGCCAAATACCTTGCCTCCCTGCCACCATCATTATGACGGACAATAACCTCTAAGATTGGATATTCAACAACCTGGTAAGGTGTTTTTGCAATGGCAATAACTAACTTTTCAATTTCCTCTGGGACCCAATCTGCATAAAACCCTAAATGTCCTGTGTGCACACCAACAAATGCAGTTTTGTCCA
>Ga0182744_1002122_pt1 | contig 16655 bp, 12 predicted proteins | sample eDN3rd30CKraftMG_FD_128525 | JGI IMG/M metagenome (GOLD analysis project Ga0182744, IMG submission 128525) | Enriched Miracle-Growth compost microbial communities from Emeryville, California, USA - eDNA 3rd pass 30_C Kraft MG (version 2) (version 2) ...
ACGAGTCCCATTCGCGGACCATAACGCAATGATCGATCCCCCGACAGCGGACATCACCGCCCGCGTCCTGGAAATGTATGGGCGGCTGGGGGTGCGGGGAGGGGATCCCATGTTTGAAAAAGCATTGCGGTTCGTCTGGGATGAACAGGAACCGGATCACTGCTGGATCGGTCGATGGGGAGTGAATTATCTCTATGGAACCTGGCAGGTCCTGGTGGGGTTGACCGAATTCGGTGTTCCCGCCAGCGACGTCCGGCTTCAGGCCGCTGCCCGCTGGCTGAAAGAAAAACAACAGGCCGATGGAGGCTGGGGAGAAACGGCCCAGTCTTATGATGAACCTGCTTTGCGGGGGATCGGCACAACAACCCCCTCCCAGACAGCCTGGGCACTGATGGGGCTCATGGCTGTGGGAGAAGTCCGGAGTCTGGCGGTGCAAAAAGGGATCCGATTTCTGCTAGATCGGCAGAAACCGGATGGCACCTGGGATGAAGCGGAGTTCACCGGCACCGGCTTTCCCCGGGTCTTCTATCTGCGTTACCATCTGTACCGGCATTATTTCCCCCTGATGGCCCTGGCCCGCTATACCCGTCTGACGTCGGAATCATGAGGGAAAAGATCGTAGACAGAGCGTTTCGAGGCTCCGTCGGCCAACTCCCGGTTCTCTCCATCGACAGGGAATGACCCCGCTTCCGGGCCGCGCAAATCAACCCGGCATCAAATCGCCCTGTCCCCCCGAGCCCGGGACAGGGCAAGTCTCAGGGCTTCTGCTTGTTTCCAGATGGAGGATTTTCGAGAGGGCGAAGCTCCTGCGGAGCCGCAGTGAAGATCACGCTTTCCATGGCTTGCGGCTCGGCGGGAGCCTCGTCCTCCAGGCGATTTTCAATAAAGCGAAAGCCCGGGGGCAAGTTGCTCCATTGACTCGATTCTCGCTGGCAGAGCAACTACGATTCACACTGAGAGCCCTGTGCTGAATGGCTGCCGGGAACGGACCTCGTTATTAGTGAGAGTTTTCCGGCAAATCGTCTGCAATTCGAAGCCTGTTGATTTTTGAATGCTCTCACCCCCGGTTGAGACCGCTTGCACGTATGCCGATGGTCCCGGGACAATTGCTTTCGTCAATGAAACCTTGAAAATCAAATTCACATGCAAAACGACATCGGACTGATTGGGCTGGCTGTGATGGGCCAGAATCTCGTTCTGAACATGGCCAACCATGGATACCGCGTGGCGGTCTTTAACCGGACCACTTCCGTGATGGAAGGCTTCACCGCGGGACTGAAAGATGAACCGGAAGACAAAGTCTGGAACGGGACCGCGGACCGGATCCAGGGATTCGCGGAACTGAAGGATTTTGTGAAATCCCTGAAACGTCCCCGCCGCGTGATGATCATGGTGAAAGCCGGGAAGCCGGTCGACGCCGTCATCGATGAACTCAAGCCGCTGCTGGAACCGGGCGATATCATTATTGACGGCGGCAACAGCGATTTCCGGGACACCAATCGTCGCTCCAAAGAACTCCCCGCCGCCGGTCTGCTGTTCATTGGTGCGGGAGTTTCCGGAGGAGAAGAAGGCGCGCTCAAAGGGCCGTCGATCATGCCTGGTGGAAACAAGGAAGCCTGGCCCGCCGTCAAGGAAATTCTCCAGTCCATCTCCGCCAAAGTCGGTCCTCAGGAAAATATTCCCTGCTGCGAATGGGTGGGCGAAGACGGCGCCGGACATTACGTCAAGATGGTGCATAACGGCATTGAATATGGCGACATGCAATTGATCTGCGAAGCCTACTTCATTCTGAAACATGCCCTGGGACTCTCCAACGAAGATCTCTATCAGGTCTTCAAGGAGTGGAACGAAAGCGAACTCGCCAGCTACCTGATCGAAATCACCCGGGATATTTTCACCGTGAAGGATTCCGCCACCGGCAAGTATCTGGTGGACGAGATTCTGGACACGGCCCAGCAGAAGGGGACCGGGAAGTGGATGAGCCAGCACGCACTGGATCTGGGCGTGCCGACGACTCTGATCACCGAAGCCGTCTATGCCCGCTGCCTGTCAGCCCAGAAGGACGCCCGGGTACGGGCTTCCAAAGTCCTGAGCGGACCATCGGAAAAATTCTCGACAACAGACAAGCAGCAGTTCATCGACGATGTCAAATGGGCTCTCTATGCCAGCAAACTGGTGAGCTATGCCCAGGGCTATGTGCAGTTGAATGCGGCCGCGGAAGAATTCGGCTGGAAATTGAACAACGGGGATATCGCCCTGTTGTGGCGGGGAGGCTGCATTATCCGCTCTGTGTTCCTGGGTGACATCAAGAATGCCTTCGATAAGAATCCGCAACTGGAAAACCTGCTGCTGGATGACTTCTTCAAGCAGGCCATCGAGAAAGCGCAACCGGCCTGGCGACGGGTTGTTGCGGCGGCCGTCACGCATGGAATTCCCGTTCCGGCATTCACGGCTGCCCTGTCGTATTACGATGGCTATCGTTGCGACCGTCTTCCCGCGAACCTGTTGCAGGCTCAACGGGATTACTTCGGTGCCCATACCTATGAGCGAATCGATCAGCCCCGTGGAAAAATGTTCCACACGGACTGGATTCACGAACGGAAGATCTGAACGCAGATCGGACACGTTCACCCTCCGTCCGGAAAGCCATTGCGGAACGCGTGGGACATGATTGCATTGAATGTCTCCGCTCGAGCAGCCGGTTGAAGAAGAAAAACTGTGAACGCCGCGAATCGTCTTCGATTCGCGGCGTTCGCTTTTTCGGGGATGCGTGTTTCCTCTCCCGGTTTCACTTTCTAAAATCAAAATGTCTTTCCGGCCCCCTTTGGGAAGGTCCATATTGATGATGCGCAGGTTGGATTACCGGCTGGTATTGATCGTTTGTCTGGGATGTCTGTGTTTTTCACACCCTGCCCGGGCGATTGATCCCCATCGCACATTGACCCAGGTCCTGATGCGAAAATGGCAGTTTCCGCAGGGTCTGCTGCAACCGCGGGTCCTGGCGATCAAGCAGACGATCGATGGACATCTCTGGTTGGGGACTCCTTCGGGGCTGTTCCAATTCGACGGCATGCATTTCACTCCGGCTGTCACTTCGTGCGGATGTCCCCTGGGAAATCTCTGGGTGCAGGCCCTCGCGGAAGATCCCGAACATCAGCTCTGGCTGGGAACAATGGGGAATGGACTGGTCCGGATCAGTGATGGCGAATGCCACACGTTCGATCTGGACTCGGGACTTCCATCACGGAACGTCCAATGTCTGCTGATCGATCATCGGGGGACGTTATGGATTGGAACGGATCAGGGGCTGGCCCGGTTGCTGGACGGAAAAATCGTTCCGTTCGCCCCGCAGCAGGAATTCACCATCAAAAATGTCCAGGCGTTGTGCGAGACATCAACCGGGACGATCTGCATCGGGGGCCAACGATCGGAATTGAACCTGTGGCGGGACGGCCAGTTTCTCACGCGGAAGCTGCAAACGATCTCCTCCGAGGATACGGTTCGGGCGCTCCTGGGACTGCCGGATGGGACGTTGTACGTCGGCACGACCAACGGATTGATCCGTCTGGACGCACAGGGAGAAACGCGTCTCGGACGGTCCGAGGGATTGGGGGATGACATGATCGAAACCCTGGCCTATTCCAGCACGGGACAGGTCTGGGTGGGGACTCGGGACGGAATCAGCCGAATCGGCGAAGACGAAATTGAGACATTACGGACGCGCGACGGACTCTCGCAGAGCACCGTCTGTGCCATTTGCGAAGATCACGAAAAAAGCATGTGGGTCGGCACCAAAAACGGACTCAACCAGTTCGTCGACCGTCGCACCATTCCAATCACCATGAGTGAAGGGCTGCCTTCGAATGAAACCGGAGCGCTGGTGGAAGACGACTCCGGAACGATCTGGGTCGGCACGCTGGATGCTGGCCTGACCCGTTATGCCGGGCGGCGTTGTGTCACCATCGCCAGCACGGCCAATGGTCTTCCCAGCAACCGCGTCACAGCGATTTCCGGCGGTGCTCCCCATGAACTCTGGGTCGGGACCGATCAAGGATTATCCCGCTTGAAAGACGAAGTCATCGAGCAGCACTGGACCGTCCAGCAAGGGCTCCCGTCCGATACCATTACCAGTCTGGTCCGCGATGACGAAGGGCGGTTGTGGATTGGAACTTCTCATGGATTGGCCCGCTGGGATGGTTCGCACATTTCGAAATTCGCACTCGAATCGGAAATGGCCCAGTGGCCCATCAAAGTGATTCTGCCGGACAGGAAGGGAACTTTGCTCGTCGCCACCGACGGCGGGGGCCTGTACCACTGCCACGATCAGGAAGCCACCCCCTGGTTGCCGCAGGAAACAAAATTGCGCAGCGTGAGCGCCCTCATTCATGCTTCCGCGGGGAACTACTGGGCCGCCACCCGGGGAGATGGATTATTTCTGATCCGGAACGGGAAGTCCATCCAGTTCACCGTCCGGCAGGGACTTTATGATGATGAAATCTCCGGCCTGATCCTCGACAAGGAAGACCGTTTGTGGATGGCATGTAGCCGCGGCATTTTTTTCGTCAAACAGGCGGAACTGCTGGAACTGGCGCAGGGAAATCGAGACAGCATTGCCAGTACGCAGTTCAGCCCGATGGAAGCTCTGCGGACAATCGAATGCCAGCAGGGAGTTCAGCCGTCCGTGTGGCGCATGAAGGATGGGAAGATCTGGTTTTCCACGATCCATGGGGTCATCATCATTGATCCAGCCGCCCTTTACCGGCAACTTCCTCCTCCTCCGGTCAGCCTGGAACAGATGCAGGTGAACGGCCAGATTGTCGATCTGACGAAGGAACTCCACCTGCCGGCCGGACGAACGAACCTGATGTTCCGATATACCGCGCTCAGCTTCGCTTCTCCCACGCGAATCCAGTTTCGTTATCAGCTCAAGGGCTTTGATAAAGACTGGATTGACGCCGGAGCCCGGCGTGAAGCGTATTACACAAATGTCCCTCCCGGGCAGTACCAGTTTGTGGTCAGTGCCGCAAATCCGGAGAACGACTGGTCCACCTCCACGGTCCCGGTGGTGATGACGATCCGGCCCTATTTTTATCGCACCATCTGGTTTTTCGGTCTGTGCTGCGGAGGGCTGATGCTTGCCATCTGGGGAATCCTGCGATTTCGCGTCCTGCAGATACGAACCCGTCTGAATGCCGTCCTTGCGGAACGAATGCGAATCGCCCGCGATCTGCACGACACACTGATTCAGGGGTTTTCCGGCGTCACCATGCAGATGCAGGCGATTGCCCGGCAACTCTCTGAACCTCACGAACAGCGCGCACTTCAAGAAGTCATCAATGATGCTGGAATCTGCCTTCGGGAAGCCCGGCAGACGGTTTCCGGCCTCCGCAGCGTCTCCGGAAACGACCCCAGCCTGACAGACGCCATTGCCCGGGCCGCCCATCAACTCACGGACACCCAGGACATCCAATTGACGTTAGAACTCCCCGCGTCCATTCCCCTCTTGGGAGACGAAGTGCAATATAACCTGCTGCGGATTGCCCAGGAGGCCATCACGAATGCCGTGAAACATGCCGAAGGAGAGAAACTGAAAATTTCGCTGTCGTTACAGGACCAGACATTAATGCTCTCCATTGAAGATGATGGCCGCGGATTTTCCACCGTCCATCGGCAGACTCCGGCGGGCCATTACGGATTGATTGGAATGCGGGAACGGGCTCACCAGATCCAGGCCGCCTTTCATCTCGATTCACATCCGGGGCGGGGAACCCGGGTAAAAGTTGTCTTGCCGGTGAAATCCATCCCCGCGGCCAGCCCGCTGAATCCAGACCCCGACGATTTGCTTGTGCTGAAAGATGTGACGCTGTGAATACATTCCGATCGCAGAATATCCGGGTGCTGTGTATTGACGACCATCCGCTGGTGCGAAAAGGCCTGGCATCCATTCTCGCGCAGCAACCGGATATGCAATTGATCGCGGAAGGCGAAAATGGAGAGCAGGCCGTGCGTCTGTTTCGCCAGCATCAACCGGACGTGACGTTAATGGATCTGCGAATGCCGGTCATGAACGGAATTGAAGCAGTTCAGCAAATTCGTCATGAATATTCCGAGGCACGCATTATCGCCCTGACCAGTTATGACGGCGATCAGGATATTTATCGCGCCCTGGAAGCGGGGGTCCGAGGATATCTCCTCAAGGAAACCGTCCATGCCGAAATCGTCTCGGCCATTCGGACCGTCCATGCCGGTCGCAAACTCGTTTCCCAAGACGCCGCCCAGCGGCTCGCGGAATATTTCCCCCAGCCGGCGTTAACTCCCCGGGAAATTGAAGTCCTGGAACTCGTCGCCAAAGGCATGAGCAACAAAGTCATTGCCACCCATCTGGGAACGGCGGATGGGACCATCAAAATGCACGTTCAGAATATCCTGGCCAAGCTGGACGCCACCGACCGGACCCATGCTGTCACCACAGCCCTCAAACGGGGCATCATTCACCTGTAATCCAGAGCGGAGTTGCAAATGGTGTCTCATGTCGATCCTGATGAAATACAGCGAATTTAAGGCCGAGCGTGATCGAACAATGACCAAACTGGCCTGGTACTGTATTCCCTTCTTCTCCGCTTCCATCCGATGAGAGTGGCGATGCAAAAAGTGGAGGATCCGCTGTTCCCGACTTTTCATGGAAAGTCGGTCAGGCTTGGAGAGACAGAAATGATGGCAGAAAAAAACCACCGCGCTGTTGGCGGTGGTTTTCAGTTCCCCTGTTGTCTCAACGAGGAGCCAACGTTTTCTGAATCGACGTTTTGCTTTCCGTAGCGAAAGGCAGATCCAGGCGGGCCTTATTCGCCGTAGAACTTTGTCATTTCCTCGGCCGTCAGCGGTTCCGAAATCGATTCGCTCGACAGATGCGCCCGGAATCGCAGGTTCCCTCCCGTGGCCGCCTTGATTTTCACCTTAAAGACCACGGTCTGGCCAGCTCCGACTTCCGGCAACCCCCGGAAGACAATCGTATTTCTTTCGGCCAGATATTCCGCAGGGCCTTCCGCTGTGACCAGACTGGTTCCATCCGCCAGTTCACAGGTCAGCGTAACCGCCTTGGCAGATGCGGAGCCTTCGTTTTTCACGCGGATTTCATAGGCCATTTCCGAACCGACTTCAACGGGATCTTCCAGATCTTTCACCTGCACAGCCAGTGATGGAGTCCCTTCCACCATGGTCGTGAACTCGGCATCGGCCATGGCCCCGTGTTCGGAGGAAGCCCGGGCCAGATGTTTGAATTCTCCACTCTGACGGGCGAGCAGAGTGACCTTGATCTCCGATTTCTGCCCCTGTTCCAGGCGACCGACAAACCATGTCACCAATCCGGTGGCCGGATCATACTGGGCTCCCCGGTCGGCACTCACGAAGTCGAATCCGCTGGGCATCTTGTACCGCATCTGCACGTTGTCCGAGGGAGCTTCACCAGCATTGGTCACGCTCATCACGAATTGTCCCTGCCGTCCCAGATATCGCAGGCCCGGTCCGTGAATTTCAGCGGTGAGATTCGGAGCAATCACCTGGACATCGGACGAAGTGCTGCGGGCCAGTCCCGATTCCGCCCGGGCATTGACCATCAGGTGCTGCGGGCCTCCTTTGGAAGCTGCCAGTGCCAGGCGGACGCTCCGGGATTCTCCCGGATTCAGGTTCCCCAGATCCATCTGTAACCGCTGGCCTCGGGCATGTTCCAGCCCTTCGGGAATAATGGCTTCAATCTGAACATGGCTGGCAATTCCGGTCCCGGGATTAGAGACCGTCACCGTCTGAGCAGCGGACTCACCCAGCAGAACCTCTTTCGGTCCTTCCAGACTCACGTCCAGCATCGGTTCCGCAACCGCAAAACGGCCATTGGCAATTCCGGAGAATCGGACTTCCGCGCGAGTGTTGATGTCTCCCCGCTGCAATGGCACCATGGTGATTTCGATCGTTCGCTCTTCACCGGGCTTGAGCTCATCCACATTCCATCCCAGGTAACGATCGCTCGTGGAAGGAGCCGGTTTCGCGTTGAGCAGGCGAATGCTTTCCGGAAAATATGCCTGAACTTCCATGTCCTTGGCTGCGGTTTGCCCGGAATTTTTGACGATCAGATGGCACATGCATTCCTGACCGACATTCAGGTCGGTCTGTTTCCGCCATTCGACGGTGACAGCCGGGGCCTGCGTAATTGATGTCGCTGAGACAGATGGCTTGCTGGCGGGAATGCTGGAACCACGACGGGCCGCAGCCGGATTTTGACGGCTGAATGTCACGGACCCCCGGGAAGGCGTCGCCACGGGGGCTTCCGGGCCAGCGGACGCTGTCTTTACGGGTTCCGTTTTCGTGGGGCTGAAGTTTTCAATGATCCGGGCGGAAGAATTTGCCTGGCCTCCCTTGGAAATCGGGAAAGGCCGAGCCGAAAATGTTTCTTCGTGAACCTGTTGAATTTTCTGGTCCCCGGGCTTCGCGTCGTCGCGGAATTCAGCATGGATCACTTTACTGTCGTCCCTGCCGGAAAAGCTGGACTGCCCAGTCCAGCTGGACGGATTAGACAAACTGGGCTGGGCCGGCAAGCCTGTGGAAGCGCTCTCTCCGACCGGAAAAGTCGCTGATCGCTGAAACGAGAGCGTTCCCCCCGAGGGAGTGGAAGCTGCTGCCGGCATTGCTGTCGGAGAGTCTGAATTCGGAAAAACAGGATTTGGAGAGACGACTTTCGACGATCCGACCATAGGTTGGGCGGTGACGGCGGGCGATAACGAACGGACAGCTTGTTCACCTGCTCCGCTGACAGGTGTCACCGGCGTTTGTCCGCTACTCCCAGCTTGAGACGAAAGGTACCGACGGCTGGAATCCTCCTGGGGAGGCACTGCTCCGAAGAGTTCTTTGTAATAGTTACGCAGTTCCTCGTTCGGCATTTTGGAGCCAGCGGCCGACCGGGTGAATTTCTGGGGAACGCTGCCGGATGTTGTGGCCGTGGCCGGAGCGGCCGCAGGCAGCGGACGTGCGGTTCCCGCACCAAAAAATTCGTCCCCGGCAACGGACTGAACCGTCATCCCCAGTAGAGCTAACAGGCATGCTCCGCGTCGCATCGTGGTCTCCTTACCGCTCAGCGTCATTTCCATCTCCAGATCCAATCGGGTACAGAAACAACTGCTCCCCGGATTCGGCATGTCGATCATCGGCACAAATGACATGTCCGCATGAAACGACTCCACGAGTTTTTTCAATTTTGACGCGGTTTTCGCCTGTCCCGGTCAAAATGAAATTTTCTGATTCTTTTCACCGTAATTCTTTCAAGAGGACAACTCCTCCGGTTTCGGAACACGGAAACCAGAACGTTGACGAGTCGCGGGCATTTGCACGAGACCAGATCGTCATCAACTGCAAACATCCCGCATCAACGGCCACTTTTGCCGCACGAAAGAAGCATTCCGGGGGTCTACGATCTCTCAGCGTCACGGATGATCGATTTTCATCGAGTTCAGGCTTCGCGGTTCCCTGGCAGGCTCGCTGCACATCCAGGGCCGAATCGAGTCAATAATCGCCAATCATACCTCCGTCAGCTTTTTGTCCCAGGAAGTTGAATGTCTGGAAGTCGATGGAGTCGTTTAAGAATGTCACGCTGCCGTCGGCTCGCAACACATGCGCTCCCCCAGCATGGCTGCTGGAGAGGCCGTGATTCCGATTCAGGGCATCCTGGTAACTCACCCCGGGAATCAGGCTGGTAGCGGGAAATTGTTGCCGGGGACTGTTCGGTGTCATGATCGTGATGAAGCCATTGGCCTGAGCGCTCCAGAGTCCATGAAAAAGATTGAATTGCGGGAGCACTTCCCCCAGCATCAAGGTCTGCCCCAGCCCATCGGTCACATCGCGAAACCGGCAGGCATAGTTCGGGGCAGCGACATTCAGACTGAACATTCCGGACGTGGGGGTAATCTGGGAACCGGTGCAATAAGCGGGGTTTCCCCGAGAAAAGCAGTCCGAATAGAGATCCGGGCCCAGGGGAAACCGGTACGCTCCCGCCGCGGTCTGATAGGCTGCTCCCTGTGACCCCATGCCATCATACTCTCCCACGGCAGCTCCCATCACATTGCTGGGGCAACTCTGGAGCGGAAACGCCACTTGGCTCAATATGTCCCGATTCACCGGATCGATATTCTTTCGGGAAAAATCCAGCTGGGCGTACAGCCCCTGCCGATCCACAAAGGGAAGCAGAAATTCGTTGATATTATGCAGATTGGGGGCCAGAGCCGCTGGAGGACAGGTTCGATGGGCCTCGTGATATTGATGCATGGCCAGGCCCCACTGTTTCAAGTGATTGCGACAGCAGGTTCGGCGGGCCGCTTCCCGCGCCTGCTGAACGGCTGGCAGCAGGAGCGCCAGCAGGACAGCCAGAATCCCGATCACAATCAGCAGTTCTATCGCGGTAAAACCTGGACGAGTCTTCATGGGAAATCTCGGGTGGCGGTGCATCATGAGCTTTCTGGAGCGGAGTTGCAAATGGTGTATTACGCAGGTCCTTACGTAGATCCTGATGAAATACGGGGAATTCGAGGCCGAGCGTGATAGAACAATGGCCAAACTGGTCTAACTGAAGCAGGATCAAAAAATTCATCGCGGCGGTTTCACCGGAGCCCGTCAAACTCTCAACGCGCGACGCTAAAGAATGCGGAAAACCGGGGTCAACAAGTCCTCCCGGGAATTCCCCCAGATTTGAAACGTGCGGGTCTGATTGCAGGTGCGGTGCGTCTCTCACGGTTTTTGCCGGATGGATGACTGGAAGGTGCTCGTTGCCGCCGGGAAACAAACGGCAAGCTGCAAACTCATCAATGGCAAACCGAAGTCGTTGCGGCTCCACTGGAATCAGAAGCGGAGACTCTCTTATGATGAAGGACAGCCACCACGTTCAAATGCTCCCGCTGGCGGCTGCCATTGGGGCTGATGGATGAGGACTCTGCGGGAAACGCTCCTTCACCCTCCCTTCCGGACATACTCGGAATCCGGATCAAGTCACCAGGAATCAATTCAGGAATGAAAACGGTTTGCCTTTTTGACATTGATGGAACGTTGCTGGATTCCGGAGGCGCTGGTCAACATGCCATGGAGCAGGCCTTGCTGGAAGCCTTTGCCGTGACCGGTCCTTATACGGATATTCCCGCAGCTGGCCGGACTGATAAAGCCATTACGACGGACCTGTTTGCCCACCATGCCCTGTTGCCGGACGAAGCCAACTGGGACCGGTTTCTCAAGGCCTATCTGGAACATCTGCCCCGTTCCCTGCGCCACAAGAACGGTTCCACACTTCCGGGCGTGGTCCATTTGCTGGAGGAATTGAACCACCGGCAGGACGTTGTTCTGGGATTGCTGACCGGGAACCTGAAAGTCGGGGCGATGCTGAAATTGAAGCACTTTTCCATCGATCATTATTTCCGATTCGGGGGTTATGGAGACCTGCATTTCGACCGTGACGACGTGGCTCGGCTGGCCTATGACGCCGCGGCGCGACATCTGCAACAGACGCTGCATCCTGATCGTGTCTGGGTGATTGGCGATACTCCAGCGGATGTCCAATGCGGGCGGGCCATCGGCGCCCGGGTACTTGCCGTGGGAACCGGGATTCATCCGCCGGAAGAACTGGCCACGTGTCGGCCGGATCATCTTTTCACCTCCCTCGAAGATGTGGACGCAGTGATGCGGGTGCTGACCAGTTAAGACCCGTCTTGTGAGTCATCGCCCGGAAAACAACCGGGGCCGCCACCAAAACAACAATCATTGGACCGACATGAACGTCTGGATCAGCACCATTTTGTGCCTGTTGCTTGCCTGGCTGATTGGATCGGTTCCGTTCAGCCTGTTGATTGCCCGAGTGTTCGGCGGATTCGATTTAAGAACACGCGGCAGCGGAAATGTCGGTGCCACGAATGTGGCCCGGACCATGGGAGCGAAATGGGGCACCGCAGCGTTGCTGCTGGATGCCCTCAAGGGAGCCCTTCCCGTCTGGGGACTGCCGCTCTTGACTGGAATTCCGGTCGAACTGCTGGAACAGACACGTGTCCTGACGGGCGTGGCTGCAATTCTGGGGCACATGTTTCCCATCTGGCTCAGGTTTCGGGGAGGAAAGGGGGTCGCCACTGCCCTGGGAGTTGTGGTTATCCTGGCCCCGCAGGCCATGGGAATTGCCTTGCTGGCATTTCTCGTTACGTTCGGACTCTCGCGGATTGTTTCCTTGTCCTCCATGACCGGAGCGATTGCTTTCGCGATCAGTGAATTCGTCTTTTTCAGAACGGAACTGGGACAGCCTCAGCATCTGGCTTTGCAGATATTCAGCATCGCTGTTCCGCTGCTGATTATGATCCGTCACTGGCCGAACATCATGCGTCTTTGTTCCGGAGAAGAAAAACAACTGGTCTTTCGAAAAACATCTGCTCCGGAAATTCCCGCGGACGCGCCCCCGATCCAGACGGACGACTCCGATGCTGCGTGACGGGAAGGACGCCCTCTGTTTTCCATCACTTTGAAATCGTTTGATTCACGTTGAAATTCCTTGCATTTTTTCGTCAAGGAATTTCAGAAGTTCCCTTCATCCGAATCCCCGTTCTTTTCTTTCCCGTCTCTGATGGAACCAGCAGCGATGCGAGTTTTAGTGACCGCCGGGCCGACCCGCGAATATCTCGATGATGTCCGGTATCTTTCCAACGCCAGCAGCGGACGCATGGGCTATGCCATTGCACAGGCCGGGGTGGAACTTGGCTGGGACGTTGTGCTGATCAGCGGCCCTGTCGATCTTCCCGCTCCGGAAGGTTGCCGGTTGGTTCCGGTCATCACCACCGCGGACATGCGGGAAGCCGCTCTTCGCGAATTTCCGGACTGCCAGGGAGTGATCGCCGCCGCCGCTGTCTGCGACTACAAGCCCCGACAGCGGATTTCCGGAAAATTATCCAAGACCGGCGGGCCGATTACGCTGGAAATGATTGAAACCGATGATGTTCTTGCCGAACTGGGACGACTCAAGCAGCACCAGTGGATTGTAGGCTTTGCGCTGGAAGCGCAGAATCCTCGGGAAAACGCCTTGCAGAAATTGCGCCGCAAAAATTGTGACTGGATCGTCCTGAATGCCCCCGCTGCCATTGGTGCGGACGCCAATGATGTCGAATTGCTGGATCGAAACGGGGAGACACTCCAGCACTGGTCCGGAAGCAAACCATCCGTCGCGCTGAACCTGATGGCCTGGCTGCAACAGCATGCTTCGGATCGTGTTTCTCCAGATGATGGCAAAAGTCGTCCAGACATTTCGATGGGAACAAATCGGCCTGGATGAAGCGAAATCGTTTTTTCAATCGGTGATCCGCATTGCGGAAGAATCCTTCAGGGATGGAGCAATTCCTGAAGAAAAGTTATACTTCCAGGCAAGAGAATGTTGATGGGAGTTTCAACATGAATATGGACGGGTTGAAAAACTCCCGGGGAACAGCCACTTAAGCCCGTGAAGTTAGCACAAAAGAAGCGGTTGGGTTTGCTGTGCGGACTCCAGTTGATCATCGATGGTTCGGCCAGCAGTTCCTGCTTCGGGGTGCCTCGATCATCTTTTGTGTAAAGTCCCCTGGGAAAAGCAACCTGTTTCGCCCCCCGTTGGTTCAAAGAGTTGGTTCAAAGAGCCTGAAAAAGAGAGGAAAATGGACATGCGTCATTTGTTCGCGTTCTGCCTGATCTGCCTCGGACCTGCATGGGGCATGGCCGCGGATCCCGCCCCCGCTGCGTCCGCTAACGGACCAGCCGTTGAGGCGTTACGAAAAATCGGCGCGAATGTCCTTCCGATTGCTCAGAATGATCCACGTCTGGACGTTTCATTGAATCTGGCCGGAGACAATGTCACCGATGCTGCTTTGGCGGATGTCGCCAAACTTCCCAATGTGGTCTGGCTGAATCTGGCGGGAACAAAAATCACCGATGCGGGCCTGGCTTCGCTGGCGGGGATGAAATCGCTGGAAAAAATCCACCTGGAAAAAACCGTGGTGGGGGACGCTGGGCTGGCTCATCTGGCTGGGCTGGAAAATCTGGTCTATCTGAACATCTATTCCACGCAGGTGACGGATGCCGGGCTGAAACACCTCCATAATTTGAAAAAACTCAAGCATCTTTATATCTGGCAGACGAAAGTGACCGATGCGGGTGCCGCTGACCTGAAAAAGGCGATCCCCGGACTGGTCGTGGTGGGGGAAGTGAAATTGACACCGGTGGCTCCTCCAAAGCCGAAAGAAGACCCCAAGAAACCCACAGCTAAGCCTGCCGAGAAAAAGCCCGAAGAAAAGAAACCCGCTGAAAAGAAGCCGGACGAAAAGAAGCCTGCGGCGAAGCCCGAAGAGAAGAAGCCTGCGGCGAAGGCGGAAGAGAAAAAGCCTGCCGAGAAGAAGCCCGAAGAAAAGAAACCGGACGAGAAGAAGCCTGCGGCAAAAACCGAGGCAAAACCTGCGGATGCGAAGTAACGGCCATCGCGTTTCGTCTGAATTCGCGAATCGACTCATTGATCCCGCTTTTGGATCCCCGCCAGCTGTTGTTGTATCGGTCTCTCCGACGCGACAACAGCTGCGGCATCTTGATCCGTTCCGTTCTTCCGTGTCCTCAAAGCGGGAATCCTCCTTCGTGGAATTCTGATCACCTGTCTCGTTCCAGCCGGAGACAACGTCTTGTCACGGAGTGGGAATCCAGTGGGAACCAGCAGAAACACGTTCCCGTGCCATACTTCAGTTCCGCACGAGGACGGAACCAGCAGCCCTCTCCCCCTTGAAAACTCAAGGAGTTCTTGAGGAGTTCCAAGAGGCAAAAATTTCCTCTTGGTGAAAATTTCGGTTCCGGACTAAACTCCCTCTCCAGTCCAGCGGACTTTGCAATTGGAGTCCGCGCAGCGACTCCCCGCAGTTGTTGTGCAACACCGGCTCAACCTTTTGTCCGTCCCATCCTGCCGTTGTTTTGTTTCCCAAAACCACATCGTTAATGCGTATTCATCCTGTTTTCGCCTGGTTGATTCTTGGTGGCCTCATCATGGTCGGTGCTTCCGGTTGTGTGAGTCGACGGATGACGATCCGTACCAATCCGTCCGGAGCGCTTGTTGAAGTGGATGGAAAACGACTGGGGACATCTCCCGTGTCGACGGATTTCACTTACTACGGAACGCACGAATTCACGATTTCCGCTCCGGGGTATGAAACCCTGACAGTCCAGCAAAAAGTGCGGACGCCGTTTTACCAGTACGTTCCTCTGGACTTTTTCACGGACCATTTTCTGCCGGGCCGGGTGACGGATCGTCACGATTTCACGTATACGCTGCAACCCAGCGTGGTTCCCATCGATGAGGAACAGAATCTGATTCATCGCGGCCGGAATTTTCGTTCGCAGTCCGAGGTCGGACGCTGAAGGGTTTCGCCCTTTTCGGCTTTCCTGTTCAGCGGGCTTTGTGCAAAGCCTGTGCAATGGGTAAATTGCGGATTGCGTAAGGCTGGCGGCCTCTTCTTCACAGGATCACGGGTCTTGTTTCACCCAGGGAAGAACTGAGTACCGTTTCTGTTAAAACCTGTCATAATGACGCACCGCCCGACCCGTTGAGGATTTCTGCCATTTCGACGGGCATCCGGAATTTCAGACCAGAGAGTGTCAGGGCTCTTCGAGTATCTGTCGTGCAAATCCATGATGCAGAATGGTTTGCAGTCGATTCGCCTCTCGGGATCGGGAGAGAGGATGTCTTTCGTTTTCAGTTTTGAAATGTGATTGGAGAAATAGCAAGTGGCTGTGCATCACCATCTCGATCCCAGCAGCGTGGCGATCAACGTCCTGATTGTGGACGACGACGAACCCCATGCGCAAGCGGTCGCGGAGAGTCTGCACACTCTGAATTGTGACTGCACTATCGCCAATTCCGGGAAGAAAGGGATCGCTCTCATTGAAGGGCAGAGTTTTGACATCGTCATCACTGATCTGAAAATGGACGATGTCGATGGCCTGGCCATTCTTCGCAAAACGAAGGACGAACTTCCCGATGCGGAAGTGATCGTTTTGACCGCCCACAGCTCAATTCCTTCCGTTGTCACCGCCATGCAGGGAGGAGCCTATACCTATTTGACGAAACCGCTGGACATCCAGGAATTGCGGAGCGCTGTTGATAAGGCTTCCAGCCGGATCCGCTTGATTCGCCGGAATGTCGCACTGGCCCGCGGGCTGGATGAAAAATTCGGGTTCGAAGGAGTGATTGGCAACAGTCCTTCGATGCATCGCGTGATTGAACAATTGAAAAATCTCGCCCCCACCGATACGACCGTATTGATTCTGGGGGAAAGCGGCACGGGGAAAGAACTCGTGGCGCGGGCACTGCATCAGAACAGTCCACGGAAAAGCAAACCCTTTGTCCCGCTCAATATTTCCGCACTGCCGGAAAGCATTCTGGAAAGTGAGCTCTGGGGACATGAAGCGGGCGCCTTTACCGGCGCGGCCACGCGCCGCATCGGGAAATTCGAATTCGCCAATGGCGGGACCCTGTTTCTGGATGAAGTGGGCGAGATGCCGATGGAGACGCAGATCAAACTCCTGCGCGTCCTTGAAGACCGTCGAATCACCCGGTTGGGCTCCAATGAGGAACGGCCCATCAATGTCCG
>Ga0182744_1002123_pt1 | contig 16653 bp, 17 predicted proteins | sample eDN3rd30CKraftMG_FD_128525 | JGI IMG/M metagenome (GOLD analysis project Ga0182744, IMG submission 128525) | Enriched Miracle-Growth compost microbial communities from Emeryville, California, USA - eDNA 3rd pass 30_C Kraft MG (version 2) (version 2) ...
CGCTACCCATCCCGGCACCGGGCCGGACATCACATCGGACGCCATCGTTTCACACCAAGAACCCCTCGTACCGCCTCGTCGAGACAAGAAAAAATCTCAATTTGTTGGTTTTTCAGCAGACTGTTAGATCAAACCAGCCGTAAAAGAGAATTGCATGACGAACAAGCTGGACTGCACAGTCCTTGTGACCGGAGCCAGCCGTGGCCTCGGACGAGCCATGGCGCTCGGTGCGCTCGAGGCCGGGGCGCGTGTCATCTTCGCATCATCCGGTCCGAGCGCGCCGCTGGATACCACCTTGGAGAAAGCGAAGGCCATCGGCCCGCAGGAACGATGGCTATCGGTTTACGGCGACCTGAGGAATCCGGATGACTGCGAACGCGTCGTTCAAGACGCTGCAGCGAGGTTCGGGGCCATCGATGCGCTGGTCAACAATGCGGCCATTCCCAACAATGGCGATGGCGAGCCGTTCTGGAAAATCGCGACAGAAGACTGGGAGCGGGTGGTCCGCACAAATGTCGATACGGTGTTCTTCATGGCTCGCGCCGTCGCCCCCGCGATGATCGCGCGTGGCAGCGGCCGTATCATCAATGTCTCGACGAGCGCACGGACCATGGTGAGACCGCGTTTCTCGCCTTACGGACCGACAAAGGCATTCATGGACGCCGCGACCCGCCTCTGGGCGGGCGAGCTGGAAGGCACGGGCGTCTCGATGAACGTGCTGGCGCCAGGCGGCGTGATGGACACGGCGTCCGATGTCACCGGCGTTGCTGGCGCCGGCAAATCGTATCTGCCGGCTGACGTCATGGTGGCGCCGCTGCTCTGGTTGTTGGGTGAGGGTGCGGCCGCCATCAACGGCCAGCGCTTCGTCGCCAGTCAGTGGGATGAAACGCTTCCCCTGGAGCAGCGCATTGAACGCGCGCGCGAAAGCCGCGGCACCAATCCGCAGATCATGTAGCCAACATCAACGAACGATGAGAGTGCAAATGTCCCGTTTACCTATCACCATGGCCTGCGGCCCCTATGACCGGATGGAAGCGCTCGCACTCGGCGAGGTTCAGCCGGAGGGGATAGAGCTTCGCTATCTCGCCATTCAGTCGCCGCCGGAGATCTTCGCGCGGATGATCAAGACCAGGTCCTTCGATGTCGCTGAGATGTCCCTGGCGCATTACCTGATCATGAAATCACGCGGCGACTTTCCATTCATCGCCATGCCGGTGTTTCCATCACGCGTGTTCCGGCACAGCTATATTTTCGTGAACAAGGCATCCGGCATCAAGACGCCGCGCGATCTGGAGGGAAAGCGGATCGGTGTGCAGGAATATCGGCAGACGGCCGGCGTCTGGGTGCGCGGCATTCTGTCAGATGAATACAAGGTCGATCTGGGTACGGTACAATGGTTCGAGGGCGGCGTGAATGAACCGCGCGGCGAAGACGAAGACATGGACCTGCGGCCGACCAGGTCAATCAGCCTGCAGACGATTCCGCACAATCGCACGCTGAACGACATGCTGGAAGCCGGTGAGATCGACGCCTATTTCGGCGCCCGGCAGCCGGCGGCCTTGACGGCCGGCAAGAATGTCGCCCGACTCTTTCCCGATTACCGAAAGCTCGAGAAGGACTATTATTCGCGCACGGGCTTCCATCCCATCATGCACACGCTGGTGATGCGCGAGGACCTCCATGCGAAGCATCCGTGGGTGGCGGAGAGCTTGTTCAAGGCCTGCAGTCAGGCGAAGAAATGGGCGCTGCAGCAGATGCGGTTTTCCGGCGCGCAACGCACCATGCTGCCGTGGCTTTACGATGAAATCGCAGAAATGCAGGCCCTGATGGGTTCAGACCCGTGGCCTTACGGATTGGAGAAGAACCGGCCGATCCTGACGGCCTTCGCCCGCTATCTCGTGGAGCAGGCGTTCGTCGATGCCCCGGCCGATCTCGACCGGTGCTTCGCGCCGATCGTCGAGTGGACGGAATAAAGCTATGATGGGATTCAGGCTGCCCTGAATCCCATTTTCTTCAGACGAGGAAGGACTTCCGCGCAGAAGAACGGCAGGTCATCGATATAGTTCACAAACGACACGGCAATGCCGCGCACACCGGCCTTGGCGAGAATTCCAAGCTCTTCGGCAACGAAATCAGGCGAGCCTACGAAGGGCCGGCCACCGATGCCGGCCTTGGCCAAGGTCTGACGTTTGGTCTCGTAGACATCGGGCGGTGTGTTCGCGCGCGAAATCTTGTTGAGTTCAAGCAGTCTGTCGACGGCCGGCCATTCCGCGTTCTCCACATTGGCCCAGTGGTGATAGTCCTCGGCTTCCTTCTGGGTTGGCCGGCAGACGATCTGGCCTTGCGTGTAGACTTCGATCGTGCGTCCGTATTGCTGCGCGTTCTGCTTGATCTCGGCGACGCGTTTGGCGGCGCTGTCGATCAGGGACAGGGCTCCAGCGGTTGCGTATCCGCCCTGCGAGCCCTGGTTGACGTTGGTAATGCCGGTGAAAAAAGCATCGCAATTGCGCATCGCGAAGGTCTGCCCGGGGCCGGAAGCGCCGGCGTTCATGATCAGCGGCCGCGATTGTCCATAAGGCTTGGGCTTGGAAATGACGTTCTTCAGGTGGAAGTATTTGCCATCGAAGTCGAACGGCTCCGCGGTCGTCCAGGCTCTGGTCATGACCTGGAGCCATTCCTCGGCAAAGGCATAGCGCTCGTCGTGCGCGCGCTGCTCAATGCCGAACATTTCGAATTCGTCCTGATTCCAGCCGGCAACAATGTTGAGGCCAAACCGGCCCTGGCCGATCAGATCCGCCGTCACCATCTGCTTGGCGACGATCAGCGGATGAAAAAGCGGGGCATGCACGGTGCCGAAGACGGTGACGCGCTTCGTATGCGCCAGCAGGCCAGTCGCCCAGGTGATGGTCTCGAGACCGGCGCCATGAAAGTCGCTCTCGCCGCCATATCCCTTCCATCGGCCAACGGGCAAAAGGAAATCGATTCCACCGTCATCGGCGATCTGTGCCATGCGCAGGCAGTCATCCCAGCTTCCCGACCAACGCTCTGGAACGGTCGTCGCAGTGCGTCCGGAAGAAAGATTGGCGCCGAACAAGCCGATCTGGAATGGATTTCCGGCGGACATTTCCGAGCGGCTTTGTTGGGTGGCGCTGAATTCAGGCTGTTTCATTGTAAATTCCGGCTCTTCGCTGCCGGTCCTCCCGCGCGAAACTATTGTTGTCGTGAATGCGACCTATATAGACAAGAAAAGGCCTCGATCAATCTGATTGATGGATCGAGGCCGAGAAAACCATGCTGGATTTTGAGCATGGCACGCGTGAGGTTGCCCGCGCGATCAAACGGATCGCACGTTCGGCATGCTCAGGAACTCGCCCATGGCGTGCCACACCCGGTGGCGGTTGATGCCGAGCACCGCCACATGCGCGATGCCGCGCATCATTACGAACTGTTTGTCCTTGGTCGGCAGTTTGCCGAAGAACGCAATCAGCTCGGCGTCCGTGGCGTTGCCGTCCGTCTCCGCGCGGGTGATGAGCACGGGACAGTGGATTTTTTCCGGATCGACCATGGGCATGTTGATTGCCATGTCGAGATAGGAGCCGGTCGGGGCGGTATCGCCCAGTGCAAGTTCATAGGCCGCAAGCGCCTTCGGCACCTCTGGCTCGAACGTCGTCGGGTCGTCCCTGGTGAAGATGCCCATGAAGGTGGCGAGATCCATCTTCCGGTTCGGATTCTTCTTGTAGGAGTCCGCCTGCTCGCGGCGGCGCATGATCTCCGGCGCGCCTTCTCCCGTCCAGGTGAACGCATCCAGGATGAGCCGCTCGACCCGTTCGGGATGACGCATGGTGAACACGCCAGCGCGGATGGCGCCCGACGACTGGCCCATGAATTTGAACGTCTTCTGCCCCGTAGCTTTCTCAACCACAGGCATCGCCGCCTAGATGTCGGCGACGCCTGTCATGATGTTGGAATTGACGCCGGTGTTGCGAGACGACCTGCCGTAGTTCTCGTGATCCAGCGCCCAGACGTCGTAGCCGAGCCGCGCGAACTGATCCATGAAGGAATAGTTCGGTTTGCCCGGCACCTGCAGATCATAGCCGCCGCGCCCTGAGAACGACGAGCCGTGCACGATAAAGAACACCGGTTTGTTGGCGACGCCGTCGTTCATCTGTTTGCGCCAGAGATAGAGCTTTACATCCCTTCCGCGCCCAGTGTTCCTCACCGACGATTTCTGGTTCGGCTGCCGCCGCCTGATTGGAGAGAGCCGCGACGGAGCCCGCGGCAACCGCCGTGCCGATCAGGAATGTGCGTCTTGCGGGCGGCAGCGATGAGCTCACGGGCTTCTCCCATCTTTTGATCTTCCCGCGTCCTGGCCGGGATGAGACAGGTTGCCCCACTTCACTTCCGTGCACAAACCAAGCTCAGTTCCGCAGAAAGCCCTTGATGCTGGTCTTGATCTTCCAAAGTCCCCAGGGAGCCGCTGTCGAGAGATAGAGCGTTGTGCCGTCATCGCCGCGGCCGAAGCCGAGTTGCACGGGTAATCCCTGGGCAGGAAGCGGGAGCTGCTGCAGGACGCTTCCATCCGGCTGCAGCACCACGATTTCCTTGGCGCCATTCGAGCGGTCATTCGCCGCCGTATAGAGATTGCCGTCGACATCCATCGCAGTGCCGTCCGAGGCGGCCGTGTCCGTGCGATAGAAAACGCGCCCGTTCGAGATCGAACCGTTTGCATCGAGATCGTAGGCAATGATCCCGCCGCGCGTCAGGCCGAATCTATTCTTGTCATTATGCGGGTTCGGTTTGAGATGGGCAAGGGCCGTGATCGCGACATACAGCCGTTTGCCGTCCGGCGAGACTTCGATGCCGTTGGGGCGGCCCATGTCGGTTGCGAGCCGGACCAGCATGCCATCCGGATCGAGGCGATAGATGGCATTGGGAGATTCCGGTTCCGCTGTCTGATTGTAGCGGCCGTCGGTGAAATAGATTCGGCCTTTGTCGTCGCTCGTGATGTCGTTGGGGGCGATCAGCATCTTGCCGTCGTAACGGTCGGCGAGCTTGCTCACCGCGCCGCTCTTGGCGTCGCGCTTTGCGAGCATCTGTTGGCCCGGCAATCCCTGACCCATCAGGAGATCGCCATTGCGATCGACATAAAGGCCGTTCGCCATATTGCTTGGCGCCAGGATGGTCTCGGTCTTTCCCGTCTTGGGGTCGTAGCGAAGCAGCTTTCCGGGCGGCGCGAGATCGACGAGGTAGATCGAGCCGTCCTTTGCGGCGACCACCCCTTCGGCGGTGCCTTCGCCACCGCTGGCGACCTGCTCCCATTTTGCGTCAGGCGCCACAACCTGAGCAAGAGCCGCCTGCCACAGCAATGTGTTGAAGATCGCGCACAGGGGCAGCGCCCGCATCATCCATCTGTAGGCCATTGTTTCCTCTCCCCGGACCGCGCTCCAAATCTGCAGCAGCTCTGTCGATGTCCTGAGCTGCGTAGCATGCCGAAGCTGCCCGACGCCATATCCGGGCCTGATCCAGCGCTTGACGCTTCGGTGCCCTTCAAGCATCATTCGTATATCGGTCATTATGTCCCGATTATAGGACCATATGAAAGACGAAAGCCAGACTCTCACGCGCGGCCTGCAAGTGCTGGATCTGCTTGCAGCAGGCCATGAAGGCAGGTCGGTGCGCGATCTCGCGGCCGCGATGGGGCTTGCCCGGAGCATCGTGCAGCGCCTTCTCAATTCGCTCGAGGCGCAAGGATTTATCGTTCATCATCCGTCCAAGGTCGGCTATCGGCTGAGTATCAAGCTCTGGTCTTTGGGCTGCGCGGCGATCAACGGACTGGGACTGACGGCGGTCGCCAAGCCTCATCTTGAAGCGTTGTCGAACGAGACGCGGGAGACCGTGAAACTCTCTATGCTCGAGGGCATGGAGGTCGTCTCCGTCGACAGCATCGAGACCTCGCAAACGGTACGTGCCTATCTTCCGATCGGAGGCAGGGCGCCTGCGAAGCTCGCGGCCACCGGCCGCGTCATTATCGCGTTTCAGGATGCGTCTGATGGGGCGGCGGAGAATATCGTGATCCGCAAACGCGGCTATGCCGTAAATAAAGGCGAGTGGCAGCCCGGCGTCGGCGCCATCGCCGCGCCTGTCTTTGGCGCCGACGGCTCGGTGATTGCATCTGTTGGCGTGATCATGCCGCTGATCCGCCTGAAAGCGACGCAGATCCCACGCATCGGCGCACTCTGCCTGGCAGCCAGCCTCCGCATTTCGGAAGCGGCCGGCTATCGCGGGGCGCATGTTCAAGACCTGTACGCGAAGATCGGATAGCGAATGTCTAAAGAAGTCGAAGTGCTGTCGTCCGTCAAATGGCCAAAAGACATAAGTCTTCCTGTGGCGCTGACCTTCGAGATGCAGTCCGGAGAGGGAGCTCCCCGGCTTCCCGGCGACCGTCCGAACTTCATGGTCGGTGGGACGCTCGAGTATGGGGCCCGGACCGGCATCTGGAATATCCTGGAGCTGCTCTCGGATCGCCATCTCACGGCGACGTTCTTCGTTTGCGGAACCACCGCGCTGGCCTATCCGAAAGCCGTTCGTGCCATCGCCGACGCAGGCCATGAAATCGCGGGCATGAGCTTCGGGTTCGACCGTGTCCGCACCATGGCGTCGGATCGCGAACGCGATATGGTGAAGCGCACGGTGAAGACGCTTGAAGACGCAACCGGCCAACGCATCAAGGGATGGCGCTGCCCGGATTATCGCGTGAGCGTGAACACACTCGATATCCTGTGCGAACAAGGCTTCGAATGGGACAGCAGCCTGCTCAACGATGACAGTCCGTCGCTCTACCAGTGTGCAAGCGGCACGCTGATCGAAATTCCGTTCACGACCAGCACGGCCGACAAGACGTTTGTCGGATATCCATATCCGCAGCGCGGCGGTCCCGACGGCCTCGAGGATGCGTGGAACAGCGAATTCGATGTCTTGCACGAAGAATCCGCCGGGGTCTCCCGCTATATGATCCTGAGCCTGCAAACCTGGGCGGTCGGTCGCCCGGCACCGCTGCGATCCCTCAATCACTTCATCGAAAATGTGTCTCAGCGAAATGCCGTGCGGTTCGTGACCTGCCGCTCGATCTCGCAGTGGAGCCGGTCCGCTTAACATTAGGTGTCATTCCATGTGGAAAGAAATCGCTCCTCCCAAAAGCGCGGCCTGGCCGAAGGGCATTCGCGTCCCGATCGTCATGAGCGTTCATCACCAGTCCGAAGAAGCGGCCGTGAAGTTCGAGGATGGCCGTCCGGACCCGTTCGATTTCAGCGAGCGGCAATATGGCGGCCGTCGTGGCGCGTGGCGGCTTCTCGAACTGCTCGACGACTACAAGATCAAGGGTACCTGGATCATCTGCGGCGCCACCGCGGAAAAGTACCCGCAGATCACACGCGAGGTGATCAAGGCCGGCCATTCGCTTGCCGGCCATACTTACGAGCATGAAATGATGTGCAACTATCCGGCTGAGGAGGAGCTTGAGCTCATTCGCCGGACAGTCGGGGCCTTCGAGGATGTCGCCGGCGTCTCGATCCGCGGCTGGCGAACCTGTTTCGCCAGCTACAATACGCTGGACCTGCTGCTGGAACATTTCGACTTCGCCTGGGATGCCAGCATCTGGAACGACGATCTCCCTTACATCATCGAAGGCCATGGCAAGCGGCTGCTCGAAATTCCATTCTCCGCCTATGGCGACGCGTCGCTGGCGGTGCAGATCACAAATCCGGCGCCGGCGACGCCGTATTGCACCTGGCATACGAACACACCGCGCTTCATCTTCAATACATTGAAGGCGCAGTTCGATTCCCTGTACGAGCGCAGCGAAACCCATCCCGTGCTGATGCCGCTATCGGTTCATGATTTCATCATGGGGCGGCCGTCGCGCACGAAGGCGCTGGATGATTTCATCCGTTACGCGAAGCAGTTCGACGGGGTTGAGTTCATCACTCACGACCAGATCTGCGACTACTGGCAGAAGAACTATCAAATCAACGGCAGCGCGGATGCGACTGCCGCCTTCTGACGGGTGGTGAAATTTATTATTGGGAGACGCGACAATGCTTCGTTTCAGCGTACGTGAGTGCCTTGGTAAAACCGCCGCTCTCTTTCTGGCGACATCGATGTTCGCGCCGCTTTTGGCGCATGCGGAAACCTATCCTGACAAGCCCATTCGCATCATCAGCATCCACCCGACGGGTATTGCCACAGACCTGCTCGCCCGTGCGATCGCACCGCGCCTGGGCGAACTCCTTGGGCAATCTGTTGTCGTCGAGAACCGCCCTGGCGCGAACGGCATTATCGCAACCGGCGTGGTGGCAAAGTCGCCGCCGGATGGCTATACGGCGCTGATCACCAGCGGGTCCCATATCGCGAATTCGGAACTCAAGAAGGATCTGCCGTTCGATCCGATCAAGGATTTCGCTCCAATCATCAACCTGGGCGTCTCCTCAGGCCTGACGCTTGCCAGCAATCAGCCGGTGTCTTCCGTTGCCGAACTTTTGAAAATGGGGGCACAGCGGCCGCTTTCCTATGCAGTCAACGGACCCGGCAATACGACGCATACGTCCGCGCTCATGCTGGAGGCAGCATCGAAGGTCAAAATGAGCATGGTGTCCTATACAACCAATGCTTTCATCAACGACGTCATGTCGAAGAACGTCGATATGACGTTTGTCGGCACCAATGTCGTGGAGCCACTGGTCAGCGCCGGCCAGCTCAAGGCTCTTGCGACGACGGGGACGGCACGGTCGAAGCTTCTGCCCAATGTTCCGACCTTGCTGGAGCTTGGGTATCCGATCGACGTCACCGGTTATTTCGGACTTCTGTTTCCCGCAGGAACGCCTGACGACCGCGTGAAGAAAGTGAACGAGGCTGCCGCGGAAGCGCTCAAGTCTCCTGCCGTCAAAAGCTTCATGGACAATTCCGACCTCACACCGAAAGGCGGCAGCCCTGCCGAGTTCAAGGCGGATCTGGAAGCGGACCGCGTCATTCAGTCGAAGCTTATGAAAGATCTCGGCCTGGCGCCGTGACTTGACTCAAGTTCCGGCTTACCGGGAAATTGACGTCAAATTGATCTGCATTCATGTTGCGCTGGTCTCACCGTGGAGCCGGGAGTTCCAGCGCAATGATCAAGTCGTGGCCATTTGAGTTCTTTCCTGAAAAGAATGTGGATGCGGAGACGGGAGGGAATGCACGCTACGTCCAGGATTATCTGGATCTGTGGGTGCGCGACGAGGCGCTGGGGTTTGACGGGATATTCTTCAGCGAGCATCACTTCGGCGGGTCTTTCAGCACCTCGCCGAATTTACTGATCGCGGCCACGGCCGTGCGCACCTCGCGCTTGCGTCTTGGCGTGATGGGCATCGTATCGCCTTACTATTCGCCGCTTAGAATTGCCGAGGAAATTGGCCTGCTGGACCAGATTTCCCGGGGACGCCTGGAGATTGGACTGTCGATCGGCGTGCCGCAGGAGCTCATGCGTCTCGGTATCTCGATGGAGCGGGGACGGGCGCTGCATGAGGAGACGCTCGATATTCTAGGACCCGCGTTGCAGAGCGGCGTCCTCAATCATCATGGCAGGAACTTCACGTTCGAGAATGTCCGGATTCTGCCGCCGGTCTTGCAGCGGCCGCATCCGCCGATCTGGACGACCGTCATCAGCGAGAGTTCGGCCGCACGGGCCGCCGCAAACGGCCATAAGATCAGCACGGGGTTTCATTCGCCGGAGCGCGTGCGCTCCATCTTCGATGCTTACAGGGCGGAAGCGGAGAAAGCAGGACGCCGCAACGATCCCGATAGTCTTGGCCTGCGGCGCAGGGTGGTTATCGCGGGCTCCCGATCGGAAGCGCTTGAGATGTCAGACCGCGTTGCGGAGCGTTTGAAGGCGTTCGCGGCCGACGACACGCGTCTCAAACTGTCCAAAGTGCCCGATGAGCCTGGTGCGAAGCAGAGCGGATTTTCGCTGAGCGAAGACGAATTCCTGGCCGGCACGCCCAAAGACGTGGCCGAGATGATCGTGGAGCAATGCCGGTTCACAGGCGCCGGGAATTTCCTTGCCGTGATTCATTGGGGCGCGGAGTTTGACGAGATCGCGCAAGGTCATGAACTTTATGCGCGCGAGGTCCTTCCGCTTCTGCAGAAGGTCTGACGATCAGAGTTTCGGACGTCGTCCGTCGAATGCGTTGCGCAGCAGCTCTTCAATGCCCTGGCGCTCGATCGCGCGGGGATTCCAGTAGGGGTTCTGGACGGCGATGTCGGCCGCGCGGCCCAGATCTTCCTCGCGCATGCCGAGCTCTTTCAACGAGCGCGGGGCGCCAAGCTGTGTCGACAGATCGTACAGGCCGGCTGCCGGGTCCGAGACGCCGAGGCTGGCGGCGACATCGGCTGCGGCCGCGGCGGCGGCTTTTGCGTTATAGGCGAGCGCATGTGGCAGGATGACCGTGTGGGTCTCCGCATGGGGAAGATTGAACGTGCCGCCCAGCACGTGACAGAGCTTGTGATGGAGCGCCATGCCGACGTTGCCGAGGCAGGTGCCGCAGGCCCAGGCGCCGAACAGGGCATCGGAGCGCGCCTGCAGATTGCGCGGATCGGCGACGATGGTTGGTAGCGCCTTGCCGATGGAGCGAATGCCATCGCGGGCAAGCTGCGAGATGATCGGATTGCCGTCGCGCGCGTAAAGCGCCTCGACGGCATGGGCGATGGCGTTCACGCCCGATGTCACCGAGAGTCCTGTCGGCAGGCCCAGGGTAAGGTCGACGTCGTACACGATTGTCTCGGGCAGAACCTTGCGCGTGCTCTGGGTCGTTTTCATGCCGTCGCGCGTTTCACCGATGATGGGCGTCGCCTCCGAGCCGGCATAGGTCGTCGGCACGGCGATCTGCGGCAGATCCGTGCGCAGGGCAATGGCTTTGCCCAGGCCGGTGGTCGAACCGCCGCCCAGGCTGACCAGGCAGTCCGCATTTTTCGCGCGGGCGAATTCGAGCGCCTGTTCGGTCACGTCGGTCGGCGTATGCATGGTGGCATTGCTGTAAAGACCGACGCCGAGGTCTCCCAGGCTGGCCAGCAGCTTCTCGCCGTCCGTCTTTTGATTGGGGGTCGAAAGGACGAGCGCCCGCTTAGCATTGAGGGCCGTGACCTCGGCCCCGACCTGAGCCAGGGTGCCATGTCCGAAGACGACGCGAACGGGAAGGGATGTGTAAATGAATGGGTTCATGGCTGGCTGACCTTGCTACCGAAAACATCGAGTGGTTGAAAATTATCGTTCTGCCAGCGCGTTCTCAAACGCTCTGGCAGCCGCAGTCAGATGCTGGAGGGTCGCGGTATGGTGGGCGCCGGTGTCGGTGAAGCGGACCGATGGCGCCGCGATGTTGATGGCGCCGATCAGCACGCCCTGCCGGTAAACGCCGGTCGCGACGGCTGAGATGCCGAGAGTGAATTCATCGTGCGAATAGGCGAAGCCGGCTTTGCGAACGCCCGCCAGATCTGCCTTGAGATGGCTTCTGGACGTGATCGTCATGGCGGTGACTGCGTGCAAGGGCGTGCGCGCGAGATAGGCATCGAGCTCTTGCGCCGACATGTTGGCGAGTTCGATCTTGCCGGCCGAGACAGCGTAGAGCGGCGATGTGGAGCCGACGTTCATCGTGTAGCGCAGCGCCTGCGTGCTGATGGCCGAGGCGATGACCTCCATCGCATCGCCGGCGCGAACATAGAGGCCGCAGGTCTCCTCCACGGCGAGGCTGAGGCGCTCCAGGATCGGAAGCGCCAGTTCCTGCATCGATGGTTTTGGACCTGCTGTGGCCAGGCCCAGGGCCTGGGGCCCAAGCCTGTATCCATTGCCCGCAGGCTCGCGGGCGACGAAGCCGCGGGCCTCAAGATTGCTCAGCAAATGAAACAGGCTGCTGCGCGGAATGCGAAGGTCACTGAGAAGCGCAGCAAAGGACGCCCCTTGCATTCTGCGGAGGTGCTCGAGGATATCCAGGCCGCGATCGAGCGACTTGACAGTCGAACCTTTGTCTCGTTCCATATGGCAGACCAGTTTACATATGTGAACTAGCGCAATTCGTTGAGTGTGGCAAGCCTGAAAAATGAACAAAGAGAATGCGGATCAACTCCCGGAACATTGCACGGTTCTGATCGCGGGCGGCGGGCCCTGCGGCCTGATGCTGGCCAATGAACTGGGTCGCCGTGGAATCGATGCGGTTCTGGTCGACCAGAAGGAGACGACCGCCTTCAATCCGCAGGCGAACGCCACCCAGGCGCGGACGATGGAGCATTTTCGCCGGCTTGGTTTCGTCAGCGAGGTGCGGGCCCTCGGGCTGCCGCCGGATTTCCCGACGGATATCGCCTATTTCACGCGCTTCTCCACCCATGAACTGGCCCGCTTCAAACTGCCGTCGGCGCGACAGGCGGTCACGAGCGTTGCCAGCCTCGATGGATCCTGGAGCGCGGCCGAACTGCCGCATCGCGTATCGCAAAAATATGTCGAGCAGGTGCTGCGGCGGCATGCGGAGGCTCTTGCTGGCATCTCCGTAAACTACGGCTGGCGGCTTCTCGATTTCAGGCAACATTCAGACGGCGTCCATGCAAGCCTTCAGAACGTCAAGGACGGGACGGAACGGAAGATCAGCGCGGCCTTCCTGGTCGGCGCCGATGGTCCGCGCAGCACGGTGCGCCAGGCGCTCGGCATCAATTACGCCGGCGATGAAGGCGCGGTGCGGGACTTCTTCGGCGGTCCGATGCTTGCCGTTTATGTGCGGGCGCCGGATTTCTATCGCGTGGTTCCGCATTCGCCGGCGTGGATGAATGTGACGTTCAATACGAACCGCCGTTCGTTCATGGCGTCGGTGGACGGCAAAGGTGAATTCGCGTTTCACACGCAGTTGCGCCCGGACGAACGTGCCGAGACGGTCACGCGCGAGCGCGCGCTGGAACTGTTTCGCGAGGCGGTTGGCGCGCCTGTCGAGGCGGAGGTGCTTTCCTTCGGTACATGGATCGCGGGCTATGCGCTGGTTGCGGAGAAGTTTCAGACGGGCCGTGTGTTCATCGCCGGCGATGCGGCGCATCTGTTCACGCCCGCTGGAGGCCTTGGATACAATACGGCCATCGAGGATGCGGTGAATCTGGGCTGGAAGCTGGCCGCCGTCACGCGTGGCACCGCGCCGCTGGAGCTGCTCGACAGCTTCGAACAGGAGCGCCGGCCGAGCGCCGTGCGGAACACGTTCTACGCGCGGGAATTCGCGGAATCGCTGGGTCTTTATGTTCCGGATCCGGCGATCGAGGAGCATTCCGACAAGGGTGCCGCGGCCCGGATGCAGGCCGGCGAATATCTGGGCGCGCATGGCAAAAAGGAATTCAACATTCCCGGCGTCACCTTCGGGACGCGCTATGATGGCTCATCGATCATCATCAGCGACGGCACGTCGCCGCCGCCCGATGCCGCCAACAGTTATGTGCCCTCGGCTTGTCCCGGCGGCCGCGCGCCGCATGTCTGGATCGCCGAAGGCAAATCGCTTTACGATCTCTTCGGTTTCGAATGGACCTTGTTGCAATTGAGCCCGCAGGTTGACTGCAACCGGTTTATCGACGAAGCCGGGCGGATCGGCATGGACCTCAAGGTTGTGACCCTGGACCTTCCGGTGCTGCGCGATCTCTATCAGGCGGATCTGGCGCTGATCCGTCCCGATCAGGTCGTCGCCTGGAGAGGCCGTGGTGACGGCGATGTGGCGGACGTGTTGCGGCAGGCCATCGGGGCACGAAATTCCGAAGTGGCGCGTTACGAATTACAGGAATAGCTGGCTAGTTGCGGACAGGCGATGGATCGAGCAGGAGGAGACAGGCATGCACATCATCGATTCTCATTTTCATTGGTGGCCCCATTCGGTCTTCGAAACGCTGTGCAAGCGCACCGAGTTTCCCTATGTGCGGCCCAACGACAAGGGCTGCTACACCTGCTACCTGCAGGAAGGGTCCGACTATGTAATGAACCTCTGGCCGGAATGGTTCGATATCGACAAGCAGTTCGAATATATGGACACGCTCGGCCATCGGGTCGATGCGGTCGGATCGATCGGCCCGTTCTCTGTCTATTTCTCGGCGCTGCCTGCCGAGGAAGGGCGCGATCTCGCGATCCAGTGGAACGAAGAAATGGCGTGGGCGCAGCGCCGCTATCCCGGCCGCTTCTGGGGCAGCGCCGCCATTCCGTTCCAGAATGAGCGTGTCGCCATGGATGTCCTCGAAGACGCCCGTTCCCGGCTCAATCTGATGGGTGCGAATCTTCCAGGCTCGATCGGGTTTGATCCGCGGATCGATGCGGAACGCATGCAGTCATTCTATGCGCGCTGCGCCGAGCTCGGCTGGCCTGTCTTCATGCATCCGACGGACGCCGTCTTCAATCATATGCTCGACGGCTATAACGGCGCCTTGCATCTCTCGCTGGGACGGGTGATCGAGGTGAGCGTCGCCGCGATGCGGCTGGTACTGTCGGGCACGCTCGAGCGTCATCCAGATCTCAAGCTCGTCATGTCGCATACGGGCGGCGCCCTGCCGTATCAGTCCGGTCGGATGGACAAGAATACCAAGAACGCCAAGCTGCCGCGGCCGGCCAGCGACTATCTGAAGATGATGTACACCGACACCGTCAGCCCGCATGCCGCGGGCATGAAGTTCGCGATCGACTATTACAGCATCGACAGGGTCATGTACGGCACCGACTATCCCTGCTGGGAGCCTGCGACCTGCCTGCAATTGCTGGGCGAGCTGGATCTGTCCGAGGCCGACAAGAAGAAGCTGTTCTACGACAATGCGGTCCGCATCCTCAATCTGCAGGGCGCGCGGCTGCCGAAGACTGTTCCCGCTTGATGATCGATGCTGCGCCGGAGGCGCGGTTCTGCAAGGTGCGTGATCGGCCGCTTCGGCACGCCGATCCTGCACTGCCGCTCATATAAAAGATCGGCGAAATCACGCTGTCACTCATGCGACAGGGGGGATAGCATGCGCATCGGCATGTTCTATGGGCTCTTTGCAATCATGGCCGCGGCAACAGGCGTGACGGCCGGCGCCATTGCCCAGGAGTATCCGACGCGCCCGATCCGCGTGATCACCACGGCGGGCGCCGGCGGAACGAGCGACATTTTTATGCGCGCCCTTGGCGAATCGCTGCAGAAGCGTCTGGGCCAGCCGTTCATCATGGAAGCGCGGCCCGGCGGCTCCTTCAACATCGGGGCGAGAGTCCGTTGGGCGTCTTCCTCGAGCGCGTGAAAAAGGACTACGGCATTGACATGGTTCGTGTGCCGTTTCGCGGCGGCGCGGAAGGTGTCGCCGCTCTGCTGTCAGGCACCATCCCGGTCGGGTTTTATGGCATCGCAAATGTCCGTTCTGTTCTTGAGGCGGGCAATGTCGTCGGCCTGATGGTGGATGGCGATAAGCGCTCGCCCCTGTTCCCGCAAATTCCGACAATCGCCGAAGCGACGGGCAAGCCGTTCGAGCCGAAAATCATACTTCGGATTGCTTGCTCCCAACGGCACGCCCAAGGCCATCATCAACAGGCTCTATCGGGAGACCGCCTCCGTCGCGACCGATGAAGGCTTCCGCAGCCGCAACATATCGAGCGTGGGCTTACGCCGATCATCAGTTCTCCGGAAGATTTCGCCGAGTCTATTGCCCACGAGCGTCAGATGTCCAAGCTTATCGTGGACGAGGCGGGCCTCCAGCCGCAATGAAGTTTTAACTTTTTAACTCCGGCACGACTGTCGCTGTTCTGGCCGTTTTCGAGGTGAAACATTTTTGTCACAGCCCGGCAAAACTGGAATGATTATCAGTCGTTGCAGTTGCGAAGTTGGGTAGGTTCATGCTTTTTGCTCCGCACGGTCGGACGGGTGGGGACGCTTCGATTCGAACCAATCTTTTTATTTGCAAGGAAACGATTATGAAAAAGGCTACCCTGGCGCTCGCCGCCCTTCTCGGCACGACGGCTCTCGCGGCCGCCGCCGATCTGCCGTCGCGCAACTATGCGCCGGCGCCCGTTTACGCCGCTCCGATCTTCACTTGGACCGGTTTCTACATCGGTGTGAACGCCGGCTACGGCGGCGACAAGAACAGCTACTCGATCAACGGCTTTGGCAACATCGCCAGCATCTCGTCCGGCGGTTTCATCGGCGGCGGTCAGATCGGCTATAACTACCAGTTCGCTGGCACGGCCTTCGTGCTCGGCCTCGAAGCCGACATCCAAGCTACCAACATCGAAAGCAAGGTCTCGATCATCGGTATCGGCCTCGGCTCGAAGCTCGACTACCTCGGCACCGTTCGCGCCCGCCTCGGCTACGCGTTCACCGACCGCGCTCTCGTCTACGCAACGGGCGGTCTCGCCTACGGTCGCGTGAAGACGGACGTTGCTGGCCTGCTCTCCTTCGGTGGCACCAACACCGGCTGGACCCTCGGCGCTGGCATCGAATACGCCCTGACGCCGAACTGGTCGCTGAAGACCGAATACCTGTATGCCGACCTCGGCACCAAGAACACCTTCCTGCCGTTCGGCCCGGGCTTCAGCGTTGGCGTGAAGAACCACGAGCACATCGTGCGCGCTGGTCTGAACTACCGCTTCAACTGGGGCGCCCCGTCTGC
>Ga0182744_1002124_pt1 | contig 16649 bp, 8 predicted proteins | sample eDN3rd30CKraftMG_FD_128525 | JGI IMG/M metagenome (GOLD analysis project Ga0182744, IMG submission 128525) | Enriched Miracle-Growth compost microbial communities from Emeryville, California, USA - eDNA 3rd pass 30_C Kraft MG (version 2) (version 2) ...
AGCTCGGCCATTTGCACCGGTAATCACCGTAGCCAATAACTGAAGTTGCTCGTCGCCACCGGCATGTTCATAAATATTGATTTTTCTTCCAGACAAGGGGGTGCCTTTGTCTCGATCAGTTAACAGCAATTCATTATCGCGATCTACCAAGGCATATCGGCTAACGCCCAATTCCAAAAATGTAGTGGTACTGGTACTGTCTATTCGAAAATTTTCATTATTGGAAAAAATAACCATATAATTTCCTTTGGGCAAAGCAGTCAGTTTAGCTAACGTGCTATGCATTTGATAATCATCAAAATGATGCAAGCCGATCGAATATGAGAGCACTTGTTGATGACTGGCAAAAAAACCATCTAGCACTTCTTGCCGATTGTTATCATAAAAGCGATAAACATCTTTATCTAAATAATTCGTAACCGTAAGCGGATAAGCACACACCCTTACATAAAGTCGATCGATGTTTTTATGCTCAATAAATAACGGAATAGCTTGTGCAGGTAGATGCACTTCTTCGCTTCGTACATTGATTTCAGGTTGCAGTAATTGTTTTTTTGTGCGTTGGAGTTGTTGGGCGGCCAATGTCGTCGGATAACGCTGGGCTTGCTCGCATAGTTCCAAAATGATTTCCGCATATTCCTTGCGTTTAACCCCTTCGGTCTTTGGTGTAGCGTTGAGTAAGCGTTGATAATCATCCACCTGCTGACGGATAATTTCGGCTGTATACCAAGCATCTGGGTGGAGGTTTTGTAGTGTCTTTAATTGGCTAATCCGCTCATCTAAACTGTCTGTAGGTATATATGGAAGGGTTAGTCGGAACAGTCTATTATACAGCTCGGCATTTGCATTTCCGTTTTTCGTATGCAGGTCAATCAGTTCATTCAATAGCCTTTGCGCCTTTGCCTGCTCTCCCGATGAAAGATCATATGCGATTGCCCGATGCACCAGGATATCAAACATAGTAGGTCGCAACTCCCGATACTGACTAGCGGTATCGAGTAAAAACACCCATTGAGCAACCGGCGTTTGCTGTAAAAGATCATGATCGTGCAGTGAATTTTGGTATAATTTTTTAATTTCCTGCTTAAAAGTAGCTTGACTCCATGTAAGAAAATCGTTTGTCTGGATAGCGCTATCCAAGTCTGTTCGCCTATCGATCTGGTAACGGTTACTTTGGTAATATTCCTGCAACAGACCAGCCAGAAGCGATTGCAGCACTTGTTGTTCGATGGTACCTGCTTGAGCTATTTCTTGTTTAAAACGAGCGAACAACGCCGTTTTTTGTTGCACCTCATCCTTCGTCAATACTGCAATTTTACTCTGATACAACAAAGCCCGGACTTTTTGTTGCGGTAATTTATCTTTTTTGGCTTGTGCATAAATTTCATCTACCTGCGGCTGCACACTTTTCAATAAGCCCGCTATTTCTTTTTGCTCTATTTCTTCCCATTTTTTCTTATAAGGATAGGATGTTGCAAAGCCCAACTCATAAGTAAAAAACAAGACAGATAATAATAGGAGTGCGTATTTGGATTGTTTATGGTAATAGAAGATATTCATATTTAGGTTTTTTTAATATGCAGTGTTTTTTACGAAGGATGAAAACACCTCACAATATCCATAAAAAATTTTTATTTTACTAAGTTTTAAGCGAAAAGCGAAAAGCAGAAAGTGTCTTGTTCCTGCCAATGCTCGTGCTACTACCACTTCTCTGCTACTCACAACTCGCAACTCACAACTAGTAACTATCAAGGCTTGCACAAACGCTTGGCATTTCGTTTCTTTGTATGTGCCGTGCCATGAAAGCTCATGACCCATACCAAACTTCAAAATATATTCTATGTATCCTACTCTACTTGCATCACATTCGCTTGTTCGTTGGTTGGTATTAATCAGTTTGCTTTTTACCATTGTACGTGCTTATCGGGGTTGGATAAACCATCAATCTTTTACACGCTTTGATCATTTACTGCGGGTTTGGACAGCCACTTTTGCGCACATTCAGTTCATATTAGGTTTAGGTCTTTACGTGATCAGTCCATATGTAAATTATTTTCTGCACCATTTTCCTAGGGCCGTTCACGAAAGGGAACCTCGATTTTTTGGAATGGAGCATAGTCTCATGATGACCATAGCCGTTACACTCATTACCATAGGTTCGATCAAAGCCAAGCGAAAATCCACCAGCCGTGAAAAGTTTAAGACGCTAGCTATTTGGTTCAGTATCGCGCTTATTATCATTTTTCTGTCTATCCCTTGGGCATTTTCCCCTTTTACACATCGTCCGTATTTCAGGCCTTTTTAAAGACAACATGGAGACATTTAAACCTTCGATCAACATGAAATAGACAAGCTTTTACATCCAGATTTTAGACATTTCAGATTAAAATTTCGTCATTTTTTATCAATTTCAAAGAAAACAACAGACATCATTATATTTCTTTCTATTTTTATTCCTTACCCAACATGCGTTGGGGAACCTAATCGCACTTAAGAAACCGATGCAAAATCTCAGCAGTTTAGCAGATACCCATTTGGCAGAGCTTCTGAAAGAAGGTAATGAGCTTGCTTTTCGAGAAATCTATGTGCGTTACTGGGATAAGCTTTATATCATTGCTTGTAAGCGCTTAGATAATCCAATAGATGCAGAAGAAGTAGTGCAAGACATTTTCTGCAATCTTTGGAGAAAACGAAGTGATTTTATATTAACAAAGGGGTTTAGCCACTATTTTGCAGTCGCCGTAAAATTTGAAGTCATCAACCAGCTGGCTAAAAGGGCTAGAAAAACGCGCTATGAAAAAGAAGTCCACGCTTCTTTTACTGAACTAGACCATAGCACTTTACACGCCTTATCATTCAATGAATTAAAAGCAGAGCTTCATCGATCTGTTGAGGCTTTACCCGAAAAATGCCGCTTGGTGTTTCGGTTAAAATATGAAAAAGATTATTCGCAAAAGCAAATTGCAAAAGAACTACACATTTCAGAAAAAACGGTAGAAGCCCATCTGTTGAAAGCCAGAAAAGCTTTACGCGGTACTTTTGGTAACCTATTACACCTACTCCTGCTCTTTTTTTAATTTTTTTCAAAGCGCACTAAGGGATTTCCTGATCATCATTGGCTATCTATAAAAGAACCTTTTGATGGCTAACCAAAAATCTGATAAACGCATTCAACAATTGGCTTTAAAATGGCTTAGAGGTGAGCTATCCGATACCGAAAAGCAAGCATTTAACGCCTGGTACGAGTCATTTGATGACACTTTATTGGAAAGTGAAACAGATGAATCACCAGAAGCTTTGAGAGATCGGCTTTATCAACAAATACTAAAAAAAGAAGCGATATCAGCTAAACCACGCATTAGGCCATTGACGGTTACCTTACGTATTGCTGCTGCTGCCATGGTACTCCTTTTTATGGGCTTGGGCATCTACCTACTCATCAACAATTCATCCAATAAACAGCACAAAACACAACTGGTTCATCACCAAAACGATGCTATTCTTCCAGGTGGAAACAAAGCGATATTGACACTTGCCGACGGGTCAAATGTAGTGCTCGACACCAGTCGAATCGGTTTATTAACGCAAACAGGGAATATTGCCATTCGCAAAACGGCACAAGGCCAAATTGTTTACGATTTACAACAAAAGGCTCCTCATTCCATTACTTCCGAAACGACCTATAACTCCATCCGTACACCTGCTGGTGGCGAATATCAAGTGGTCCTTCCAGATGGCTCTAAAGTATGGTTAAATGCACTTTCTACACTTACTTTCCCTACGCAATTTTTGGGTACAGAACGAAAGGTTGAGTTGTCCGGTGAAGCTTATTTTGAAGTTGAAAAAGACAAGGAAAAACCTTTTTCGGTTGCCGTGAATGGTACGACAGTACAGGTATTGGGCACCCAGTTTAACATCATGGGTTATCCGGACGAAAAAAGTACAAACGTTACACTCTTAGGTGGTTCGGTGCGCGTCAACAAAGCGACCTTCTCCAAGCTGATTGTACCGGGCCAGCAAGCAAAAGTAAATGACCAGATTCAGGTATTGGACGTAGAAACCGATCAGGCAATCGCTTGGAAAAACGGTCTTTTTGTTTTTGATAATGAAAATATTCAAGAAATCATGCGAAAAATTGCACGGTGGTATGATGTTGAGATTGCTTATGAAGGCAATATTACCCAAAAGAAATTTGGTGGTTCCATTTCTAAATATGAACAACTAGCCGATGTACTTCAAATCATGGAACAAACCGATGTTATTCATTTTAAAATTCAAGAAAGGAGGATATGGGTTATGCCCTAATATATACGCTCATATATGCTAAAAAACTTGCGCTTAAAAATACCGGAAACGATTAGGCCCGTTCCCGGTAAGTAAGGCCAATAATCATCATTGCGACTAACAATATATCATTATTTAAACCTTTGATTCAAATGTATAAAATTTTTACTGGATTTGAATACAGTAGATGGTACTGTATATCCTTTAAATTCCTGCTAGCCATGAAATTAACCATTGCTTTACTCTTAACCCTTGTTATTCAGGTTAATGGCAAAAGTTATGCACAAAAAATCAATTTATCTGCCAAACATGCAACGGTTGAAGAAATCTTCCATTCCATCAAAAAGCAAGCGCAGTACAACTTCTTCTATGATGCAGATATGCTTCAGGAGATGAAACCCGTAACTATTCAGGTAAAAAACGCATCGATAGAACAGGTTCTTAAACAATGTTTTGACGAACAAGCTTTTACCTATGTTATTCATAACAAAACCATTATTGTTAAACGAAAACCCAGCCTGCCGTTTGCCATTTCGAAAGCAGCCCCTCAACCCATCTCCGGTAAAGTAACCGATGAATCTGGCCATCCACTACCCGGCGTGAGCGTTCGTGTGAAAGGGCAAACCAAAAGTACCTTGACCAATGCAAAGGGCGTATATAACCTGCAGGTTGAAAGCGATGAATCGCTTATCTTTTCATCCATCGGTTTCGAAACACAAGAGGTTCGCGTGTCTGATCGGACAGCTATTGACGTGATACTCGTGGCCACAATCACCAATATGGATGAAGTTGTGGTAGTAGGTTATGGTACTCAAAGGAAATCAGAGGTTACATCCGCTGTAAGCCAAGTGAGTCAAAAAGAAATCAGGCAAACACCTGGCGCCAGCTTGCAGAACTTGCTTATCGGCAAGTTAACAGGCTATTTTTCTCGGCAGCGCAGCGGTCAGCCCGGAAGCGACCAAGCAGATTTCAACATTCGTGGTATAGCTACTTACAATAGTGGTACTGCTCCATTGATCTTGGTCGATAACGTAGAATATAACCTCGGACAGTTTAAATTGATCAATGTAGACGAGATAGAATCGGTCTCCGTACTTAAAGATGCGGAAGCGACAGCCATTTATGGTGTGAAGGGGGCCAATGGGGTTGTACTAGTAACCACCAGACGAGGTAGTCTCGGAAAGCCGACCGTCAATTTCCGTACAGAAACGGGTCTACAGCTACCTATCCGTACCTTTCAGACCTTAAATGCCTACGATGCCGCTGTATTAACCAACGAAGGGCTCATCAACGATGGTTTACCTGCCCTATTTACTGAGGAAGACCTCAATCTCTATAAAGATGGCACCGATCCATACGGTCATCCGGATGTGGACTGGTACAAAACCATTTTTAAGGGATCTGCTCCTATGAGCGACAACAACCTCAATTTCTCGGGAGGTACAGAAAAAACAAAATATTTCTTGTCATTAGGCTACATGCGGCAAGGAGGATTGCTGCGAGATATTGAATACAAGGGCAAAGAAAAAGAGCCGAATACCAGCGAAGTCAATAATAATTACTATGTGAGACGATATAAATTCCGGTCCAACCTGGATATCACTCCGGTGAAAACCTTAACCATTAGTTTCGATTTAACCGGTACTTACCACGAGGTCAATGCACCTACTCCTAGCGTCTTCGGTAACTTATTCAAATACGATTATGTGCGTCCTTACGGCTACCCTGTATATAACCCAGACGGTAGTTTTGGTTTTGCCTCGCCTTCGTTATTCCAGCCGGCTAATAATTACCAAAATCCAGCGGCATTAACAGCTTTGGGTGGCTATAACCGTACATTTAATAACTTTATGAACGCTGGTTTGACCGTTAATCAAAAATTGGATGCGCTAACCAAAGGACTTTCGATCAAGGGAGCGGCCACTTACTCTTACGCCAATACGGCTTCACGCTCACAGTCTAGAGCAGGCATCCCTTCTTATTATTACAACCCAGCCAATGGTTCATATACTCCCCGCGACAACACCGTTTTCCGTATCGCGCCATATTCATTGGGCTATGGTGGCGGAGCACCTAATCATCGTTTAAACTTACAGGCCCATTTAAACTATCGGCGAACCTTTGCGGAGGATCACCACGTAAATGCCCTGGTTTTATTTAATCAAACCAGTTATTACGATGGTGCAGCCCTACCGTTTAATTTCCGCGGTTATACTTATCGCTTTGGATACAACTATAAGGAACGCTACATATTCAGCGCCAGTGGAGCTTATAATGGATCTGACCGCTTTATCACGCAGAAACGGTTTAACTTATTCCCCGCCTTTGCTTTAGCCTATAATTTACACAACGAATCTTTCTTTAAGAACGTGTCTTTTATTAATCAATTTAAATTACGGGGTTCTTATGGTATTGTTGGGAACGATAACATCGGTATTAACCAATATTTCTTTGAAGATAAATACGAACGCTCCGGAACGAATTACGCTTTTGGCGAATCGCCTAATGGTCGCACGGGTATCAAAGAAAGTGATTTAGGGAATGATGATGTTAGTTGGGAAAGCGAGCGTAAATGGAATTTCGGACTAGACATGGCCTTTTTCAAAAATAAGCTAACCATTACAGCCGATTATTTCAATAATTTTCGTTACGATATTCTTACCCAAAGACAAACCATTCCGAAATTTTTTGGTGTACAGACAGATATTCTACCGTACATCAACTTAGGTAAAGTAAGGAATAAAGGTTTTGAGATTGAAGCTACTTATCAGGGAAAGGCGGGCCAGCTTGACTATAATGTGAAAGGAACGCTGAGCCATGCAAAGAACACCATTGTTTTCCGGGATGATCCCCCCGCCCTATACCCTTGGCAAGACCGTACAGGGATGTCTATTGGTGTACAAAAGCAATACATCTGGGATGGCACTTTCTATACCGAAGACGAAGTCGCTGATGCTTCGGTACCTAAGCCCGCAGGAACCGTGCGTGCAGGATATCTCAAATACCAAGATTTAAATGGCGATGGCATCATTAACGTAGATGATATGGCCTATATTGATCGATCCAATTTGCCAACAACGGTTATTGGACTAACCCTGGGAGTGGCTTATAAAGGCTTCAGCATCTCGGCCTTATTTCAGGCTGGGCTCGGCGCCGACGCTTACGCAGGTTATGAAGCGGCCGTACCTTTTAAGGCTGCCCTACAGCCTTTGCACATGAATCGGTGGACTCCTGAAACGGCAGCCACTGCTACTTTTCCAGCTCTTACAAGCAACTTTGTAGGTACGTACATGAATCCGAATGGTAATTTATCCACCTTTTGGACTCAAAGTACCGATTATTTGCGTTTGCGGTCTATGGAAATAGCTTATACCTTCAAAACAACAGCTTTGGAACGGTGGAAAATCTCTTCGTTACGCCTCTTTGCTAACGGATACGACCTCTTTACTTGGTCGGGTTTTTATAACAAATACCAATATGACCCAGAGATTTCCAATAACAACAACGATTTCATTTACCCAGTCACCAAGATTGTCAATGTTGGAGTGGCTATTGGCTTTTAATTAAAAGATATATTGATCATGAATACCTATAACAGACTTTGCTATTTTTTACTGTCTTTTTTGGGGCTCGCGATTGCCTATAGCTGTCAGGATGCAGATAGCTTCCTTGATCCCCAATCGACGAACGACCTGAACGAAGCCACCGTTTTTGCCGACAGTGCCCGTACCATGGACTTCCTCGCGAATATTTACAGTACCTTAAAATATGAGGTAGGTACCAGTGGATATGAGATGAACACCTTTGGTGGTTCATTGAGTGATATGACAGACGAATCGGATACCCGTTGGCCCGGTGGGCATAATGTAACTAACCAAATTATTAGCGGCACCTTCGGCACGGCTTTTTATGACCGCTCCACAGCCATCTGGACGTATTTTTACACGGCCATCCGACAGTCGAACATCTACTTAAAAAATTTAGAGACAACGCCACTATCGGCCATGAGAAAAGCACGCACTGCTTTGGAAGTTCGTTTCTTACGTGCCTTTTTTTATCACAAGTTGATGAATTATTTCGGCGGCGTTATTTTGGTAGGTGATGAGGTTTTCACCTTAAGCTCACCCAATGAAGCTCAACGCAATACTTATGAGGAATGTATCAACTACATTGTATCGGAAATGGATGCCATTGCGCCCAGTTTACCCTTAGCTTATACGGGTATTGAGTATGGCCGCGTTACCCGGGGTGCTGCATTAGCACTCAAAGCACGCGTGCTGCTTTATGCTGCCAGTCCGCTCTATAATGGTGGAAGCATCAGTGATGATCCTGAACTGAGCTCACTCATTGCTTATCCCAGTGCCAATGCCCAACGTTGGGAGGCAGCACAGCAGGCCGCACAAGATGTAGTAGACCTACACCTCTACAGCTTATATACCGATAATGAAACCCGACCAGGCAACGGCTTTTACCAAGTCTTCTTAGAGCGGGTTAATTCCGAATTCATCTTGCCTGTTATGTTGGAAGGAAATCGGGCCATCGAAAACAATACCAATCCACCATCACGCGGAGGCCAATACTATCGGTTTCCAACTCAAGAGTTGGTGGATGCTTTCCCCATGAAAAATGGTAAGCCCATTGATGACCAAGCATCTGAGTACGATGAAGAACATATGTACAAAAACAGAGATCCACGCTTTTACTATACCGTCATTTATAATGAAGCGGAATATTGGGATCAACGGGTACAACGGATGACACCTGTTTATACTTATGTGGGTGCCAATTTGGACGGACTGAAACCATCATCAGTCAATACTGGAACAGTAACAGGTTACTATGCGCGAAAAATGGCCAACGAAAACATATCTGCCGGAAGTTCAGCCATTACCTATCGCTGTCCACCCATCTTCCGTTATGCCGAGATTTTATTGAATCTAGCCGAGGCAGCCAACGAAAATGGCCAAACAAACTTGGCCATGGATCAGCTCATTGCACTCAGAGAACGAGCTGGTATTGAAGCTGGAACGGATGGCCGTTATGGCATACCAGCCAACCCTACGCAACATGAAGCCCGCGAACTGATCCGCAACGAACGCTTCATCGAACTGGCTTTCGAAGATCAACGCTATTGGGATATCCGACGATGGAAACTGGGCGACACATATGATGGAAAATATGTACACGGTATCAATATTATACGGAATGGGGATGGCTCTTATCAGTCTTCACGCTTTGAAGTCCGCGCACCTCGCTATTTCAAAGTAAATAGCTACTTCTTCCCTATCCCCCAAACAGAGATAGCCAGTAACCGAAATATCAAACAGAACCCCGGGTGGTAATTTCATCCGAAACTTATGTGACAATACCCATGAACAGATTTTTTAATGCTACATATTTTCCTTTTGTTTCACAGACACTACATAGCGTCTGGCAAAAGATAGCCTTCTTGATTACCTTGATGGCAATAAGCTGGTCAGCTACCGCACAGTTGGCAACTAAAGATGACATTGAGCGAGCCGATAGCTTGGAGAAGTCGGCATCCATCCATAGTTATCCCTTATATTTTAAAACCGTAACCGACACCAATTTGGTAGATGCCATTGGCTATCTGGATGGTAAATCGTTGCGAAACATCCCGCTGTCGTCTATCACCAATGGCCTGACAGGCCGATTGGCTGGATTGGTGGTGAAGCAAGATAATGGTGAACCGGGTAATTATGGTTCATCGATTACCTTGCGTAACCGGGAGCCTTTGGTATTGGTAGACGGTATCCCACGCGATCTAAGCAGTATGATGACCGACCATATCGAATCGGTTACTGTATTAAAAGATGCTCTGGCGACAGCTGCTTTAGGCATTCGTGGAGCCAATGGAGCCGTGCTCATTACCACTCGTAAACAAGCCGAAAAAGACGGCTTCAATATTGATTTTTCGGCAAATGCCGGGGTGGCCGAACCACTTAAAGTGCGCCAGCAGCTCCCGGCTTGGCAATACGCCCTATTGTATAATGAAGCCTTAGCAAATGATGGTCGTATGCCTAAATATTCAGAAACCGATATCGATGCTCTTAAGTCGGGAAACTCCTCTTTTCTTCATCCAGATAACGACTGGAACAAGCTCGTACTGAAAAATTCAAGCCCTTTTCAACGGTATGTACTCAATGCGGAAGGAAGGTCGGACGCGGTGAGCTACTTTTTGTCGGGCGATTATATGAGTCAAAAAGGCTTATTAAATGGAGCTGAAGAAAACACGTATAGCACCAACTTGGATTATTCGCGTCTCGGGCTTAGAGGAAATGTGGCCGTTGCCTTAACTCCCAAGACATCATTGGCACTGAACATGTATGTGGTTAACCAAAAACGGATTGTTCCGGGAGGAACTCCTTCTTTCGGTTTTGGTGCGAACACCAACCGCATCTCCGTAACCGATAACAGCATTGAAAATTTATTTGGAAGCGTTTTAAATACACCCGGAAATGCTTACCCTATTTTTAACCCGGATGGAAGTTTAGGGGGCAATCAGTTGTTTACGAATAATATATGGGGGCAACTAACGCGATCGGGCTATTCACAAACCAATGTGAATGATGGTACAGTAGACTTTATCATCAAACGAGATATGAGCGATGTTTGGAAAAACTGGTGGCTACAGGGCGATCTTTCGTATACCATGACCATCATCAACACGCTGGTGCGCACCAAAGGATTTCCAACCTATGAGATGAAAATCAATCCCACGAGCAGCGACACCACCTATCGGCAGTTTGGTACGTTGGGAGAACAGTCAAACAGCTCTACTGCCAATATCCGCAATGGAAGCTTATTCTTAGACTTAGCCACCGGTTGGTCTACCCAGTGGAATGATCAAAGCCTAGACCTGGGTATACATTATCAATACAGCAATGCGCGCTATGCATCGCAATTACCTTTCGTCATTCAAAACGCTTTTGTGCAAGCGGCTTATCAGATAGGCAATCGGTTTGTATTCAATGCGGTTACAGCTTATAGCGGTAACAACTGGTATAAAGAAGGCTACCGATATGAATTTTATCCTGCAGGCGGCGTTTCCTGGAACATTCATAACGAAGATTTCTTCGGAGAACATCGGGCCATCAATCGCCTACGCCTACGCGCTAGCTATGGCTTAACGGGAAATCTGGATGCCAATTATTTCAGTTATATGTATACCTATAACAATTATGGCAGTGCTTATTATTTCGGTGCTTCGCCAGGTGCTGTTGATGGCTTAACTGAAAATCAGTTGCCTTACATCCGGACAGCCGAAAAAACATTGAAATTTAATTTGGGAGCCGATATCGCTTTATTTGCTGATCGCTTTAACTTATCAGCCGACTACTATCGTGATAAAGCCTACGATCAGTTACAGGTACGGGGCGGTAATACGGCGCTCTTAGGCTCGTCCTATCCCAACGAAAACATAGGAAAGGTTCGATACTCCGGTCTGGAACTAACGGCCGGTTGGCAGGATAAAGGCAGAACGATAGGCTATTTCATTACCGGAAACGTTGCTTTTACCAACACTAAAATATTGTTTAATGACCAACAACAAGTAGCTTATCCTTGGATGGGAACGCAAGGACAACGCTTAGGGCAAATCTACGGTTACATTGCCGACGGTTTTGTCACAACTGCTGGAGAAGGCCCCGTAGTAGAGGGTTACCAATCGGTTCCGGGTGATCTGAAATACAAAGACCTGAATGGGGATGGTGTTATCAATTTTTATGATCAGACCAACATCGGCCCAGATAGACCCATGGTGACTTATGGTGTACATGTTGGCTTGTCTGTAAAAGGCTTTGATTTGTCGGCCCTGTTTTCGGGAATGACCAATCGGGTTGTCAGTCTAACCGGTGCGGGCGAATGGGAATTTCAAAACAACGGAAAGGCAGCCGTATTCCCACAACATCTCAATCGGTGGACATCAGAAACTGCCGCGACAGCCACGTACCCTCGGTTAACCGTAGGTACAAACCCAAACAATCATGTCAATTCAACCTTTTGGTTGCAATCGGCCGATTTTATACGCTTAAGCACTGCTGAAATAGGGTATACATTTACCGCAAAAGCATTGCAGAAAGTAAATATTAGTAGTATTCGCCTTTTTGCCAGCGGATTTAACCTCCTAACCTTTGGTGGAAATGATCGCTTTGATCCGGAAACTTTAAGCTACGGATACCCCATCCAGCGGCTTTATAATGGAGGAATCACTGTTAAATTTTAAAACAATCACCATGCGCAATCGAATTTTTATCGCAATAACCGGACTTGTCGCTTTGTTGAGCGCTTGTACCAAATATGAAGATTACCCTGTAGAACGTTGGACGAGCGATATTATCTTTGATCCGACAGACAGTCTGGGCTTATATGCCCGCCGTGCCGTACACGAGCTTTATACCTTTTTACCCAACGGCTTTAACCGCATCGACAATGTTGTGCTGGATGCTGCAACGGACGATGCCATCGCTTCTGACTATGGCAGCAACATTGAGATTTTATCCAAATCCCGTCTAACAGCGGGGTCCGCCAGTCCGGATGGCAAGTGGGCCAACGCTTATGAAGCAATCCGTAAGGCCAACATCTTCTTGGCCAACATTGATGTTGTACCCATGGACGCACAAAACAAAGGCTATTGGAAAGCCGAAGTGCGCTTTATACGCGCCATTAACTATTTTGAATTGATAAAGCGGTACGGCGGTGTCCCGTTACTAGGGAATCAGTACTATGATCTGGAAGATGAAATCGATGTACCGCGTAGCAGTTTTGAAGACGTCGCGACATACATTGTCGATGAATGCGATGCTATCATACCGCAATTACGGCCAGACCCCGTGTTAAATACCGAACTCGGAAGAATTACGCAAGCCGGCGCCATGGCCTTGAAAAGCCGGGTGCTTTTATATGCTGCCAGTCCGCTTAATAACCCCAATCATGACCTACAAAAGTGGACGGCTGCAGCCGATGCTGCGCAAGCGGTGATGGCACTTGGAAAATATAGTTTAGCACCGAGTTTTGCCAACCACTTCACCAACCGCACAAGTCCAGAGTTCATTTTGGCCTACCAAACGGCATTGAATTCAAACTTGGAACGGAACAACGCTCCAGTGGGCTATGTAGAGCCCAACGTGAGCCAAGGTTATGTGAGTCCGACGCAAGAACTCGTAAACGCCTTCCCGATGATGAACGGTAAAGGAATTAATGAAGAAGGTTCTGGATATAATGAGCAAGATCCTTATGCCAACCGGGACCCTCGATTGGCAGGTACCGTATTCTACAATGGCATCTCTTGGTTAAACCGAGCGGTACAAACCTTTCAAGGAGGTTTGGATAATCCGACCGGAAATGTACAAGTAGCTCGCCAGACCCGTACGGGTTATTATATGCGCAAATTTTTGGGCAATTTTGCTACTGCCACCGATTACAGCAATCAAAGTCATAATTTTCCGATATTTCGCTATACGGAAATATTGCTAAATTACGCTGAAGCTAAAAATGAAATCGGTGAAACCGGCGAGGCATATAAACAATTAAAAGCTTTGCGACAACGCGCAGGGATAACTGCGGGAGCCGACGGACTATATGGATTGAAAGCAAATATGGAACAGGAAGATATGCGCAAGGCGATACAGTTAGAGCGCCGCCTAGAACTGGCTTTTGAAGAACATCGTTATTGGGATTTGAGACGTTGGAAAATCGCCGAAGAAGTGCTGAATAAAAATCTGACGGGTGTAGTGATTACCAAGCAAGCAGATAATACCTATAGCTATCAGTACCAACCGGTCGATCAAGTTTCTTTTAAGTCGAAACAATACCTCTATCCCATACCTTATAATGAAACCATACGGAACAATGGACGGATTACGCAAAATCCAGGTTATTAAGAAACTTCATAACAGCAAACTAATAGATTAGAAATTAAATAATAGACAAAATGAAAAAACAACGATGCTTACTTGCCGTGCCTGCCATCGGTTTTACCCTCGCCGGACTCTTGGCTTGGAACAAACCAGCAGACCAGGCAAAACCAGCTCAGAATAAGCCTAATATTATTGTCATCTTGGCTGATGATATGGGTTTTTCAGATGCAGGTTGCTATGGTGGTGAAATTCAGACACCAAACATAGATTACCTTGCCAAAAATGGTGTTCGCTATACGCAATTCTATAATACTTCACGTTGTTGTCCTACACGGGCATCGTTATTAACCGGTTTATATAACCAACAGGCCGGTATCGGTAAAATGACCGACGCCGAGGATGAACCTGGCTATCTTGGGCACATTACAGAAAATGCTGTTACGCTGGCAGAAGTATTAAAATCTGCAGGCTACCAAACGGCTATGTCGGGTAAATGGCACGTATCCAATACACATAGACAGGCAACTCCTAAACAGCAACTCGCTTGGTTAAATCACCAGCAAGATTTCGATAACTTTTCTCCCATAGAACAATATCCGACCAGCCGCGGCTTCGACCGCTTCTTTGGTACCATTTGGGGTGTGGTGGATTATTTCGATCCTTTTAGTTTAGTAAGTGGCACAACCCCTATCAAATCCGTGCCCAAGAATTACTATCATACAGATGCTATCAATGATACTGCAGTAGCTTATATTAAAGACTTTGCTAAATCAGATAAGCCGTTTTTCATGTATGTGGCCCAAAATGCGCCCCATTGGCCACTCATGGCCAAACCACAAGATATAGCCAAATACAAAGATACCTATAAAGCCGGATGGGATGCCATACGGAAAGCACGTTATGAAAAAATGGCCCATCTCGGATTAATTGATACGACCGTTACCAAGTTATCTGAACGTTGGCATGATGACCTCCAGTGGGAAGACAATCCGGATAAAGATTGGGATGCCCAAGCAATGGCTGTTCATGCAGCGATGATCGATTGTATGGATCAAGGAATCGGTCGGATCATCGACGCGCTCAAGCAAACCAATCAACTGGATAATACACTCATTATTTTTCTTGCCGATAATGGCGCTAGTGCAGAAAATTGTGCAGCTTATGGCCCAGGATTTGATCGGCCAAGCCAAACACGTGATGGGCGCACCATTAGCTATTCTTTAAAAAAAGATAATGAGCCTGGCTTAGAAACTACATATTCTTCTATTGGACAACGTTGGGCCAATGTAGCCAATACACCTTATCAGTACTGGAAAGCAGAGTCTTTTGAAGGAGGCATTCATACACCGATGATTGCATTTTGGCCAAAAGGTATTAAAAAGAAGGGCAGCTTTAATAATCAGGTAGGTCATGTCATGGATTTCATGCGTACCTTCGTCGAACTGGCTCATGCCCAATATCCAACTACCTATAAAGGACATACCATTCCTCCTTCTACAGGTATCAGTTTAGTTTCTTCTTTTAAAGGGAAACAAGGGGGTGGACATACAGAGCTATTCAATGAGCATTTTGGTGCCCGTTATGCCCGACTGGGTAACTGGAAGTTGGTTTCTGCGGCCAATGACAGCACTTGGCGCCTTTTTAATCTAACAAAAGATAAAACAGAAACCATGGATGTTAGTGCACAATATCCTGAAAAAGTAAAAGAATTGGAACAGCGCTGGCACGAATGGGCCAACACACACCTGGTTTTTCCTAAACCCGGGAAAAAATAAATAAAGGTATATAAAAAGCGTGTGTCTAAAAAATCGAAATAATTTTTAGACACACGCTCCCATCGACACACTTATTTCTCTGTCACTGCTGCAATAGCCTTATATCCACTATTTTTCACCTCTTGCACCAGCTGTACCACCAACTCAATAAGTTCTTGTTTAAATACACCTGCATCGTATTCGCCTTTTTCAACCAAGCGAAGCTTGCGCTCCCATGTTCCTGTAAGCTCTGCACTTTTCAACAAATCATTTTGAATAGTATCGATTAGATCAATACCTGTCTGTGTAGCAACAAGTTTTCGTTTTTTCTTTTCAATATACTTTCGTCTAAACAATGTTTCAATGATATTAGCCCGTGTAGAAGGTCTACCAATGCCATTTTCTTTCAGCAATTCGCGCATTTCTTCATCATCTACTTGCTTTCCAGCTGTTTCCATAGCACGCAATAAGGTTGCTTCGGTATAGGCTTTGGGTGCAGTGGTTCTACCCTGATGAATAAATGGTTCATGCGGACCAGATTCGCCTACTTCAAATACCGGAATTTCCTGTTCCTCTGCCTCGCTCTGCTTATTTTTTTTCTCTTTTGGGTAAAGGGCTCGCCAACCAGGCTCCAAAATTTGCTTGCCAGTTACCCGAAAGGGTACCGTACCCACCTTCCCTTCTATCGTTGTATTGGAGATCTTACATACAGGGTAAAATGCTGCGATAAAGC
>Ga0182744_1002125_pt1 | contig 16641 bp, 15 predicted proteins | sample eDN3rd30CKraftMG_FD_128525 | JGI IMG/M metagenome (GOLD analysis project Ga0182744, IMG submission 128525) | Enriched Miracle-Growth compost microbial communities from Emeryville, California, USA - eDNA 3rd pass 30_C Kraft MG (version 2) (version 2) ...
AATTGCGGCCCTTGGGCATGACCTTGCGCGTTTCTTCCGCCAGCACGGCGCTATCGCGCGGCGGCAAGGTCTCGCCTGCGTCCTGGTCAGCCGACCCGGCCTCCTCGCGCAGCGCCGCCAGCCACGGCGTCAGATCCTCGATCGTGTCGGCAACGATGTGGATGACATCCGATTCCGATTGCAGCTTGCCGAAAACGCAGACCAGTCTCGCCCCCATGACGACCGGCCGGAAGCGCTCGAACACACGCGGCCAGAAAATGACGTTGGCGATCGCCTTCTCGTCCTCCAGCGTGAGAAAGATGGCGTTGCCCTTGCCGGGGCGCTGGCGCACCAACACCAGGCCGGCGACGCGCACGCGCCGGCCGTCCTTCACCGACGGCAGGTGGGCGTTCGGTATGACGCCATGGCGATCGAGTCGGGCGCGCAGGAAGCCGACCGGATGCGCCTTGAGCGACAGGCCGAGCGAACGGTAGTCGTGGACGACATGCTCGCCGAGCGGCATCGACGGCAGCACCGCTGCCGGTTCCAGGTCGCGAAGGCGAATGCCCGGCCGGTCGAACAAGGGCAGTTTTTCGGCCGCGCTCCTGCCGCCGAGCGCCCGCACGGCCCACAAGGCCTGGCGCCGGTCGAGGCCGAGCGAGCGAAAGGCGTCCGCCTCGGCCAGTTTCTCGATCTCGCCGGCATCGAGGCCGGAGCGCAGCCAAACATCGCGCACCGACACGTAGCCGTCCCCGCGTCTTTCCACGAAAAGGGCGATGCGGTCTTCCGACAGCCCCTTAACCTTGCGAAAGCCCAGGCGTACGGCATGGCGGCTTTCGATCACGCCGCGCATGGAGGCGTGGCGCCCGATGATCCTGTCAGGATCGAAGGGAGCCGCCTCGAGCGTGCAGTCCCACACCGAGACATTCACGTCGACCTCGCGGATTTCAATGCCGTGGTCGCGCGCGTCGCGCACCAGTTGCGCGGGGGCATAAAAGCCCATCGGCTGGGAATTGAGGATCGCGGCGCAGAAGACATCGGGATAAAACGTCTTGAACCAGCACGATGCATAGACCAGCAGCGCGAAGGAAGCGGCATGGCTTTCAGGAAAGCCGTAATCGCCAAAGCCCTCGATCTGCCGGAAGCAGCGTTCGGCGAAATCCCGCTCATAGCCGTTCTTGACCATGCCCTCGATGAAATCCTGCCGGTGGCCGTCAATCGTGCCGTTGCGCCGGAACGTGGCCATCGAGCGGCGTAGCTGGTCGGCCTTGCCGGGCGGGAAGCCGGCGGCCTCGATGGCGATCTTCATCGCCTGTTCCTGAAACAGGGGGATGCCGAGAGTCTTTTTAAGGATCGTTTCCAATACCGGGCTCGGATAATCGACCTTGTCCTTCTCTTCTCTTCGCCGAAGATAGGGGTGCACCATGTCGCCCTGAATCGGGCCGGGCCGCACGATCGCCACCTCGATGACGAGGTCGTAGAATTTTTCCGGCCGCAGGCGCGGCAGCATCGACATCTGTGCGCGCGATTCGATCTGGAACACGCCGAGCGTATCGGCCCGGCAGATCATGGCGTAAACCTCGGGCCGTTCCTCCGGCAGGGTGGCAAGGGTGTAGGGTTGCCCATGATCATCATGCACCTCGGGATAATGCCGCTCGAGCAGGTCGAAGGCGCGGCGGATGCAGGACAGCATGCCGAGCGCCAGCACGTCCACCTTGAGCAGGCCGACGGCGTCCAGGTCGTCCTTGTCCCACTCGACCATCTTGCGCTCGTCCATCGCCGTCTTGATGATGGGGACGATCTCGTCCAGCCGGTCCCTGGTGATGACGAAGCCGCCGACATGCTGCGTAAGGTGGCGCGGAAACCCCAGTATCTCGTTGGAAAGGTCGATCACCCGCCTCGCCAGAGGATCGGCCTCGTCGAGACCGCCGGCGTTCGCTTCCTTCCTGCCGAGTTTCGACGACCACCAGCCCCAGATGGAGCCCGAAAGCGCGCTGCGCACGTCCTCGGACAGGCCCATCGCCTTGGCCACCTCGCGCAAGGCGGAGCGCCCCCGGTAGCTGGTGACGGCCGCGGCCAGCGCCGTGTGCTTTTGCTGGTATTTTTCGTAGATATATTCGATGACTTGGTCGCGTCTTTCGTGCTCGAAGTCGACATCGATATCGGGAGGCTCGTTGCGCTCTTCCGAGATGAAGCGCTCGAACAGCGTGTCTATCTTGTCCGGCCCGACGGGCGTGATGCCGATGCAGTAGCAGACGACGGAATTGGCCGCCGAGCCACGCCCCTGGCACAAAATGCCTTTGCTGCGGGCGAAGCGGACGATGTCGTGGACCGTGAGGAAGTAGCGCGCATAGCCCATGCGGTCGATGAGCGCCAATTCTTCCCGGATACGCTGCGACACCGACGCCGGCACGCCCCCGGGATATTTTTCCGCCGCCCCTTCCTGCGCCAGGCGCTCGAGTTCCTGCTGCGGGGTAGCGCCGTCCCGCGTCGGCTCATCCGGATAATTGTGCTTCAGTTGCGAGAGCGAGAAGGAAAGCTCGGCTGCGAAACGCGTCGTTTCCGCGATCGCCTGCGGATAAGCGCGAAACAGCCGCGCCATCTCCGCCGGCGTCTTCAGGTGGCGCTCGGCATTGGCGGCAAGCCGGAACCCCGCCTCGGCCACCGGCACGTTGAGGCGGATCGCCGTCAGCATGTCCTGAAGCGGCCGGCGGTCGGCGGCATGGTAGAGAACGTCGTTGCTCGCCATCAGCGGCAGGCCGAGCGCTTCCGCCATGGCCGCCGCCTGCTCGATGCGGAAGCGGTCGTCGCCCTGATAAAGCGGCGCCACGGCCAGCCGCAGCGCGCCGCCGAAACGGTTCTTGAACCGGCGAAGCAGGTCCATCTGGTCTGGCGCGTTCGGCGACACATCCGGCAGGGCCGCCAGCGACAGCCGATCGCCCCATTCGAGGAGATCGGCCTGGCGCAGCAGGGTGGCGCCTTTTTCCGTCTCCTCGCGCAGATTGGCCTGCGTCAGCAGGCGGCACAGATGCCCCCAGCCCTCGCGGTCGCGCGGATAGGCGAGCACGTCCGGCGTGCCATCGCCGAAGACGAGGCGGCAGCCCGGATGATAGGGAAGGTGGACAGGACCGAAGGATTTCTCCGGCTCTTCCTCGTTCTCGACGCGAATGTGCCGCGACTGGCTCCAGGCACGGACCACGCCGGCCACGCTGTTGCGGTCGGCAAGCCCCATGCCGGCATGGCCGAGCATGCAGGCGGCAACCACCAGTTCCTCCGGCCGGGAGGCGCCGCGCAGGAAGGAGAAATTCGACTGCACGCCGAACTCGATATAGCGTGGTTCGTCCGGCGTGTTGCGGGGCAGCTCGGACGTCATACGAAGAATCCGTGCATGAACCAGCGCGGCGGTGCTTCCGCGGCCCCGTAAAGCCCCTGCCGATAGAGCCAGTAGCGGTGGCCCTCGCTGTCCTCGACGCGGAAATAGTCACGGATTGAAGCGACCGTCTTCTCCGCAACGAGTTCCAGGCGGCGGCTTTCGTAGTCCTCTTCCTTCTCGTTCTCCTTTCTGGGAATGAGATGATTCTCCCGCCACCACTCGCAGCCGATACGCTCCGGCCCTTCGGCCCGCCTGACGCTGTAGACGGCGCGCCGCCAGCGGAAGCGCAGGGGTGGCCCCTCCGGCAATTCGGTCACCGGCACCTCGACGGGCTCGGGCGGGCGCAAAAGGCGGATCGGCCGCTCGGACAGGGCAAGGGACGAAGCGGCCTTCAGCCTTTGTGGCGCAGCCTGCGCGAAGGGCACCAGGCGGGCGGCGCGTTCCGGCAGGTGGCTTGCCACGGGGAGGGGCCTCAGCACGGCACTTTCCCCCAACCGCGCCCGCACGCGGTCCGCAAACTGCTCCAAATCCGCGCCTTCCCCGCCCGTATCCCCGGCCAGGTCGGTCTGCTGCAGGGAAAAAGGCGCTGCGGCCAGCACCGACAGCCGCACGAGATCGAAGCCGAAACCGGCATCGAACTCCTGCCTGATGGCGACAAGGCGCTCGTGAAACAGTTTCTGGATCAGCACCGGGTCGCGCACCGGCCGCGACGTGCCGACGGCAATGCGGCTGACGGCGCCGTCGACGCGAAACAGCACGAGGTGGAGCGAGCGGGCGCCCTCGCCGCGCCGCTCGAGATCCGGTCTCAGAGCCTGCGCCAGGCTTTTCGTGAGGTGCTCGATATCGTCGGCCCGCGCTACCGGTTCGGGCAGATGCCGCTCGACCGACAGCGCCGCCGCCGGCAGGCATGGCGAGACCGCTTCGTCGAAACGGCCGAGCGCCTGGTCGAGGCGGGCAAGCAGCGGCGCGCCGAAGCGGCGGGCGAGCGGCGCGCGCGGCATCGCCATGACGGCGCCCACGGTGCGCAGGCCGACGCTCTCCAGGCGGTCGCGCACGCCGGGTTCGAGGCGCAGGGCCGCCAGCGGCAAGGGCGCAAGAAATTCTTCCTCCTCGCCGGCGGCGACGGAGCGGCCGCTGGAAAACCGCGCCGCCGCCCAGGCCGCCCCGACCGTGGAGGCAATGCCGGCGCGCGCGCAAAAACCCTGATGGAGAAACCGCGTTACCATCTCGGCCAGCATCGCCTCCTCCCCGCCGAAAAGATGGGCGCAACCGGTGATGTCGAGGAAAAGACCGTCGGCGCCGTCCAGCGCCACCAGCGGCGTATAGCGATCGCACCAGTCGGCAAGCCCTTCGAGCAGCCGCTGCTCGGCCTGGGGATCGGCTTCGACGACGTCGATCGCCGGATACATGGCGCGCGCATCGGCAACACCCATGCCGCGCTTGAGGCCGAGCGCCTCAGCCTGTTCGTCGAGGGCCGCGATCAAACGGCTGTTCCTGTCGACCTGGCTGATCACCAGCGGCGCGCGATCCGCGGCCCCGCCCGAACGCCAGCACCTTCCCAGGCGCTGCCGCAATATCCGCTCCGTGGCGAGGTACGGAAACCACAGGGAGAGGATTCTTTGCCCGCTCGTCCCGTCGCTGTTCTTCGAATCTGCGTTCATCGCGGTTCCACTCCAGTGTGAATTGTCGAAGTCCTACATGGCTGCCCTTGTCGACAGCCACCGTGAAAGCGGGGCGGCCGATCGATCCCGCGAGCGGCCCGGCCATCGTCTCGCGCAGTGCCGACGGCGACGGGCCGACGACGAGGCGCACCGGTGCTGCCGTCGGCTCAGCCACCGCCGCCTGCCGCAGCAAAAGCAGCGGCCGGCCGCTATCGCGCGCTCGCGTGTGCAGCCGCCGGGTGGCGGTGAGATCGAGCTGCCGCGGATTGCCGCGCATCTCCAAGACGACCGCCGCCGGCGTCGCCAGCCGTGCCGCCTCCTCGGCGATCCACAGCGCGTCGGCGGTCTTGTTCGCCGTGCAGAGCAGCAGGGCCTGCGGCTCGATCCCGAAAGTCTTCCAAAGCCCCGCCGCATCGGGAAAGCCGGCTTCGTGGAAAAGCTCCGCCGTGCCAACCCACAGGACCGGTGCCCCCGCCGAGCCTGAATCCGCAGCCAGGAGAGCGGCGAGCGCCAGCCCGAACCCCGTGACCGCGCCGGCATCGCGGGTTCCCGCACCATGGATTTCGATCAGCGCCGCCTTCGGCAGGCCGCCGCCAAGCGCCGCGTCGAGGCCATCGATCCCGGTCGCCAGCGCCTCGCCGCCCTGCCGGCGGCCTGCGCCAGCGGCAAGGGGATTCTCCAGGCGCTCGGGCAGCGTCCCCTCGATCCGTGCGATCTGGTGGCGCAAGGCAAAAACAGTTGCCCGCGCCACGGCCCCTTTAGCCATGACGGTTCGGTTTCCAGCAAAGTTGTTCCTGTTATGTTCTTATGGATTCCAGAGCTTGGCCGCAGAGTCAAGCGGAACGAAAAAGAATTTATTCCTCTCCGGCTTCCGGCGCAGGCGCTCACGCCGTCGCCATTTGCCGATTCCGGCGCAAAAGCCTATATGCGCCCGACAAAGGAAACCGAATGGCCCGCATCTACAAGACCCGCACCTGGCACGACGAACTCTCACCCTCGCTGGAGGAGATCGAGTTCCTGGCCATGGAGACCTATGCGCATCTGCCGGACGAATTCCGCAAGCTGACCGGCGAGATCGTCATCCAGGTCGCGGAATTTCCCACCGACGAGATCATGGACGACCTGTCGCTGGAGACGCCCTTCGACCTGCTCGGCCTGTTCGAGGGGCGCGGCATCGCCGAGCGCTGGAACCCGCAGACCGGCGAAGGGCCGAACCGCATCACGCTCTATCGCCGCGCGATGCTGGACTACTGGGCCGAGAACGAGGAAACGCTGGGCGACATCGTCACCCATGTGCTGATCCATGAAATCGGCCATCATTTCGGCCTGTCGGACGACGACATGGAAAAGCTCGAGGAAGAGGCCGAATAAGGCCTGACCGCCCTACCAGTCGCTGAGCTTGGTCTTGCCGGCTTCGTATTCCTCGCCTTCGACATCCTTCACCACGGCCTGACCGCAGCGCATGATCTCTTCCTTCTTGTCATACGCGTAGGTCGGCGAGCCGTAGAGATGCCAGCCCTTGTTCAGCGCCGCCGTCACCTTGTGGCAGAAGGTGGCGTCGTCGATGGCGGTGAGGAAACGGTAAAGGCGCATGGGTCTGCCCCGTGATGAAGGTGGGCCATCATGCCCCGACGACGGCCGCCTTCGCCAGCAATTTTTTCGCCTGCTCCAGGTGCAGCCGTTCGACCATTTTTCCGTTGAGCGCGATCACGCCCTTGCCGGCATTATCGGCCAGCGCGAACGCATCGCGAATGGCGCGCGCCTCGGCAAGGGCTGCCGCCGACGGCGAGAACGCCGCATTGGCCGCCTCGATCTGCGCCGGATGGATCAGCGTCTTGCCATCGAAACCCATGGCGGCCGCCTCGGCGCATTCGCGGGCGAACCCTTCCGCATCGCGGAAATCGTTGTAGACGCCGTCGAGCAGGTCGAGCCCTCCGGCGCGCGCCGCCAGCACCATCTGCATCAGCCAGGGCATCAGGTAGCGCCGGTCGGGCGTCGCCAGAACGCCGGTTTCCTTGACCAAATCGTTCGTTCCGGCCACGAAACAGGCAAGCCGCGAGGCGGGATCGCGCCCCAGCTCGGCGATCGCGCCGAGATTGAGCATCGCCTTCGGCGTCTCCACCATCGCCCACAGCTTCAGCGCCTCCGGCGCGGCGGCGTCGTCCAGCGCGTCGCCCGCTTCCAGCACGTCGCGCGCCGTATCGACCTTGGGCAGAAGGATGCCGTCGGGCTCGCATGCCGCTGCCGCCAGAAGATCGTCGCGCCCCCATTCGCTGGACAGCGCATTGATGCGCACCACCATCTCGATCGCGCGCCCGGGGCGGTTGGCAAGGATATTCCTGAGCTTTGCGCGGCCGGCGACCTTTTCGGCCGGAGCGACCGAGTCCTCCAGGTCGATGACGACGGCGTCGCAGGCGAGCGAGGCGATCTTGGCCAGCGCCTTGTCGTTGACGGCGGGCACATAGAGCACCGAGCGGCGCGGACGATAGGATGTTTCGCTCATCTGGTCTTCTTGCCCGGCAACGCTGGCCCTTGCAAGACCTTGCGGCAGGGCGGCGAAAGCTGTCATCTCTACGAATCAAGCCACGGAACGAACGACATGCCACACTACGACATCGTGATCATCGGCGGGGCGATCGTCGGCTCCTCGCTCGCCTATCACCTGCGCAAGGAGGGCTTTGCCGGCTCCATCGCGCTCGTCGAACGCGACCCGCAATTCACCCACTCGGCCACCACGTTGTCGGCCGCCTCGATCCGCCAGCAATTCTCCATTCCCGAGAACATCCGCCTGTCGCAATACACGCTCGGCCTGTTCCGCCGGCTGAAGGAGGAATTCGGCGCCGATGCCGACATTGGCTTCCGCGAAGGCGGCTACCTGATCCTGGCCAGCGACGAGGGGCTGCCGGTGCTTGCGGCCAACCACGCGGCGCAAGTCGCCGAGGGAGCCGACATCGTACTGGAGGATGCCGGCGCGCTCGCCCGCCGCTTTGCCTGGCTGTCGACCGAAGGCATCACCGCCGGCACCTATGGGCGCAGCGGCGAGGGCTGGTTCGACGCCCACGCCTATCTGCACCTGTTCCGCAAGGCGCTGCGCACGATGTCCGTCGACCTGATCACCGCTTCGGTCGCGGACATAAGGCGCGAGGGCAACCGCGTCACCGGGGTCATGCTCGACAACGGCGAGACGCTGGAAACCGGCCTTGTCGTCAACGCGGCCGGACCGAATGCCGGCGTTGTGGCGAAAATGGCGGGATTGGCGCTGCCGGTCGAGCCGCGCAAGCGCACGGTCTTCGTGTTCGAATCGCGCGACCGCTTCGACGACATGCCGCTGACCGTCGATCCGGGCGGCGTCTGGTGGCGGCCGGAAGGGTCGGTCTACATCACCGGCGGCGCCGAGATCGAGGACGGCGAGCAGGCCGCCGATCCGGCCGATTTCGAGCCGCAATGGGGCCTGTTCGAAAACGACATCTGGCCGGTGCTGGCCACCCGCGTCCCCGCCTTCGAGGCGATCAAGATGACGCGTGCCTGGGCCGGCCACTACGACTACAACACGCTCGACCAGAACGCGGTGATCGGCCCGCACCCGGAGATGGAAAACTTCATCTTCGCCAACGGCTTTTCCGGCCACGGCCTGCAACAGGCGCCGGCGGTCGGCAAGGCGCTGTCGGAACTCATCGTCCACGGGGCCTACCGGACCATCGACTGCACGGCCTTCGACTATCGGCGCGTCGCCGAAGGGCGCGCGTTCCGCGAACTGAACGTGATCTGAGGCAACCCTGCCACAGTCGCACGTCAGGCAGGAGACAGCCCATTGACCTTGCGCTCGCGACCTCCTATCTGGCGGCGACAAGGGCGGGAAGCCCCTGCCGCCCGCAGCCGCAAGGCCCGGTGAAGCTTCCCATGAGCGTTCGTTCCTGTCGACGCGACGGCCGAAACGGCAATGCGGGCACCCGTTCGACAAAAGCCGTTCGTCATTCGCAAGGAGCGAAGCCATGGCCATCGGTCACACTATCCCTACGAAAACCACTGCGCCCGACACCCGGGAGAACACTACCCACAAGACCAGCGCCCACAAGACCAGCGCAAAGCGGCTGCGCGCGGCGCTCGCCGCCGACGGCATCGCCATCAGCCACGCCAAGGCGCTGGAACTGGTGGCCCGGCAGAACGGCGTCCGGGACTGGAACACGCTCGTCGCGCGGCCCGCCGAAGACACCCCGGCCGAGACGGCGGCCACCGGCATCGCCGCGCCTTTCGGCGTCGGCGAGACGGTCTCCGGCACCTTCAACGGCCGCGAGGCGCGGGGCCGGGTCATCGGGCTCGAAGAGACGATCAAGCCCGATCTGTGGCGCGTCACCATCGCCTTCGACCCGCCCGTCGACGTGGCGACCTCGAAGCTGTTTTCGGCCGAGCGCCGGCGGGTACAGATGGTGGTCGGCGCCGATGGCCGCTCGCGCCGGCTGACCGGCACGCAAACCGGCGTCATGGCGCTGGCGAGGGCCTGAGGCGCTTTCGGCAACAAGGACGGCAAGGCGGCTGCGGCGACCTTGCCGTCTTTTATTTGGCGGCGACCTTGTGTAAACCGTCTCCAGCAATCTGCCGCAACCGAGAATATGGGGCAACCGTCATGGACAAGTTCACCAAGCTCACCGGCGTCGCCGCGCCCCTGCCGATCGTCAATGTCGACACCGACATGATCATCCCCAAGGACTACCTGAAGACGATCAAGCGCACCGGGCTCGGCACGGGCCTGTTCGCCGAGATGCGCTACAACGAGGACGGCTCGGAGAACCCGGATTTCGTGCTCAACAAGCCGGCCTACCGCAACGCGCAGATCCTAGTGGCGGGCGACAATTTCGGCTGCGGCTCGAGCCGCGAGCACGCGCCGTGGGCGCTGCTCGACTTCGGCATCCGCTGCGTGATCTCCACCTCGTTCGCCGACATTTTCTACAACAACTGCTTCAAGAACGGCGTCCTGCCGATCACCGTCAGCCACGAGGACCTCGACAAGCTGATGGACGACGCCTCGCGCGGCTCCAACGCCACGCTCTCGGTCGACCTCGAGGCCATGGAAATCCGCGGCCCGGACGGCGGCGTAATCAAGTTCGACCTCGACGCCTTCCGCCGCCACTGCCTGCTGAACGGCCTCGACGACATCGGCCTGACCATGGAAAAGGCGCCGGCCATTGCCAGCTTCGAGGCGAAAAACGCCGCCAGCCGCCCCTGGGCCTGATCTTTCCACCGCCTGCGACGGAGGAGCGAAATGCGCTTGGGTTCACGGCTGGCCGGTCTGGCGCTGCTGTCGGCTGTCCTGTGCGGCGCAGCCGTCGCCCAGGAAGAGGACAGGCAGGAGCCGATCCCCTTCGCCGGCGGCCAGCTCACCGTCACGCAGACGGAAGAATACGGCGAAAAGACGCTGTCCTTTGACGGCAAGGCGCTGGCCAGTAACTTCGTCGTCTATTTCGACCGCATCGCCAAGGTGGGCGGAACCGATGTCGCGCTGTTCGACGTCGGCGACGTCGGCGACGGCGGCAACGCCTGCGGCCCGGCCAAGGTCATGGTGTGGAAGCCGGAGAGCGGCGACGTCGAGAGCGCCAGCATCGGCGCGGACGATTGCGGCGCGCCGCCGGCCGCCCTCACCGACGACGCGATCTACTTCGTGCCGTGGCTGCAACCGGGCGGCTCGGCGCAGGTGAAGACATGGTCGCCGCAGCAGGGATTCGCGCTCGCCGGCGAGTTGTCCTACCTGCCCGATCCGGGAACTGGATGGGCGGACATCGATCCGTCGAAATACGACAACATTATCGATGCCTTCCACAATGAAGCCGTCTATCGGGCGGCGCAGAAACTGCTGGGCGACAAGCTCGGCGACGTGACGACGGCGCTTCTGGTCGGTGGCGGCACCGAAAATACGGCGTCCGGCATCGTCTACGCCTCCGGCTGCGTACCGCACGCCTGCGGCGTCAGCGATGGCTTCATGGCCATCGATGCGGCGGAAAAGAAGCTCTATTTCGCGCAGCAGAAGGACGAGCAGGGCGCCGGCGGCGCCGACGCCTGGCCAGACCTGAAGGAATGGCCGGCGGAACTGCGCGATGCGATGGAAAAGGCGCTGGCGCCGCCCCAATAGTTCTTCGACGGCGAGAGGCACGCGATGCGAAGACTGATCTCGACCGGCTCGCCCTTTGAAAAGGTCGCGGGCTACTCGCGTGCCGTGGTCCAGGGCGACTGGTGTTTCGTGGCGGGCACGACCGGCTACGACTACGCCACCATGACGATGCCGGAGACGGTGGAGGCGCAGGCCCGCAATTGCATGGCGACGATCGCCAGGGCGCTGACGGACGGCGGCTTCGACCTGCGCGACGTGGTGCGCGTACACTATTACGTGACCGACGACGCCTTCGTGGACCAGGTCTTCCCCATCGTCGGCGAATATTTCGCCGACATCGGCCCGGCCGCCACCATGGTCGTCTGCGGCCTTGCCAGGCCCGAGATGAAGATCGAGATCGAGGTGACGGCGCTTCGGCGTACCGCTGCGGCGCCATCGCCCCGCGACTGATGCGGGCACAGCCGGCCGTTCCCTTTGCGGCGAAGCGGCGTATATTCCCCTGACGATCTTGGACAGCGGCCTGCGAATAACCATCTTAGGGCAGCAAACCAATTCCGCATGGAGGATGTGATGCCTGACTATAGCAAGTCGGCGGAAGCCATTGCCGCCCTGACGCCCGAGCAATACCGCGTCACCCAGCAAAGCGGCACCGAGCGGCCCGGCACTGGCGAATATCTCCACAACAAGGAACCCGGCATCTATGTCGATGTCGTTTCCGGCGAGCCGCTGTTCGCCTCCGCCGACAAGTTCGATTCGCATTGCGGCTGGCCGAGCTTCACCCGGCCGATCGAGCCCGCCCATATCAATGAACTCAGGGACACCACCTTCGGCATGGTCCGCACCGAGGTGCGTTCGGCCCATGGCGACAGCCATCTCGGCCACGTCTTTCCCGATGGACCGCCGGATCGCGGCGGCCTGCGCTATTGCATCAACTCGGCCTCGCTGCGCTTCATTCCCCGCGCGGACATGGAAAAGGAAGGCTACGGGGCCTATCTCGACCAGGTGGAGGCAGTATCATGAGCGAACAACGCGCCATTCTTGCCGGTGGCTGTTTCTGGGGCATGCAGGATCTGATCCGCCGCTTTCCCGGCGTGATTTCGACCCGCGTCGGCTATAGCGGCGGCGACGTGCCGAACGCCACCTACCGCAACCACGGCACCCATGCCGAGGCGATCGAGATCGTCTTCGACCCGCAGAAGACCAGCTACCGCACCCTGCTGGAATTCTTTTTCCAGATCCACGATCCGACCACGCCGAACCGCCAGGGCAACGACCGCGGCACCAGCTACCGCTCGGCGATCTTCTATGCCGACGACGAGCAGAAGAAGATTGCCGAGGATACCATCGCCGATGTCGACGCCTCCGGCCTGTGGCCGGGCAAGGTGGTGACGGAAGTCGCGCCCGCCGGCGATTTCTGGGAAGCCGAGCCGGAGCACCAGGACTATCTGGAGCGCATTCCCGACGGCTACACCTGCCACTTCGTGCGGCCCGGCTGGAAACTGCCGCGCCGCGCCGAGGCGGCCGCCTGAGCCGCCGGGCATAAACCGAACGAGCGGGCACCCCCGATCGGCGCCCGCTCCCATCAAGGAGGCCCCTGCCATGAGCATCGTGGGCAATCAGGCACCCGAACTGCGGGTGCCGACCTGGATCGATCCCGACGGGAACCCGCTGACGCCGCTCAGGCTTGCCGACCTCGGTTCCGGCTACAAGATTCTTTTCTGCTTCCAGCACTGGTGCCCCGGCTGCCATTCGAGCGGCTTCCCGACGCTTCAGCGCCTGGTCGATGCACTGGGCGACAAGGGTTTCGGCTTCGCCGTCATCCAGACGGTATTCGAGGGCGCCGAGGAGAACACGGTCGAGCGCCTGCGCGAGGAACAGCAACGCTACGGCCTGAAGCTGCCCTTCGGCCATGACCCGCTGCGGGAAGACGGCGGCTATCCGACCCTGATGGAGGATTACGGCACCGGCGGCACGCCGTGGTTCATCCTCATCGATCCGAAGGGCTCGGTGCTGTTCAGCAATTTCCACTTCGACGCCGATCACTTCCTGCGCGCCCTCGGACTGGAAGCCACGGCAACCACCTGAGCCGTTTTTCGCGAGAAATTCGCTCCCGCCCCGCCGGTTTGGCCGCTTGGCCCTACCGATCCATCTTGCACGCCGCCTGCCCGACGTTTAGCAAGGCCGCGGATCGAGACATTTTCCCAAGGGTGATTTCATGGCTGCGAAGAAGCTTTTCCTCCTGCCCGGCGACGGCATCGGCCCGGAGGCGATGGGCGAGGTGAAAAAAATCATCGCCGCCATGAACGAGAAATGGAACAGCGACTTCGCCACCGACGAAGGGCTGGTCGGCGGCTCGGCCTATGACGCGCACGGCCAGGCCGTCTCGGAAGCGGACATGCAGAAGGCGCTGGCGGCGGACGCCGTGCTGTTCGGGGCGGTCGGCGGCCCGAAGTGGGACGGCGTGCCCTACGAGGTGCGCCCCGAGGCCGGCCTGCTCAGGCTGCGCAAGGACCTCGAACTGTTCGCCAACCTGCGCCCGGCGATCTGCTACCCTGCGCTCGCCGCCTCCTCCTCGCTGAAGCCGGAAGTCGTCGAAGGGCTCGACATCCTGATCGTGCGTGAGCTGACCGGCGGCGTCTATTTCGGCGAGCCCAAGCAGATCATCGACCTCGGCAACGGCCAGAAGCGCGCCATCGACACGCAGGTCTACGACACTTTCGAGATCGAGCGCATCTCGGGCGTCGCCTTCGAGCTGGCGCGCACGCGGGCCAACAAAGTCTGCTCGATGGAAAAGAACAACGTCATGAAGTCGGGCGTACTGTGGAAGGAAGTGGTGGCGCAGACCCACAAGGCCAAATACTCCGACGTGGAGCTGACCCACATGCTGGCCGACGCCGGCGGCATGCAGCTCGTGCGCTGGCCCAAGCAGTTCGACGTCATCGTCACCGACAACCTGTTCGGCGACATGCTTTCCGACGTGGCGGCGATGCTGACCGGCTCGCTCGGCATGCTGCCTTCGGCGTCGCTGGGCGCCCCCGACGCCAAGACCGGCAAGCGCCGCGCCCTCTACGAGCCGGTGCATGGTTCGGCTCCCGACATCGCCGGCAAGGGCATCGCCAACCCGATTGCCATGATCGCTTCCTTCGCCATGTGCCTGCGCTACTCCTTCAACATGGTGGCGGAGGCCGACCGGCTGGAGAAGGCCATTGCCGACACGCTGGAAGCCGGCCTGCGCACCAGGGACATCATGTCGCCCGGCATGACCGAGGTCGGCACCACGGCGATGGGCGAGGCGATCCGCGAGCGTTTCCTGGCCTGATTTACTCCGTCCGGTGGCTGCCGGATCGCGACAGCCGCCGGATCCAGCCGAAACCTCGCCGCCGAGCGCGGGCAAGACAGGCCGGACCATGAACCAGCAATCCTCCTCCCCCCTGCTCGGCATCGCGCTGATGGCGGCCGCGATGCTGCTGGTGCCCGGCGTCGACGGCATCGCCAAGACGCTGAGCGCGGCGCATTCGCCGCTCTACATAAGCTGGGCGCGCTACGCTTTCGCCTCGGTCTTCGTTCTGCCCTGGGTGCTGGCACAACGCGGCGTCCACTTCCTGCCGCGCGAGGAACTTCCGGCGCACGCCATGCGGACCTTCTTCGCGGCGGCCTCGATGTGCTTCTTTTTCGCCGCCATCGCCGTCTCGCCGATCGCCGACGTGACCAGCGCCTATTTCGTCGGGCCGATCGTCGCCGCCGTCCTGTCGGTGCTGCTTCTGGGCGAAGCCCTGACAACCCGCAAGATCGCCGCCCTTGCCCTCGGCTTCGTCGGCGCCATCATCATCGTCAATCCGGCCGGCGGCATCGATGCCGGCCTGTTGCTGGGCGTCGTCGCCGGCGTCTTCTTCGCCCTCTACATGATCGCGACGCGCAAGACCCGCGCCAGCGACCCGGTCAGCACGCTGGCCTTCCAATGCCTGTTCGGCGCCGCCATCCTGTCGCCGCTGGCGATCTGGAACTGGTCGCTGCCGTCGATGGGCGAACTCGGCCTGCTGTTCCTGATGGGCCTGATCTCGGCGGCATGCCATTTCATGACCATCTCCGCTTTCCGCCACGCGGAAGCCTCCCTGCTCGCACCGCTGTCCTATCTGGAACTGATCGGCGCGACCGTGATCGGCTATCTGGTCTTCAGCGACCTGCCCGGCATCCGCATCCTCATCGGCGCGGTCCTTATCGTGGCGGGCGGGCTGATCCTCGTCCAGCGGCGGCGCGCCGGCGCAAAGGTCGCAAGCGCGGTGCATTGACTCTTGCGCGCGTTCGCGCCATATGCCGCGCGTTACGGAGCTTCGCATGCGCGCCCTGTTGATGGCATTTCTGGCGATGAACGCTTCCGGCCTTGTGTCGGGGCAGGATCGCACGCGCGCCCGTTCCACCAAAACCACGGCCAAAAAAACGACCGCTACCACGGTCTGATCTCCCTTGGCCTCTCCGCCCTCTCCCCGGGTCTGGCCCGAGGGAGGCGGGACCCGCAACGGCCGGCGGGTTTCTCCAGAAGAACAAGCGGAGAGCGACAGGAGAATTTTCAATGGGTTTCAAGGTTGCGGTAGTCGGTGCCACGGGCAATGTGGGCCGCGAAATGCTCAATATCCTCGAAGAGCGCGGCTTCCCCGTCAGCGAGGTCGTGCCGCTGGCTTCGCGCCGCTCGCTCGGCACGGAAGTGTCCTTCGGCGACAAGACGCTGAAGACCAGGGTGCTCGACAGCTACGACTTTTCCGATACCGACATCGCCCTGATGTCGGCGGGCGGCAACGTTTCCAAGGAATGGTCGCCGAAGATCGGCAAGCAGGGCTGCATCGTCATCGATAACTCGTCGGCCTTCCGCTACGATCCGGACGTACCGCTGATCGTGCCGGAAGTGAACCCGGATGCCGTCACCGGCTTCTCGAAGAAGAACATCATCGCCAATCCGAACTGCTCGACCGCGCAGATGCTGGTGGCGCTCAAGCCGCTGCATGACGCCGCCACCATCAAGCGCGTCGTCGTCTCGACCTACCAGTCGGTGTCGGGCGCCGGCAAGGAAGGCATGGACGAGCTGTTCACGCAGACCCGCGCCGTGTTCGTGGCCGACCCGGTCGAGGCCAAGAAGTTCACCAAGCGTATCGCCTTCAACGTCATCCCGCACATCGATGTCTTCATGGAGGACGGCACCACCAAGGAAGAGTGGAAGATGGTGGCCGAGACCAAGAAGATGCTCGACCCGAAGATCAAGGTGACCGCCACCTGCGTGCGCGTGCCGGTGTTCATCGGCCATTCGGAAGCCGTCAACCTCGAGTTCGAGAAGCCGATGACGGCCGACGAGGCGCGCGCGATCCTGAGCGAGGCGCCAGGCTGCCTGGTCATCGACAAGCGCGAGGACGGCGGCTACATCACCCCGATCGAGAGCGCCGGCGAGGACGCGACCTACATTTCGCGCATCCGCGAGGATCCGACGATCGACAACGGCCTCAACATCTGGATCGTCTCCGACAATCTGCGCAAGG
>Ga0182744_1002126_pt1 | contig 16635 bp, 10 predicted proteins | sample eDN3rd30CKraftMG_FD_128525 | JGI IMG/M metagenome (GOLD analysis project Ga0182744, IMG submission 128525) | Enriched Miracle-Growth compost microbial communities from Emeryville, California, USA - eDNA 3rd pass 30_C Kraft MG (version 2) (version 2) ...
AGTTAATGAAAAAATGGAGTAGTTTAACTTTAAAGTTGGGGTTTGGAACAACTTTGCTGTTATAGAAGTCGATCACATCTTCCATACGGATACCCAGTCGCGATGTATAGAACTGTGAGTCGGGTTGTTCCTCTGCAGCAATTCGAATACCTAAATTACAAGGTTCTTCCAGTTCGACTTCGTCATCGTATAGGTTAAATTCTTCCTTATTGTCGAGTACCGGAATAATATTCTTGAAACCATCGTGCAACATGTCGACGATATACTGTTTGTATTGGAACGTCTTAAAACCGTTGCATATAACGGTTATATCTTTTGATACAATGCCTTTTTTTTCCAGCGCATCAATCATCGGCATATCAAAGGCAGAAGATGTTTCGAGGTGAATATCATTTTTCAAAGCTTCTTCTACTATATGCCTAAAATGAGAGCTTTTTGTGCAATAGCAATACTTATAGGTGCCGCGATAATTGTTTTTCAGGATAGCTGTTTGAAACAATATCTTAGCTTGTTGAATCTTCTTACTGATAATGGGGAGGTAGGTAAACCTTAAGGGGGTACCATAGGTCTCAATCATTTCCATTAAATTGAGATCGTGAAAATACAGCTCATCATCAATGATGTCAAATCCGTCTTGAGGGAAACCAACGCTGAGGTCAAGAAATTCCTGATAACTTTGCATTTATCGTAATTAAAAATTTTTGCAAACTTAGATAAAAAAAATGTAATTTATCCATGCCATTAAGGAGGGAATATGTATGTTAATTGTCTTTTTTTTAACATGCTAGAATGCCTTCAGTGGGGACGTTTATGCCTATTCTGATAGCACTAACAGGTTATTGTTAGATTTGTTTGCCCGTTGGAGCATATTGCTGGCAAAATAGACCATTGTTTTGAATTGTTTGTATGCCTGACGGACGATTTATAACAGGTCTCTGAACAAGGGTAAACTCATGCAATGAAAGCCACCACGTGCGCGCGATAGTTCGGCAGAAGGGAAAATAATCAAGGTATTGTTTATGTTTTCGATAGTTATTTCTTGATTTTCAAGTGAATAAAGCAAATCTTGAACACGTATGATCTGAAAACCTTTTTCTTTAAAGGCCTGTATGGTTTTATCGTTCCGATCGTATCCCAACACCACACCTTCTTTCAGGGCAAGCAAGTTACAAGAATCGGTCCACTGCTCACGTGCGTCGAAGGGAAAAATCCCATTTCCACTATAAATAAATTGTGTTTTCTCTGTGCTGTGGAAATCACGTTGGCTAATATCATCCAACAGCGCCTCCAGTGTTTGAAAACGTTTAGGTGGTTTTTCTGCTTGGCGATAGAATTGCGTGATTTCCATGGATTGTTGCTGCGGCGGTAGCAGGGAATGAATCGGTTCATTGATGTTGGACACATCCGATTGCATCAAATTTCCAAGAAGTACCCAGACATTTCTTTTCACTTGGGTGAAGATGGTATCAATATGCATAAAATCTCTTTTAGCAGGGATTTTAATGACGGTTACCTGCTCTATTACTTGATGTTGAAACAGTAGCTTAATAGCCTCATTGGCCCCATGTAGCGAGGTGCGTTCGCTGCAGCCAATGAGTACATGGTGGGCACTTACTACCATGACGTCGCCTCCTTCGAGTGTTGCGCGCTGTTCTTTGTCTTCGCCTGGTCGGAGAAAATGTTGTACGGGGTCTGGGATTTCCAAAATATATTGCCGATAGGCCTCAAAATAAGGGTGATTGAAAAAAATATAACGCATGAGTAAGCTTTCCCGTCCACGAGCTTTTTTTGCTGGTTTATTTAATAGAATGTAATGGTTGACGACTACACCAAGATCTCTCGTGAAAATGAGATTGGGAATGGGAGCAAAAATCATATGCTCGTCATCAAAAGACCCAGATAATATAATCTTAGCTAACTTGATGGGATCGGTTTCTAGTAATTGTTGTTGCAAACGATAGCTACAACCTTCTATTGCACAAACGGCAGCCACCAAGTTGGATTTGAGCGATGAATGACTAAGAATATCTGCAAGCAAGGTTTGTACCTCGATGACACAGGAAGAGTGGTGGAAATGAGGATGGTCTGGCCTGAAGAAGCCACGATTGCTGTCTTGATTACTGATCTTATTCAGCTTGCCTTGAATTTTTTCAGGATCAAGGAAATAGAGCAAAAGCTTGATGTAATAGTCGTACTCGCTTGCTCTTAAGGTGTTTAAATGGACAATATCTTCAAATAGCCAGTCTTGGGCTTTCGAGGGAACAACTTGCCCTAAACCACTGTCTGGGCTATGAACGAGTAATTTTCTGAGCGTACCGATTTCGGTCTGAACATGGAGTGCAAATTTCATGTGTGGTTCTTTGGTTATCTATGTTTATGAACGTTTTGCTAGGAAGCAATTTACTAAGTTTGCGTATAAAATTCCAATATTTTCTCTAAGTTTGGCCCATGGATTTTATTATATCTTTAACTCTTCGCGCCATCCAAGAATTATATCAGGAGGAAGTTGCTGAGGATGCGATCACGTTACAGGAGACCCGAAAGGAATTTGAGGGACAAATAACGGTTGTAACATTTCCTTTTACCCGAATATCAAAGCAATCGCCTGAACAGACGGGCCGTGCACTAGGCGAATACTTTTTAACACATTCGAAAGAAGTTAAATCTTATCATGTTGTTAAGGGGTTTCTGAATATCAGTTTAGCAGATAGTTATTGGCTTTCTTTATTTAAAGAACAAATATTGTCTGATACATTTGCTCGCTTTCCACAGAATGGACAGCACGTGATGATTGAGTATTCATCGCCCAATACGAACAAACCTTTACATCTGGGCCATGTACGTAATAATTTACTGGGCTTTTCGATTGCGGAAATCTTAGAGGCTGCAGGCTATGAGGTAACCAAAGCAAATTTGGTGAACGACAGAGGGATTCATATTTGTAAATCGATGCTGGCTTGGGAGAAATTTGGCCATGGTGCTACACCCGAATCAACCGGTTTAAAAGGGGATAAGCTCGTTGGAAATTATTATGTACTTTTCGATCAGCATTATAAGCAACAAGTAAACGAGCTCAAAGAGGCCGGTTTAACAGAGGAAGAAGCCAAACGCGAAGCTCCATTGATGCAGGAGGCTCAACAGCTATTGCGGAAGTGGGAAGGTGGAGATGCGGCAGTATGGAAGCTCTGGAATTTGATGAATGGGTGGGTATACGATGGTTTTGAAGAAACCTATGAGGAGATGGGGGTTACCTTTGATAAGATTTACTACGAATCAAAGACCTATCTTTTAGGTAAAGATATTGTGAAGGAGGGGTTAGATAAAGGAGTGTTTTTCAGGAAGGAAGATAGTTCTGTTTGGATCGACCTAACAGCAGAAGGTTTGGATGAAAAGCTGGTGCTACGTGGTGATGGTACATCGGTTTACATCACGCAGGATTTGGGGACAGCCCAATTGAAGTATGACGACTTCCGGATGGATAAGTCTATTTATGTGGTGGGCAATGAACAGGATTATCACTTTAAGGTTTTGTTCGAGATTTTGAAGAAGTTGGGAAAACCTTGGGCAGATGGTTTGTTTCACCTGTCGTACGGCATGGTTGATTTACCTTCTGGCAAAATGAAGTCGCGCGAAGGTACGGTGGTAGATGCAGATGATTTAATGGCGGATATGGTTACTACGGCTAAAGCACGAACAGAGGAATTGGGGAAAGTGGAAGGATTTTCTGATGCGGAAAAAACAGCACTCTATAAAATGATTGGTTTAGGCGCGCTTAAATATTTTCTGTTGAAAGTGGAGCCTAAAAAGCGGTTGCTTTTTGATCCGAATGAGTCGATTGATTTTCAAGGGCACACCGGTCCGTTTATACAATACACGCATGCACGGATTAAATCGGTACTAGCGAAAGGTAATTATCAAGAAACATCGCCTGTTATTCTACCTGCCACACTCGTTGATGTGGAGCGTGATTTAATTAAAGAATTGGTTAAGTTTCCTGATATCATACAAAGTGCAGCAGCTGATTACAGTCCTTCTGTTGTTGCCAATTATATTTATGACATGGCCAAATGGTATAATAAGTTTTATCATGAAGCACCGATATTGAAGGCAGACGATATGGGGGTGAAACAATTTAGGCTGCGTCTATCTGCTGCTACAGCTGATGTAGTTGCACGGGGCATGCGGTTATTGGGTATAGACGTGCCAGAGCGCATGTAAGATACTGACTATATGTCGCTTAATTTGAATACTTGATCGAGACGAATGCCTCGTTCTGTTTGTTGGAGGGTACAGCATTCATGGACGGAATCGTGCTCTAAAAACAATACATATTGATTGGCCAGTGCTTCTGTGAGGTACTGGCTTTTTTCTTCTAAGGTTTGCAAAGGAAACATATCATATGCCATGACATAGGGAAGTGGAATATGGCCTACAGAAGGCAATAAATCAGCCATATAAAGAATGGTTTTGCCTTTGTAAGAAATTTGTGGAAGCATCATGGCATCCGTATGGCCATAGGCAAAGCGGATGGTGATATCATCGGCGAACGACACGCGGTCTTCTACAGCAATCATTTTCAATTGTCCACTTGCCTCGATAGGAGCGATATTTTCTTTTAGAAAAGAAGCTTTTTCGCGTGCATTTGGATGGTTAGCCCAGTGCCAATGCCGTTCATTGCTCCAATACGTGGCATTTTTAAAACGGGGTATCAACTGATCTCCTGATCGTTTAATAGCACCCCCTACATGGTCGAAATGCAAGTGGGTAAGGATCACATCCGTAATGTCGTCTGCATGGAATCCATGGGAAGCAAGCGACGCCTGCAACGATGTACCATGTGGTTGATAGTGCCCAAAGAATTTTTGATCTTGTTTATCTCCTAATCCGGTATCTACCAAGATAAGTCGATTGCCGGTCTCTATTAAAAGTAAACGTGCTGCCCAAGTGCATAGATTATTTTCGTCGGCCGGATTGGTCCGCTCCCAAATGCTTTTTGGAACTACACCAAACATGGCACCCCCATCTAATTTGAATAAACCTGCATCAATGCTATAAAGATTCATGTCTTTCTTGTATGATTATAGAAGGCAATATAGTGAAATCTGTTAGAAGTTACCTATTTTGCTTAAAAACACTAGGTATTGGGCCCGATAATGGTCTTAAAATACTCGTAATACGAAAAGAGTAAGGTTCGCTATTTAAACATTTGAGCCAAGCATCACTTAAAGTATCTTCTGTAATAGATAAAGCAAGATTACCTAATATAACGCCTAGATTATCATTAATGGGTTCAATATGAACCGGCACAATAGGTTCAAGTTTAGATGATTTAAGCGTTGATCTGTTCAAGATTAATTATTTGAAGGCTAGTGAAAAGGAAAAAATGATTCACAAAAAAATGAACATAGAAGAAAACGGAATATTTTCAAAGAAAAAAGAAGGTAATACGAATATTTATAAAATCAGGAAATAAGTCCAGTGCAATACAAGACTCCTAGCATCTAATAATATCTCAGAAAGTATGGATGAACGATCTAGTTTATTTCTTTTTCTTAACCAATTCCGCACGTACTTTTTGGACAAAAACAATAGAAGTTTGAGAAGCCTTTGCGGCTTGTTCGTCAGTGAAATTAAAATCCAAAATCAGATTACGTACAAATTCATAGTTCTTCTTTTCTTCACCCATAGCTTCGCCCCTACGATAAAAAGGATCGTTCTTTTCCTTGAAAAATGATGCTACTTTTAACATAATCTCCTCCAATGGTTTTGTAAAGTTACGCAATTGCACCAATATCCGCAACTGCGCCAAGTATTTGTTCTTCTCCGTATTACTGATGTTCTGTTGGTCTATATGGATGACCAGCTTCTCCAATATCTCAGCGGGTTCTTCTGATTCTAAGTTGCCCAGAATGGCCAATTGCCGCTCTTCCGGCCGCTCGGCATTGATAAACAATCGGTAAGATAGATCGGCAAATGATATCAGGGGATAATAAAACTGAAAATCCGGCTCGTCGATTTTATTGGGCATAGTGAGTGGCTCCCTGCCCAGGTAAAGCACATACTGCTTAATGGACAGACCATAATTCAAATGGAGCATGCAGCGATACTCTGCCATACGGTAAGGCATTTTACGATCATTGGCCTTTTGTATCTCGATGTGCAGAATATAGGTGTGGCCATCAGCATCGGTTACCTTGCGTAGTGCATCCACTTCAAGCTGTTTGGTGGTCTGCAATTTATCTTTCAGCTCGCTGGACGATACGATGTGCAAACCCAGTACCTTTTCGATAATGCCTGGCATGATATGCCGCATATTCTGCCGGAACAGTTTATCATAACGCTGGTTTTCGGAGTTACGGTTATCTATATCCGGCTCTTTTCCCATGGTCTATTGGTCTTTGGTAATCTTTACAAAGATAACCCTTGTGGTGGCATGTATTGGGATAGAAGGGCAGAATGAACGAAATGAACAGATATGATATAACCATTTTAAATTTGAACCTAAATGGTATAAGAGAATTGAGAAAGGATAAGATGGTAACTAAAGGATAGAAGACAGATGGAAAACAGGGTCGCAAGATTGTGTGCAGCTTCAATCTCAAAGAGTCGATGCGATTGATGGATGAGAAATTGAAACGAGATGAGAAGAAGCAACAGATAAGCAGGTGCTCGGTGCAATTTCTTTGGACTGGATGGTTAATTGGTGCTATTGTAGTTATTTATGCGCTATGCAGGGGATGTTACGCAAAATTACTTTATTTTTTATCATATTGATAATTTTAAATGCATTTTTTAGATAAATTTTACTTTAATAATAATTTTATAAACTGTTTATTGTTTAAATGTTAATAAAAAATAAAATGGCATTTTCGATGGCCTAAGTGGCTAAGCGAGAAGTAGATAGGCTTGCTTTTTTTATGGTGTAAAATATACAACATGTTGATTATTAGTGTGTTTTGTTTGTTTTTACGCTTTTTTAATATGTAGATTTGCCCCAAAATTCAAAAAACAAAATTTATGAAGACTACGAATACGCATGAGTTTAGTGTAGGGAATCAAAAATTTTATCCAAAACAACAGGTTTATTATCAACTGCCGGTTTCTGAAATGGTTGAACATGCCATTCGGAACGGAGAAGGAAAGTTAACGATGAACGGTGCACTTGCTGCGGATACCGGCAAATTTACCGGCCGATCGCCTGGCGACCGTTACTTGGTAAAAGACCATAAAACGGTGGATACCGTTTGGTGGGGCGACAATAATCAAGCGCTCGACCCGAAGTATTTCGCACAGTTACGTGCGAAGATGTTGGCTTATATGGCCAATGAAACACTGTATGTGTGGGATGGATACGTGTGTGCCGATCAGCAACATCGATTAACCATCAGAACGATGACCACTTCCGCATACCAGAATGTATTTGTACATCATCTGTTTTTGAGATCCCCGTTCGATGATGTATCTGGTACCATGGATTGGACCATTGTTGCGGCACCTCATTTTGAGGCCAACCCACGGGTAGATGGGGTAAAACATGCCAATTTTGTGGTCATCAATTTTACAGAACAGGTCATCTTGATTGGTGGCACGGGGTATACTGGAGAAATCAAAAAAAGTATTTTTTCTGTATTGAATTATATACTCCCTTTAGAGAAAGGTGTTTTATCTATGCATTGTGCTGCGAATGTGGGGAAATACCGCGGTGATACCGCTTTGTTCTTTGGATTGTCGGGTACGGGAAAGACTACCTTATCTGCTGATAGTGACCGTATGCTGGTAGGCGATGATGAGCATGGCTGGAGTGAGCAAGGTATTTTTAATTTTGAGGGTGGCTGTTATGCGAAGTGCGTACGCTTGGATGCTAAGAAAGAGCCACAAATTTATCAAGCGATTCGTTTTGGCACTTTATTGGAAAATGTTTGCATGTCTGATATGCGCGAGCCGAATTATGCGGATATTAGTAAAACAGAAAATACACGGGCGGCGTATCCGGCGAATTTTATTGAAGAAGCACTGAATCCCGCAGTGGCAGGGCACCCACAAAACATCTTTTTTCTAACAGCTGACGCTTTTGGGGTGCTTCCACCGATATCCAAATTAACACCCGAGCAGGCGATGTATCATTTTATATCCGGATACACGGCGAAAATTGCGGGTACAGAAGCCGGGGTGGACGAACCGAAGGCGACCTTCTCTGCGTGCTTTGGACAAGCATTTTTGCCTTTGCACCCCGGTCAGTATGCGGCTATTTTGGGGCGTAAATTGCAACATAGCCCGATTCGGGTATGGCTGGTCAATACGGGTTGGACAGGTGGAAATTACGGGGTAGGAAAACGTATTGATTTAGCTTATACCCGCCAATTAATCAAAGCAGCTTTACGTGGTCAGCTAGATAAGGTAAGCTATGCCATACATCCCATCTTCGGTGTTACTTATCCTACTGCTTGTCCGGGCGTATCACAAGATATTTTAAACCCTGTGCGTAGCTGGTCTAATGAAACGGCCTATTATAAGCAAGCAAATAAACTAGCCGCGGCTTTTAATAGGAATTTTGAACCCTATGCCGATGGAGTGAGCCCTGCTGTATTGGCAGCAGGACCACTGGTAAAAACAGATTTATTGCACCAGATCTAAACCCCAATCGATCCCTTTTAAGGTAGCTGGTACCCCTTTTTCAAGCCATACGGGTGCCGGTTTACCTTTTAGGTAATGGTCAAAAAACTGCTGTTCTCTGATCTGTATATCTTTTCTGTTTTGCCTTTTTACCAAATTATGTTCCTCTCCATTATAATTTAAGAGCCATACCGGTTTCCCCAACCGGCGTAGGGCGGTAAACATTTCGATGCCTTGATACCAGGGCACGGCCCCATCATGATCATTGGCCATAATGACAACCGGTGTATTGACTGATTGGAGATGAAATAAGGGTGAATTCTCCATGTATAAATCATATCCATCCCAAAGATTCTGTCCAATACGGCTCTGTGTTTTTTCATATTGAAATTGCCTGTTCAGGCCGCTTCCCCACCGGATACCTCCATATGCAGACGTCATATTGACAACGGGTGCACCGGCCCACGCTGCGGCATAGAGATTGGTGCTGGTAATGAGGTGGGCTACTTGGTAACCACCCCAACTCTGTCCTTGTATACCCAAATGTTTTTCATCTACCCAAGGGAATTTAGCCAATTCGCTCACACCAGAGTTCACATATTCTTCTGCTGATTTAGCCGGGTGCCCAATTTGATAGCTGATATCAGGTGCAAATACGAGGTAACCATTGCTTACAAAATAGCTAATGTTTAACCGAGAGGGCGTAGGCTCTGGCGGGATGTAGCTGTATAAACCGTCAGACAGCTTTTCATAAAAATAGGCAATTAATGGATATTTCTTAGCCGGGTTGAAATCTGCTGGTTTGTAGAGAATACCGGTTGCTTCATGACCTGCTGGGGTTGTCCATTTAACTAGTTCGGCAGTCCCCCAATTGTATTGCTTTTGCTGGAGATTGATGGCGCTCAATTGCGTTTCATTCTTGAAATTACCCGATACGTATAAATCAGGTGGCAGCACATAATTTTCCTTGGTATAGATGAATGTTTGTCCGTCAGTGGAAGATGCTACCGCACGATAGGTATAGGGGCCTATAACCGCTTCTTTAGGGTCGCGTTTGTTTCGTGGATTAGAAAAATAAAACCCATGTTCTTTATTGGTATGGTTAAAGGCACTCAGTAGTAAGGGTTCGTGCGAATCGATCATGACATATCTGCTGTGCTTCGCTTTACCTAATTTGGGTTTGGCCGATACATACCGAAAGGTAGTTTGCGTGCTTCTCCCGGCGCCGTTGGTGAGCAGCCTGACATCATTGCCGTTTAGCTCAAAACTCCAAATATCGTATTTGTCGTATATGTATACTGCTTTATCGGCCGCTGCCCAGCCTGCAATTCCATAGGGTGCAGGTAAAGTAGGTGAGTCGTTGTCTTCATCGGCAAAGCTAACCGGTAAGTCTGTATTGAGTACTTGAAGTCTGTTTGTATTGATGGCATAGCTGTTCCATTGCTTGGTAGCCATATGGTACCATACAACAAACAATCCGGTTGGCGAGAGCTCGATGGGGCCATCTATATCTGAGGCAATCTTCTTTTTGCTACCATCTATGGTAGAGATGAGGTAGATATCTTTGGGTGTATGGCCTTCCCACTGAGCAGCAACTCGTTTGCCTACGTTGGTTATGCCTAAGGCATAAACCTGATTGGCATCGTCTGTCAGCTCTACATCTGGGATAGCTATAGAAGCTAGCGGAATGATGTTTCGACCCCGTTTGGGATAGATGACACTGAGGTAGCTTTTTTCACGATCTTTTTTTAAATCAACCAACTGTTTTGGTTGTAAATAATCGTCTTTCCAATTCCAGATATCTACCTGGGCAACTTCAAAATCGACGATCGTGGTATCCTTGACGGGGGGGATGGGGGCAATGCCAAAAAAGAGCTTTTCTCCATTTTGACTGAATCGGATAGCTCCATGGCCGCTGACATTCCAATTGGTAGGCATACCGCTACTGCTGATGTTGGCAATGATGTTGGCCGTATCGGTTCCGGTGGTATAATAGTAAAGACTGTAAGGTTTCTGAAGGGCTTTTTTGGGACTTTTTTCTGCTACGAAAGCTAATTGTGTACCTGTTTGATCGAATGCGAACTGTTGGTAGGTTCCGCGCCCCTGACTAATTTTTCTTAGGTTTTTTTGAGGAATCTGATAGAGGAATACCCCCGTATTAGACCCATTTTGCTGCAACGTGTCTTGATTTGAACGAATGAAAACCAGCTGGTTGCCTGTAGGATCAAAGTAGTAATCGTTTACTTGTTCGAATGTGTCTTCTTGACCAGTGGCTAACTGGCGTAAGTGAAGGATGCCACTTGGATGTACCGTGTCTTTGGAGGTGGTGTCTGCCTCTAGGTAGGCTATATAAGCGGAAGATTCGTCTGGTAATTTGTAAGAACGAACGCGGGGAGCCTTATAGACGGTTTGATCAGCCAATGTAATAATAGCCAATGAATCTAGCGGCATTTGGTGTTTTTTCTTTTTATCGATTTTTGCCTGTCTAACAACAGAAAAAGGCGGCTTAATGAGGCCCATAGCGAATTGGCTATCGTCGGTAAATTGGCCAGCCTCGCCCCGTGGGATGATGTTTAATTTCCGCCCGTTGGTTTCAGACAACACGAGCGAAGCATCGCCTTGTTGTGGTGTAATACTATATAAAATAGCTTTTCCGTCTGGACTGATTTGCGGTGTGGTAATGCGTTGCCAATGGTCGTAAACTTGATGGTCAAGCGGTTTCTTTTGTGCAAATGCCTGAATGAAAAAGAGGATAAATGTGAGTGTTGAAAAAAAATTACGCATGATATGTGAAAAGATGGTGGTGGTAAATATCTGAAAAATTATAAAGTTTGAAAGAGAAATAACCATTATTTTACAGAATTCGGATGGTCTTGTGCCTGTCATATTTGCAGGATAAGGACGAAGATATGTTTTTATTTACTGTTAAAATATCGATATTTGAAGTGAAAATGAATAGTACCATGATAACAGTAACCGATAAAGCGAAGCAGCGGATTTTGGAAATTCTACAGAACGAACGATATGACCCCTCTTATTTTGTTCGTGTTGCTGTAGAAAGTGGTGGGTGCTCGGGCTTAACTTATAAGCTTGATTTTGACAACACGGAAAAGACGGGCGACCAAGCTTTTGAAGATAACGGCGTAAAGGTGGTGCTGGATATTAAATCTTTTCTTTACTTGGCTGGTACCAAATTGGATTACAGTGACGGCCTAACAGGTAAAGGATTTAATTTTATTAACCCCAACGCTTCGCGTACTTGCGCGTGCGGTGAAAGCTTCTCTGTATAGCGTTTAATACGTTTTTACCATCCTTACAGCATGGTCCGTTTTATTGATATCTTGTTTGTTTTCAATGGCATCAATGAGCTCGCTTTGCTCGGTTTTTGCTTTTGAATTTTTAAATAACCCCGTTGAGATGCATTTGCCAGACAGGTGATTGCTGCCTTATTTTAGTTACAGCCTGATCAATAAGTTGACACGTTTGATTGATTTCCTGCTCGGTTGTTTGAGTGCCTAAGCTAAAGCGAATGGTGCAGTGCGCATCCATTTCTGTTAATCCCATAGCGGTTAATACATGAGAGGGTTCGCGACTACCGGTAGCACAGGCAGAACCAGAGGATAACGCTAATTGCGGAACAGCGGCCATTAATTCTACATTTTTTACATACTTAAAGCAGATGCTGGTTACATGAGGTAACCGATGTTGTGCATCTCCGTTGCGAAAAGTTTCCGGAAGTTTTAAGAGGTGGTTTTCTAACTGATTTCTGAGTTTTGCCAAGCGACTGCTTTCCTGATTTAAATTTGCTTTTGCTAACCTAGCTGCAGCGCCCATACCTACCATTCCTGGGACATTGAGCGTACCTGCCCGCCGATTATTCTCTTGCTTACCCCCATGTAAGAAGCTGCCGATTTGAATGGGATTGCGCTTTCTTTTCATATAGAGTGCACCTACACCTTTTGGCCCGTAGAACTTATGCGCACTCAGCGCGAGTAGATCAATGTGTTGGCTTTCTACATCAATAGGTACTTTTCCTGCGGCTTGAGTGGCATCACAACAAAATAAAATCTGACGAGCATGAGCTATCGCCCCAATTTCAGCAATAGGGTGGATAAGCCCGGTTTCGTTATTGGCAAACATCAAACAAATTAAAATGGTTTGATCTGTGATGCTTTGTTCTAATTCCTGTAGATGAATCATGCCATTTGCACGAACAGGAAGATAAGTAATCCGGGCACCTTGTTTGCTTAAGTAACGACAGGTATCTAATACAGCTGGATGCTCGGTTTGGCAGGTAATAATATGATTGCCGATGGATTGGTAATGATGGTATATGCCTGTAATGGCATGGTTGAGTGCCTCTGTGGCGCCGGAAGTAAAAATCAGTTCTTTGGGCGACGCATGGATCAGGTCGGCTACTTGTTGCCGTGCTTGCTCAACCGCTTGGGCTGCTTTTCTACCTGCTTGATGATAAATGCTGGAAGCGTTACCATAGTAAGTATCAAAATAAGGCAGCATAGCCGCCAATACTTCTTTGTTTACCGGAGTTGTTGCACAATGATCAAGATAAATAAGGTCATGTTCCATAACGTGTAAACAAAGATAAACATTTTGAAAAGTTGTTAGTAAGGGATTTTTGTTTTAGGTTTGCAAAATAATCGTGTTGAATCGGAAAAAAAGACTCATTTACAAAATCAACCAGTGGCGTATCCAGCGAATTTCGAACCGGAATTTTTTGGTGATTCTTGCTGTGGTTACTGGTTTGGTTGGTGGTTTGGCTGCTGCTGGATTAAAAGCGCTAACCCATCATATCGCATCGGTTTTGCAGAACGATGTACAGAGCCAATATAAGTATTACTTATACGTTTCGTTTCCATTAATTGGTATTCTACTGACCGTACTTTATGTTCGCAGATTTATACGTAAAAGTAAATTCGAACACGGAATAACTCCTATTTTATATGCCATTTCGCGAAAGTCCAGCCTGATAGAGTCTCACAATGTCTATTCGCAGATCATTACATCTGCTCTGACTGTTGGTTTTGGAGGTTCGGCCGGTTTGGAAGCACCCATTGCTTACAGTGGTTCTGCTATTGGGTCGACCATTGGTCGGTTTTTTGGACTGAGTTATCGGGAGGTAACCATGTTATTGGCTTGTGGTGCTGCGGCGGGTATTGCAGGCGCATTTAACAGTCCGGTTGCAGGGATGGTTTTTGCTATTGAAATCTTGTTGCCCGAGTTTTCCATCCCCGCTTTTATTCCCTTATTAATGGCATCGGCCACAGCTTCCGTCATTTCTCGAGTGTTGTATAGCGAGCCGCTTTTTTATTTAATATCGGATGAATGGGTGCTATCTTCTGTTGTTCTGTATGTTATTTTAGGTGTATTGGTTGGGGCATTTTCGGTTTATTTTTCTAAGGCAGATGGATGGGTAAAAGGCTGGTTTTCGCATATTAAAAATCCCTACCGAAAGGTATGGATCGGGGGAATTAGCTTAGGCGTATTGGTTTTTGTTTTTCCGGCATTGTATGGAGAAGGCTATATTACCATTCAGCAATTATTGTTAGGCAAATCAAACACCTTATTGGCCAATAGTATCTTTTCTGATTATAAAAATGTTGGATTGTTGGTAGTTATTTATGGAATAGTTACCCTTTTTGCCAAATCTTTTGCCACATTGATTACGTTGAACAGTGGAGGCAACGGGGGGATATTTGGTCCGAGTTTGGTGATGGGCGGATTGGTTGGGTTTATATTTGCCCATGGTATCAATTTGACGGGTTTAACCTATTTGAATGAAACCAATTTTATTGTGGCTGGAATGGCCGCCGCATTGAGTGGTATCATGCATGCCCCCTTAACGGCTATTTTCCTCATTGCTGAAATTACAGGAGGTTATACATTGATGGTTCCGCTCATGATTGTGGCTGCTATTTCTTATTTTATTAACCGAGCAACCATTAAATATTCTATATACACCAAGAATTTAGTGGCCCATGGTGATTGGCTCTCCCACGAAGATAAAGACCGAACGGTATTACGTATGATGAAATTGCGCTACCTGCTTGAAACCAACTTTACGGTATTACGGCCGGATGAAAAGCCCATTGATCGGCGTACAGACATCATTCATACGAAACGAAATATTTTTCCGGTAGTGGATGCTGATCGGAAATTGCTAGGCGTGATATACAGTGAACGACTGTTTAGTATTTTGATGGGAGAGGAGGTGACGGATAAAACGATGAAAGAGCTGGCGCAGGCACCATTGGATGTAGTGCGTACGGATGCCAATATGTATGATGTAATGCGTAAAATGGATCGGGAAGATATCTGGATTCTACCGGTTTTGGACGAGCAGGATCATTACATGGGATTTATTTCTAAATCGGCTATTTTTAATAAATACAGAGCATTATTAATTCGACAAGGAGCTTATTTGGATTAACGGTTTAACAATTATTAACCCATATTATATTTTTTATCATTTATCTTTGTGATATACTCATTGGAATAGCGCAGTCGCATGGAGGTTTCGCTATCTTATAAATGTGATTTATGCAACAAGTAAAAATATGGATGTGCCTGGCTTTATTATCATTTGCGTCTTGTGGGATAAACCAACAAGCTAAGCAGATTAAAGCGTTGGAGGCCTGTAAATTTGATGTGCAACGGGTTGACAGTGTTTTTCTAGCCGGCGCCAATATAACGGATATGGTACAATCTGGTAGGATTGACACCCGGAAAATGGGGGGTATAGCCATGGGAATGTTGAGAAAAGAAATTCCACTGAACGGGGTACTGCACCTAAAAATTACCAACCCTACGCCGCATTTGGCAGGAATTAACCAATTTCAATATCAATTGCTGATGCAGGATAAGGAAATTGCTACCGGAACGATGGATCAGCAGATTAAGGTTGATCCGGGTGCTACATTGGAGATTCCGTTGCAGATCAATGCGAATGTTTATGGTTTGCTTTCGAATGGTTCGGTGTTGCAGGAAATAGCCGATTTTGTTGCCGGAAAGGATGAGCATCAAGAAAGTTTGTTGACAATTAAATTGAAACCTACCATAGCCATTGGCAACAAAGCCATTGATTATCCGGGCTGGATAACTTTTGATAAAAAAGTAACCCGTAAGTTGTTGTTTTAATTAAGATAATGAGTAAAAAGGCAGCCCCTGTTATCTCACACCACCTCTCTGTCGATGATTCGCGCGAGTTTGCTGTTTTTCATATCAGTAAGCGTTTATTGAATGCGAAAGAATTTAAGCCCTATAATATTTTTAACCCTTTTCGATCAGATTTTTTTGCTGTTTTAATGGTGCATGAAGGCGTTATTGATGTCAACGTTAATCTGCAACATTTTCGGTTAGAAAAAAATAATCTATTGGCTTTTGCACCCAATATGATTAAACATTTAGTGTCGATTAGTGACGATTGCAAATTTTATGCAATTCTTTACAAATCGTCCTTTTTAGTAAATGCCAATATTCGAGAGTTTCATCAAGATGCATATGATTTGATGCTTTCCGGAATTCCGTTGTTTCATCTAGCTGCTCAAGAAATCAAGACGTTGCATTACCTTATTGAAGTGATGCTTATGCGAGGCCACATGGATGTGGCCTCGGTATCGAATGATATGGTCGTGAAACATGTTTTTTTGGCTTTTATGTATGAGTACACTTCTTTGTATAGAAAGTATATTAAGGAGCAGAACCGGAAAACCTCGAGGAAAGAAGACATCATGCTGCGTTTTATTAAATTGGTTGCGCTCCATTTTAAAGAAGAACGTAGTGTAGATTTTTATGCCCGACAACTGTTTATCACATCGAAGTATTTATCAGAGGTTACCAAAGAGGTTTCGGGCCGAACGGCGAGTTCTATTATTGCCGAAATGGTGATTATGGAAGCGAAAAGTTTATTAAGCCTTCCTTCTTTAACGATTATTGAAGTGGCTGATTTGTTGCATTTTAGTGATATGTCTTTTTTTGGTAAATACTTTAAACGCTATACAGGAG
>Ga0182744_1002129_pt1 | contig 16632 bp, 15 predicted proteins | sample eDN3rd30CKraftMG_FD_128525 | JGI IMG/M metagenome (GOLD analysis project Ga0182744, IMG submission 128525) | Enriched Miracle-Growth compost microbial communities from Emeryville, California, USA - eDNA 3rd pass 30_C Kraft MG (version 2) (version 2) ...
CCACGCCACCTTGAATCATGCCAGCCTCAATCTGGGAACCCCCATCGAGTCACATCAAAGGGCCCTTGGTATTAGGTATCGAAAGGCAAGTCGCGGCTTTTGTCATAGACGACTAACCCAACCTCCAGATTTCTGTTGCCAGAAACGTAAGAAACCAACATCCTTCATGTCGGGGGAGGGCAGCTACGGAGAAATGAAAATGGGAGTTGCCATTAGAATAACGATGGGAATTGCATTCCTCTCACTGGCAGGGTGCGAAACGAGTTCGCTCCCGTGCGATATGTCTCAAGCAAACATTCAAAAAGGTAATTGCTGCAGCGTATCCGGCGGACAATGCGAGAGAGGCGAAGGACACACTGGTGGACGGGAGCGCGGCCAGAGAGCCCAGGCGTAAGGCGAAGCTGACGAGCAGGCAGCGCCTGTTTTCCTTCGGCGCCCGCTCGACCCAAAGGCCGGGCGGGCATTTGCCCTGCCACCCTTATTGCGCGACGATGACGGCATCGTCCGAGCCGGCGACGCTCCAGCCGGCATGGGAGTTGAGCGCAAACACGACCGCGAACGAAAGCACGATCCCGACGCCGACGCCGTAGATAAACGTCCTGGTAGCCCGCATCTCAACCGGCCTCTGAGGTTCCGCGCTCTCGCAGTTGCCGGGCCGCGCGGGTCAGCACCTCAGGGCTGTCGCCGTGCTTCCTGATCAGCATCATCGTCTGTTCGATGGTGAGGCCGTTCTGCTCGGCAAAGTGCCTGACCTCGTATTCGTCGTCGGCCGAAACGCGGTCACGGCCCTGAAAATCCCGCTTCGTCTTGTCATCCACCATCATGGCTTCTCCACTTCAGCAGCGATCCTCGGCAAGCCGGGCTTCGTTGGGCGACTTTCAAGTAGCGCACGGCGGTACTCCACGTGGGGCGTAACGCCCACCGGGCGATTCAGTTGCCTGCCGTGCGGATTTTGCCCGGAAGCGGCCTGGCCGCTTCGGTCCGGTGCTTTACGCGGCGCGCTTCAGGGCAGAAGGTGGAGGGCGTGGCGCGAGGGCGTCAGGAAAACCGCCTCGCCCAGTTGATGCAGGGGCGCCTCGGCCGGATTGGCGCTGTCGACGATCCACTGCCCGGCACCTTCCACTTCGATCAGGTATTCGGCGATGTTGCCGAGGAACATGACCCGCCTGACGATCCCCTTGAAGAGGCCGGAATCGGGCGAAAGGTGAATGGCTTCCGGCCGCAGCACGGCGGAAACGGCCTCGCCCGGCCTGCGGGCCGGCATCCCGGCAACAGGCAGGCGCACGCCGGCGATCTCCACCGTTTCGCCGTCGACGACGGTCGTGGCGAGGAAATTCGCCTTGCCGATGAAATCGGCGACGAAACGGCTCGACGGCCGCGCATAGATCGTGTGCGGCGTGCCGACCTGCTCGACCACGCCGGCATTCATGACCACGATCTCGTCGGAGATGCTCATCGCCTCGACCTGGTCGTGGGTGACGTAGATGGAGGTGATGCCGACACGCTGCTGCAACTCGCGGATTTCGACGCGCATCTGCTCGCGCAGCTTGGCGTCGAGATTGGAAAGCGGCTCGTCGAACAGAAGCACCCGCGGTTCCATGACGATGCAGCGCGCCAGCGCCACGCGCTGCTGCTGGCCGCCGGAAAGCTGGCTGGGGGAGCGCCGCGCATAGCTGGCGAGACCGGTCTGCTCCAGCACCTTTTCGACGCGCCGCTCTATCTCCTCCCGGTCGAGCTTGCGCAGCCGGAGCCCGAAGGCGACGTTCTCGAAGACGTCGAGATGCGGAAACACGGCGTAGGACTGGAACACCATGGCGGTATCGCGCCGGTTCGGCGGCTCGTCGTTCATGCGCCGATCGCCGAAGAAGATGTCGCCCGAGGTCGGTTCCTCGAAGCCGGCGATCATCCTGAGCAGCGTGGTCTTGCCACATCCGGACGGTCCCAGCAGCGTCACCAGCCTGCCGGGGCCGATCTCCAGGTTGATGTCGCGCACCGCGGCAACTGGGCTGCCGTCCGGGCCGGCGAAGGCCTTGTTCAGGCCGACGATGCGGATATTGTCGGTCATTGTTCTAGAACCTCACCATGGCTGTGTGCCGGCTCCAGCGATTGACGAGGCGGCTGATGATGACGATGGCGACCAGCACGATGGCAATGACGACCACGCTGAAGGCGGCCGCCACGCCGAGCCGGCCGGAGCCGACCTGGTTCAGGATCTGCACCGTCATCAGGTTCCAGTTGGCGGAAACCAGGAAGATCGCCGCGCTGATCGCCGTCATGGCGCGCACGAAGGCGTAGACGAGGCCGGAGAAGAAGGCCGGCGCGATCAGCGGCAGCGTTATCTTGCGAAAGGTGGTCAGGCCGGTGGCGCCGAGATTCTGCGCCGCCTCCTCGATCGCCGGATCGATCTGGCGCAGTACCGCGATGCCCGACTGGATGCCGACCGGCACGTAGCGGAAGACGAAGCAGGCCACCAGGATCGCCAGCGTGCCGGTCAAAACCAGCGGCGGCGCATTGAAGGCCATGATGTAGCCGATGCCGACGACGGTACCCGGCACGGCAAAGGACAGGATCGAGCCGAATTCCAGCGCCGTGCGGCCGGGAAAATTGCGCCGCACGACCAGGAACGCCACCAGCATGCCGAGCAGGCCGCTGATCGGCGTCGTCACCAGCGCGACGATGAGCGTGTCCTTGACCGACTGGAAGCCGACATCGAAGACATAGAGGAAATGCGCGATGGTCGGCGTGTAGTTGAACCCCCAGACCTTGGTGAAGGCGCCAACCAGGATGACCGCGTAGAAGGCCGTCACCAGCAGCGCGAACAAAAGGGTGAAGCCGTAGAGCACCCATTTCGCCGCCGGGCTGACGACCTTCGAGGTCGAGGCCGTCGGCTTGCCGGTCACGGTGATGTACTGCCGCTTCGACAGGTAGTAGCGCTGGATGGCGAAGGCGGTCATCGAGGGGATGAGCAGCACGATCGCCAATGTCGCGCCGCGCGACAGGTTGAACGATCCGGTGATCTCCAGATAGGCCTGCGGCGCCAGCATCGGGAAGCCGGCCCCTGCCAGCACCAGCGGATTGCCGAAATCGGCCATGGATTCGATGAAGACGACGAGGAAGGCGCTGGCGATGCCCGGCAGCGCGAGCGGGAAGGAAACCTTCCAGAAGGCCTGCCAGCGGGTGGCGCCGATGTTGAGCGCGGCATCCTCCAGCGTCGGGCTGAGCGAGGCGAGCACGCCGCGCAGCGACAGGTAGGCGATGGGCGCGAAGGTGAAGACCTGCGACAGCACCACGCCATGGAAACCGTAGATCGAGAAGTCGTTCAGCCCCAGCAGCTGGCGCGTCACCAGCCCGTTGAAGCCGAACAGGAACAGGATCGACACCGCGCTGACGAAAGGCGGCGAAATGATCGGCAGGATGGTGACGTAGTGCAGCAGCGTCTTGCCCGGCACGTCCAGCCTTGTCAGCACGAAGGCGTTGACGAAGCCGATGGCGACGCCGAGCACGCCGACGAGGGCGCCGACGCCGAGGCTGTTGATCAGCGCATTGCGATAGAGCCTGCGCTCGGCCAGTTCCGCATAGCCGGCGAACGACCAGGCGCCGTCGACCTGGAAGCTGGCGAGCAGCACCCGGATCAGCGGATAGACGACGAAGATGGCGACCGACGCCGCGATCGCCACCAAAAGCGCCAGCAGGATCGGATCGCGCGCAAGCTGCCGCAACTGCGCGCGGGCGGTACCGGACATGGCGGGCGTCCTACTGGCCAAGCACGTCCTTGGTCCAGCGTTCGACCAGCCGCTTCTTGTTCTCGGCGGCGAATTTCGGGTCGCCGGACACCAGCTTGATCTTGTCAAGCGCCGGCACGCCGCTGCCGCCGCTGACGTCGCTGCGGATCGGCAGGAAGTAGGTCTTGGCGGCACTCAGCGCGCCCTGGCCGTCGGTCGAGGTCATCCAGTCGACCAGCTTCTTGGCATCGTCCTCGTTCTTGGCACCCTTGAGGATCGACATCGCGGCGACTTCGTAGCCGACGCCCTCGCTGGGAAACACCACCTGCACCGGATAGCCTTCGTCGGTCAGTTTCAGGAAGCCCGGCGTGAACTGGATCGCCAGCGGCGTCTCGCCGACGCCGAGCGCGCCGGAAGGTGCGGTGCCGCTTTGCGTGTAGGTCTGGACGTTGGGATTGAGCGCCTTCAGATATTCGAAGGCGCCGTCCTCGCCGCGCTCGTCGATCAGCGTCAGGATCAACGCATAGGCGGTGCCGGAGGACTGCGGCGACGGCATCTGGATCAGCCCCTTGTAGGCGGGGTTCTTGAGGTCCTCCCACGAGGTCGGCACCGGCGCCTTGCGGCTTTCGAGGATATCGGTGCGCACGCCGATCGCCAGCGGGTTGGTGTAGATGGCGTGCCAGTAGCCTTCCTTGTCCTTGAACTCGTCGGAAAGGGCCGCGGCGTTCTGCGAGGGATAGGGCTCGGTCAGGCCGCGCTCCTTGGCCAGGATATGGTTCTCGCTCGGCGCGCCGAACCAGACGTCGGCCTGCGGATTGGCCTTCTCGGCCTCGATGCGCGACAGCGCGGGACCGGAGGACAGGAACACCATCTGCGTTTCCACGCCGGTCGCCTTGGAGAAGGCATCGAGCAGTTTCTTGGCGTTCTCTTCGTCGACGCTCGAATAGACGGTGAGCGCATGCGCCGAGCCAATCGCCAGCAGCGACGTGACCGCCGCCGCCGCGACGCGAACCAGGAACCTCATGATGGCCTCTCTTTCCCCGAATGGTATTACCGAATTGATAGTCGGCAAAACTATCGCGGCCCAAAGCGCCGGGTCAACCGTTGACAGGCGGAGAAGCAATCTGGCCTTTGGATAAGGTGGCCTGCACCGCTGTCATGCTCGCGCCCACGGGCCTGGCATAACGCGAGACACGCCGTGGCGAACTTTCGACCGGCTTTGGCGAAGACGTTTCTTGGATGCGTCGATCAGAAGGTGAGCGCGGCGCGGAGAAAGGGACCGTGGAAAAGCGGATCCTTGTCCGCCGTGACCGAGTAGGGTTCGAGACTGTCGGTTGCGGTTGCGCCTGCCCGGAGGTTCCACCACTTCTGCAGCCTATAGCCTGCCGTGAGCGTAAACTGGCTGGTCGTGTGCCACGACAAACCGGCCAGGGCCTCGATATTGTAGACGGTCCTATGGCTGTCGGACGTGGTCGACGGAGCCAGCCAATCATAATAGCTATTGTCGAAGTTGCCGAACAGGATCGAACCCGACCCCTCCGCGACAAATCCGAACTGCGACCCGCCGAGCATCGTCTCGGTCTGGAAGCCGGCGCGCGGGCCGAACGCCCAGCCTTCAGCGCCATAGCTGCCGTGTCGGGTAGCCCCGCCGGTAAGGGTCATGCTGTCATTCAGATGCAGGGCACGGATACCGAACAGCAGGCGGTTGAGGGGGTTCGCGCCAGGGTGGTAGCCAAGATCGAGATCGATCGTCTGAAAGTCGAGATCGGATTTGAACCTGTTTACGCCATCGGAGGAAGACGTGTCCACGCCGGTTGCCGTGCCGGTGATCTGCCAGTCCCACTGCGGCTGGAACAGCCGCCGATAGGTGACCGCGCCGTAGAAGCCGTCCTCGTCGTCCATCTTGCCGTATTTGTCGGAGGAGCGGTCGAAATTCCCGTTGTTCCAGACCGACCCGCCCTCGACGGACAGGTAATTGACCGCGTCGACCTCCGGCGGCAGCGTAACCGGCATATCCGCGGCATTCGCGTCCGGAACCGCAACCGCGAACAGACGCTTCGCAGCGAGGTTTTTGCCGCACTCGGTCATGGCGGACCAACGCTGGAAAATCTGGAGCGCGTGCCGAATCTGCGTCCCTTCATCGATGAGACGCTCCGGATGTTCCCGCCGGTCGCGATCCTTTCGCGGTTTGCCAACGGCTCAGACATTGTCGGCGGCCACGCCGTGGCCGCCGGCGACCGCGTCCTCGTATCGGTGATCGGGCTTCACCAGAACCCGGCAAGCTGGGACGCGCCGCGCGAATTCCTGATCGAGCGCCACCATTCCGACCAGCGCGCGCGTGGCGAGCGACGTTCGCGTTTCATGGCGTTTTCGGCCGGGCCGCGAATTTGCGGCGGCGCCCGCTTCGCCCGCATGGAAATGGAAATCGCCGTTGCCCAGATATTGCGGACCTGCCGGCTGGAACTGGCCGAGCCGCTTCCGCTCGCCTTCGACTGGGGCGCCTCGATGCGCCGGCGCGGCGGCCAGAAAATCAAGGTGACGGGGCTCTAGGAACCGGGCGCGGCACCGCGACTCAGGGCGCCGCGGACGCTTCGTCCCGACCTGAAGTATTGATTCCAGGCGATCTTCGGAGTCATGCTCGGCGAGAGCCCGCGCCGCGATAGCGAGGCTTTCTTTACAGGCGCCTGTCCAGGTTCGTTAAACAACCGGGCGCTGCGGGTGCAATGACATGGCCGTTTCCATGATTTTGCCATCCGGTGCTGTTTCGTGCCTTCGCTGCGACCAGCCTGAGCGATACTGCTACGAAAATGCGTGAGGCCATGAGCCAAACCGAGACACCGGCGAGAGGCAAGCGACTGAGCGAGGGCCTCGCGCAGGCGGTCGCCCGTATCCTGGAGCCGCGTGTGTTCGGCCCCATCGTCGGCGCGGCGGCGGTGGCGATTGCGCTGTTCGTCATCCACGAGATCAGCGGCAAGGTGCACCTGCACCAGATCGAGGCCGCCCTCGCCTCCACCTCCTTCGCGACGGTGGCGCCGGCGCTCGTCTTCACCTTCATCAGCTTCGTCGCCATGGGATGTTACGACGTCATGGCGGTGCGGCGCGTGGCGCCCGGCAAGGTGCCCGTGCGGCTCGCCATGTTCGCCGGCTTCGTCGGCTACGGCTTCTCCAACGCCATCGGCTTCCACGTCTTCGTCGGCGGCCCGGTGCGCTATCGCATCTACCAGTCGGCCGGCGCGGACGCGGCCGACGTCGGCCGCATCGTCGGCATCTCCTTCCTCACCTTCTGGGGCGGCCTGCTGACCGTCATCGGGCTGGCCCTGCTGTTCGACCCGGACGGGCTGCCGGCGCTGAACCTGCTGACGCCGGCCGGCGACCGCATCCTCGGCGGCGCGATCATGGCGGGCCTCGCGGCCATCATCGTCTGGCTGTCGCGCGGCAACCGGCGCATCTCCATCCTCGGCTGGGATTTCCCCCTGCCCTCGGCGGCCAGCGCGCTGGCGCAGATCGGCATCGGCGCCATCGACATCGGCGCGGCGGCGGCCGCCCTCTACGTGCTTTTGCCGGCCGATATCGCGCCGGGCTACACGATCTTCCTCATCCTGTTCGTGGCCGCCATCATCGCCAGCGTCGTAAGCCATGCGCCGGGTGGCCTCGGCGTGCTGGAGGCGACGATCCTGCTCGGCCTCGGCGCCGGCACCCGGCCCGATGTCGTGGCCGCGCTGGTGCTGTTCAGGCTCGTCTACTACGTGCTGCCGCTGCTGCTGGCGGCCTCGGCGCTGCTCGCCTTCGAGGTCTATCGCATCCGCTCCACCGTTTCGACCGTTGCGGGGCGCACGCTCAAGGTGACGCGCCGCGTGGTGCCGCCGGTCACCGCGACGCTCGCTTTTGCCGGCGGCATGGTGCTGATGCTTTCCGGCAATACGCCCGCCGCCGTCGAGCGCACGGACTGGCTGAGCGACATCCTGCCGCTGCCGTTCGCCGAAGCCTCGCACCTGCTCGCCTCGATCACCGGCCTGCTTCTGGTGGTCATCGCGCGCGGCCTTTACCGGCGCATCGCGTTCGCCCGCATCGCCGCCATCGCGCTGCTGTTGTCGGGCGCCGCCTTCTCGCTGCTGAAGGGCCTCGACTGGGAGGAGGCAACGCTCCTGTCGGCCATCGCGCTGGTGCTGTTCATCTACCGCAGGGCCTTCTACCGGCGCGAGGACTGGCGTGCTTTCCGTCCCGATCCGACCTGGATCGGCCTGATCGCCATCGTCATCATCGCCTCCACCCTGGTCGGCCTGCTGGCCTATCGGCACGTCGACTACCAGGCCGACCTGTGGTGGCAGTTCGCCTGGGACGGCGACGCGCCGCGTTTCCTTCGCGCCACGCTGGCGCTCGCCATCATCGCGGCGTCGATCGCCGCCGATTCGATCATCAACCGGCCGGTTTACGCCAAGCAGCCGGGCCGGGTCCCGATTCCCGACGCGGTTCGCCGCATCCTGGAAACGACCTCCGATACCCAGCCGTGCCTGGCCCTGCTGGGGGACAAGTCCTTCATGGTCTCGCCCTGCGGCAAGGCCTTCCTCATGTACGCCGTCTCCGGCGGAAGCTGGATCACCATGGGCGATCCGGTCGGCGATCAAAAGGCCGGCAGGGCCCTGATCTGGCACTTCGCGGAGGCCGCCGATCACGCCGGCGCGAGAACGGTGTTCTATGCCGTTCACGAGAAGTTTCTGCCCTCCTATCTGGACATGAACCTCGCGATCCTGAAGATCGGCGAGATGGCGCGTGTCGATCTGACGGCCTTCAACCTGCAGGGCCCGGCCCGGCAGCCGCTGCGTTACGCCGCGGGCAAGGCGACCCGCGAAGAACTCGCCTTCTCCGTCATCCCCAAGGCCGAGGTGCCGGCCGTCCTGCCGCAGCTGCGCAGCGTTTCCGATGCCTGGCTCGAGAGCAAGAACGGGCATGAGAAAGGTTTTTCGCTCGGCTGTTTCGACGACGCCTATATGAGCGAATTCGACTGCGCGGTGCTGAGCAAGGACGGCGAGATCGTCGCCTTCGCCAATCTGTGGCGCAGCGGCGACCGCGACGAATTCTCGATCGACCTCATGCGCTATCGGCCGGGCGTCTCGAAAGTGGCGATGGAAGCGCTGTTCGTGCACATCCTGCTCTACGGCAAGGCCGAGGGCTACCACTGGTTCAACCTCGGGGCTGCGCCGCTGGCGGGGCTCGCCGACCATCCGCTCGCCTCGACCTGGAGCCGGGTCGGCACCTTCATCTACCGGCGCGGCGACGAGTTCTACAACTTCGAGGGCCTGCGCGCCTTCAAGCAGAAGTTCGATCCGGTCTGGACGCCGCAATACATCGCCTGTCCCGGCGGGCTGGCCATCGCGCAGATCCTTCTCAACGTGACCACCCTCATTTCCGGCAGCCCCATCAGGATCTTCAAGCGATGAAACGTTCCCTGGCCTTTCTTCTTCCGGTTTTTGCCGCCATCGGCTCGGCGTCCGCCCAGTCCACGCCGACGGCGGCGGCCGCGACGGTCAGCGCCGGCAGGCTGGAGAATGTGCGCCTGCTGCCTCCCGACGGCCCGCCGAAGGCGATGGTCGTCCATTTCTCCGACCGCGCCGGCTGGACCCCGGCCGACGACGCCGTCGCGGCCGCCCTGCGCAAGGATGGCGACGTGGTGCTCGGCGTCGACCTTTCCGCCTATGCGCAGGCGCTCGACAAGGCGGACGGCGAATGCCTCTATGTCGTCGGCGAGATCACCGACCTTGCCCAGACCGCGCAGCGCCAACTCGACATCCAGACCTACCTGCCGCCGATCGTGACCGGGCGCGGCGAGGGCGCGACCTTCGCCTATGCCGCGCTGGCCGACGCACCGGCCAACACGCTGGGCGGCGCCGTCGCTTCCGGCTTCGCCAACAAGCTGACGCTGAGGCTGCCCTTCTGCCCCGGCTCGACCGCCACCAAGGCGGCGGATGGCACGAGCTACAGCTACGCCTTCGACGTGCCGTTGCCGGAGCCCGCCTCGCTCTTCGTCGACGAAGCCTCGCTGGATATCGTGCGCGGCCAGGCCTCGGCGCAGAACACGATCACGGTGGATACGCTGGATGCCGACGATCCGGCCGGCCAGATCGTCGCCGCCGTCTCGTCGCTGGCGGACGGGATCGAACCCTTCGGCAAGCTGCCGGCGCTCGACCTTCCGGCCACCAACGGCAAGCCCAGGGCCATCGCTATTCTCGTTTCCGGCGACGGCGGCTGGCGCGACCTCGACAAGACCATCGGCGAATGGCTGTCGACGCAGGAAGTCCATGTCGTCGGGCTTGATGCGCTGCACTATTTCTGGGCGAAGCGCACGCCGCAGGAACTGGCGACCGATGTTGCCGCCCTCGTCAAGGGAACGGACCCGAAGGGCGAACTCCCGGTGATGCTGATCGGTTATTCCTTCGGCGCCGACACCATCCCCTTCGCCTGGCCGCTGCTGCCCAAGGCGCTCCAGGACCGCACCAAGGTGATCGCGCTGATGGCGCCGGGGCTGACGACCTCCTTCCAGGTCACCATCTCCGGCTGGCTCGGCATCGACGATAGCGGCTACGCCATCCCGCCGGCCATCGCCGCGCTGCCGGTCGACCGCGTGATCTGCGTGTCCGGCAAGGAGGAGGACCAAAGCGCCTGCCGTGACCCTGCCCTGAAAAACGTCACCCATATCGAAACCGACGGCGGGCATCACTTCGACGGCAACTATGCCGCGATCGCGCAGAAATTCCTCGACAAGCTGTAACAGGATGGCCGTCAACGGCCGCGCTGGGAGCCTAAAGCGCCTCGACGATCTGCCGCAGGCGCGTCCTGCCGAAGCTGGCGAAATGGCCGCCATGGACGATCGATACCGGCAGGCTGGCCAACCGCTGCAGGGAACGGCTATAGTCCTCGAGATCGGAATGGAAGGTATCCGTCACCAGTTCGCCGTCATAGACGATGTCGCCGGCAATCAGGGTGCCGGTCGCCTCCTCATAGAGGGCGATGCCGCCCGGTGAATGTCCCGGCGTGTGAATGACGGTGAACTTGCGATCGCCGAGGTCGATCGTGTCGCCGTTGGCCAGCAACTTGGTCGCCGGCGCCGGCTTTACGCGATAGGCCTTCGTGTCCCAGCCTTTGGGTGGAGCGATGAACATGGCCTCGTCGGCATAGCCGGCGGCCAGCGTCCATTCCGGCCGCGGATCGGCCAGGATTTCCGCTTCGGCGGCGTGAATCCAGCGTTCCTCGAACTCGTGGTGACTGCCGATATGGTCGAAATGCGCGTGGCTCGCCACGCAGACCAGCGGCTTGGCGCCCTGCAGCAGCGGCACATTGGCCCGCAGCGGAAAATGGCCGAGGCCGGTATCGACCAGTAGGTCGAAGTCGCGGCCGCCGACATGCCACATGTTGCAGCGGAAGAAGGGCTGTATCCACGGCTCGTGGATCAGGCTGATGCCGTCCGCGAAGCGGACGACCTCGTACCAGTGCTCCTCAGCGATCGCCTCCATGCCCAGCTACTCCTGCAACAGGCCGATATGGTGCGGCGCGGCATGCATTTCGACGCGCTCGCCGATCCTGGCAGGCACATTGACCGGAAGTTTCAGCACGATATGCTGCCCGCTCGCCGCGCGCACGGCCACCTTGCGATAACTGCCCTGAAAAACGCTTTCGACAACCTCCCCGCCGCCCAGCGAAACATGGTCCGGCGGCGTGGCTCCAAGCCTTATGTTCTCCGGCCGTATTGTAAGCGTTGCCTTACTTGTTTGGACGCCCGGGCGGTCGAGCGCGAAGCTCCCGAGCGCCGTCTGCAAGGTCGCTGTCGTGCCCGACACGCCCGTCACCTGCGCGTCGATCAACGTGTTCTCGCCCATGAAGGTGGCGCTGAACCGGGTGGAGGGCCGGGTATAGACACGCTCGGGGTCGCCCTGGTCGACGATGCGGCCGTCCTGCATGACCAGGAGCACGTCGGCCAGTGCCATGGCTTCCTCCTGGTCATGGGTGACATGGACGAAGGCGGTGCCGACGCGCTTCTGGATCGCCTTCAGTTCCTCCTGCATCTGCCGGCGCAGGCCGAGGTCGAGCGCGCCCAACGGCTCGTCCAGCAAAAGCAAGCGCGGCTTCATGACCAGCGCGCGGGCCAGCGCCACCCGCTGCCGCTGGCCGCCGGAAAGCTGATGCGGCTTCTTGTCGAGCGCCTGTTCCAGCCCCACCAGCGCCAGCGTCTCGCGCGCCTGGCGCGCCCGCTCGGCCTTCGCCACGCCGTTCATGCGCAGGCCGAAGGCGACGTTGGCGCCGACGCTCATATGCGGGAACAGCGCGTAGTCCTGGAACACGGTAGTGGTGGGGCGTTTCGCCGGCGGCATGCGGGTGCAATCCCGGCCGTCGATCAGCACCTCGCCTTTCGTCGGCTGCAGGAAGCCGCCCAGGATGGACAGGAGCGTGGTCTTGCCCGATCCCGACGGGCCGAGCAGCACCAGATATTCGCCCGGCTCGATATCGAGCGACAGTTCATGCAGCACCGTCAGCGCGCCGAAGGCGTGCGACAGGTTGCGGATCGAGACGACCGGGGCGTTCATGCCTTCTTCTTTCCCTTGCCGAAGATCGCCAGCTCCGCCAGCACCACCAGCAGGATCGAGACGCCGAACACCAGCGCGCCGATGGCGTTGGCCTTTGGGTTGAGGCCGGAGCGCAGCAGCGTCCAGATTTCCACCGGCAGCGTCGTCTCGAAGCGGGTGAGCAGGAAGGCGATCAGGAATTCGTCCCACGACAGCGTCAGCGACAGGACGAAGCTTGCCAGCAGCGCCGGCCACAGCACGGGTGCTACCACCAGTGCCAGCACCTGCCACTCGCGCGCGCCAAGGTCGCGGGCGGCCTGCTCCAGCCGGATGATGTTGTCGCTCATCTGGCTGTAGAGAATGGCGAAGCACAGCGGCAGGTTGATCACCACATGGCCGATGCCGACCGCAAACAGCGATTTCGGCACGCCCGCCCAGTTGAACAGCACGACCAGCCCCATGCCGATGATGAGATAGCTGACCGACAGCGGCGCGATCAGCAGGGCGCGGACCATGCCGCCGAGGCGGCCCCTCATGCGGGCGCAGCCATAGGCGGCGAGGAAGCCGAGCAGCACGGCGACAGCTGAGGAAACGAAGCCGACGACGACCGAGTTCAGCATCGCGCCGGTGAACTTGGAATCGGCAAGCACCTCGCCATACCAGCGCAGCGACGGCCCGGTGAAGGGCGGCAGGGGGAAGCGGCTCGCCTGGAAGGAAAACAGCACCAGCACCACGATCGGCAGGTAGATGAAGCAATAGGCTGCGACTGCGTAAAGACCGGCCACGAGGTCGAGAAAGCGCTTCATGGCGTCACGTCCGCTCCAGCTTCAGCCAGCGTGCGCAGGCGAGATAGGCGATGGAGATGACGACCATCAGGATCAGCGACAGCGCGGCCGCCAGCGGCAGGTCGGCGCGCCGGCCGATCTGCTGGATGATCAGCTGCGGCATCAGGAGTTCGTTGGAGCCGCCGAGCAATTGCGGCGTCACATAGTCGCCGATGGCCAGCACGAAAGCGAGGAAGGCGCCGACCATGATGCCGGGCAGCGTCAGCGGCAGCACGACGTAGAGGAAGGTTTGCAGGCCGCTGGCGCCGAGGTCGGCGGCGGCCTTGCGGTAGCTCGGGCTCAACTGCCGGAAATTGGCATAGATGGTGAGCGTCAGCAGCATGATGAAGAAATGCACGAAGCCGATCACGGTGGCGGTGCGCGTATTGGCCAGTTGCAGCGGCTGGTCGATGAGGCCGCTTGCCATCAGCGCGCGATTGACGACGCCGCGCTCGGCCAGAAGCAGCAGCCAGCTATAGGAGCGCACCACGTAGGAGGTCCAGAACGGCAGGATGGTGAGCATCAGCGCCACCCGCTGCCAGCGCTCCGGCACGCGCTCGGCCAGCACCCAGGCCAGCGGATAAGCAACCACCACCGAGATGCCCGTGACCACCAGCGTCACCTGCAGAGAGTTGACCAGCGCGCGCACATAGCTCGGCTGGGTCAGGAAATGACGATAGTTGTCGAGCGAAAACGCCCCGCCGGCGGTGAAGGAGGCCACGCCCATCGCCACCAGCGGCACCAGGAAGAACAGCACCGTGAACAGCGCGGCCGGCCCGACCAGCCAAAGCGTGTTCCAGTTGATCTTGGAGCCTGTCATTGCGGTACCGCCGCTGTGGTTGCACTGCACCGGGCTGCCGTCCGAAGGTCGAGCCTCATACGAAATTGCCCTGCCCTTGAGGCGAAGCAGCAAGCCCTAGTTTGCCTGCAGCACGTCGTTCCACAGATCCTGCATCTTCTTGTCGAGGTCGGCGTCGGGCGCGGGGTAGCGGTTCGAGGCCGCCAGGTCCTTGGCCTGCTGCTCGGACGAGAATTTGAGCGTCTTCTTCTGCTCATCGTTCAGGGCGGCGTCCTTCTGCGCCGGCATGCCCCAGTAGCAGGAAGAGGTGGCCAGCGCCGCCTGCCCTTCCGGGCTCAGCACATGCTGGATGAACTTCAGCGCCAGGTCGGCCTTCTTGCTGTCCTTGAGAATGGCAAGCGACTGCGTCCACAGGATGCCGCCTTCCTCGGGGATGACGAAATCGAGGTCGGGGTTCTCCGCGTGCAGGCCGGCCGTCACCCACTCGCCGGCGCCGACCACGACGTCGACCTCGCCGGTGGCCAGCGCCGTCTGGCTGGCCGAGACCTCGCCGACCAGCTTGGAGTTGGCCTTGAGCTTCAGCATCAGTTCCTTGACCGGAGCCAGCGTCGCCTCGCTGAAATCCTTGGTCGGCGTGCCGGTCGCCACCGAGGCCATGCCTTCCACCGGCAGGTAGTAGTCGTAGATCGCCAGCCGCCCCTTGAACTTGGGATCGGTGAGCTTCTCCAGCGTCGAAACGTCCTCGGCCGAGAACGCCTTGCTGTTGTAGGAAATGGCGTTGAAGCCCCACTTTTCCGTCACTGCATAGCGCTTGCCGTCGAGCACCAGCACGTCGTCCATCCGCACTTCGGGAAACTGGTTGGCAAGCGGCAGGCTGTCGTCGGCCAGCGGCAGGAACCGTTCCTTGGCGATGCGCTGGACATCAATGGAGTCGATGACCATCACATCCCAGTCGCCCGGCTGCGACTGGTCGAGGATCGAAAGCCCGGCGCCGGTGCCCTCGTAGACCTTGAGGTTGACCTTGACGTCGTTGGCCTTCTCGAAAGGCTCGATCAGGGCCGGATCGGTGTTGTCGCACCATACCAGCGCGTTGAGTTCCTCCGTCGCATTGGCCGGCGAAACCGCCAGCACGGAGGCCGAAAAGGCGAGCATGCCCAAGCGGGCCATGAATGAAGATCGTGCGTCAGACATCGTTTCCTCCCAGTCCAATTTCCGAAATCGCATCCCCAAAAAATATGAATTGCCTTCAAAAATGAGTCAATTCATATTTAGCGGCAATGACCGGCTTGAGACAGAGGCAGAAGATCGACAGGGACCGCCGCATCGTCGAAGCGGCGGCGCGGCTGTTTCGCGAATTCGGGTTCGAGGGCGTGAAGATCGAGACCATCGCCGAGCAGGCCGGAGTCTCGGTCGGCACCATCTACAATTATTACGAAAGCAAGGGCGACGTGCTGATCGCGGTCGTCTCGCTGGAAGTGAACGAGGTCATCAGCGCCGGCGAGAGCGTGCTGGCCCGTCCGCCGGCGCGCGCGTCCGATGCGGTCGACGCGCTGTTCGATATTTATCTGCGCCATTCCCTGTATTATCTCAGCAAGGAAATGTGGCGCGCCGCCATGTCGATGTCGATCCTGCATCCGGACTCGCCGCTGGGGCGCCATTACGGCCAGCTCGACGAAAAGCTTTGCCAACAGGTCTGCCGGCTCCTGACCAAGCTGCGGCAGCAGGGTTCCATCGACACGGCCGTCGATACCGAGGTCACCGGGCGCATCCTGTTCAACACCATGAATATGTCGTTCATGACCTTCGTGAAGGACGATAAGATGGACGTCGAAACCGTGATCGGCGCCGTCCGCAGGCAATCGGCAACGATGATGGCGCCGGGCAACGGCTGACGCCGCTGGCAAAAAAATACCGCTGACCGGATGCGCAAGGTCGGCAACAAGGACGAGGAGCTTCGCATGACAACCCGGTTCAACCAGCCGCTCGGCGGCAACGAGATGCCCCGCTTCGGCGGGCCGGCCACCATGATGCGGCTGCCGTCCCAGCCCACCGCCAAGGGGCTCGACGCCTGCTTCGTCGGCATCCCGATGGACATCGGCTCCTCCAACCGCTCCGGCACCCGGCACGGCCCGCGCCAGATCCGCGCCGAATCCTGCATGCTGCGGCCCTACAACATGGCGACGGGGGCCGCGCCCTTCGAGCACCTGCAGGTGGCCGACATCGGCGACATCGCCATCAACACCTTCGACCTGAAGAAAACCGTCGACATCATCACGGCGGCCTATGACGCCATCCTGGCGCATGACTGCATCCCGCTGACGCTGGGCGGCGACCACACGCTGACCTATCCGGTCCTGCGCGCCATCGCAAAGAAGCACGGCCCCGTGGCGCTGATCCATATTGACGCCCATGCCGACATCAACGACGAGATGTTCGGCGAAAAGATCGCCCATGGCACGCCGTTCCGGCGCGCCTTCGACGATCGCTTGCTGCAGAACGACAAGGTGTTCCAGATCGGCCTGCGCGGCACCGGCTACTCGCCCGACGATTTCAACTGGGCGCGCAAGCAGGGCTGGACGGTGGTGCAGGCGGAGGAATGCTGGGGCAAGTCGCTGAAGCCGCTCATCGACGACGTGCGCAGCAGGATCGGCGATGCGCCGACCTACCTGACCTACGATATCGACAGCCTCGATCCGGCCTTCGCGCCCGGCACGGGCACGGTGGAGATCGGC
>Ga0182744_1002131_pt1 | contig 16626 bp, 10 predicted proteins | sample eDN3rd30CKraftMG_FD_128525 | JGI IMG/M metagenome (GOLD analysis project Ga0182744, IMG submission 128525) | Enriched Miracle-Growth compost microbial communities from Emeryville, California, USA - eDNA 3rd pass 30_C Kraft MG (version 2) (version 2) ...
CGGCAAGACATTCGAAAAGAACCAGAGCACGCAGGCAACGACATGAACCAGACAGCCACCGATAGCGGCCAGCCCCTGCTGGAGATAAACGGCCTGAACGCGTGGTACGGCGCGGCGCATATTCTTTTCGACGTCAGCTTGAACGTCAAGCGCGGCGAAGTAGTGGCCCTGATGGGCCGCAATGGCGCGGGCAAATCGACCACCTTCAAGTCCATCATGGGCCTGATGGCGAAATGGAAGGGCGAAGTCAGTTTCATGGGCAAGCGCATAGCCGGACAGCAGCCCTACGAGATCGCGCGGGCCGGCCTGGGCTTTGTGCCCGAAGACCGCCGTGTCTTCACCGATCTTTCGGTTACCGAGAACCTCGAGGTGGGCCGCCAGCCGTCACGCAAATGGCCCGACGGCTCGGCCGCGCCTACCTGGACGCCCGAGGCGCTGTATCAGCTGTTTCCGAATCTTGGCGCGATGCAAGACCGCCCGGGCGGTCACATGAGCGGCGGCGAACAGCAGATGCTCACGGTGGCCCGCACGTTGATGGGCAATCCCTTCCTGGTATTGCTCGATGAGCCCTCTGAAGGGGTGGCGCCGGTGATCGTCGAGCAGATGGCGAACATGATCATCGCGCTCAAAGAGCAGGGCGTCAGCATCCTGTTGTCGGAGCAGAATGTGCATTTTGCGGAACTGGTGTCCGATCGCGTGTATGTGCTTGAAAAGGGGCAGATACGGTATAGCGGGTCGATGGATGAGCTTGCGGCTAATGAGGAAGTGCGGCGGGCTTATTTGACGGTGTAGCAGACGCCGTTCGGTTGCGATCGGTAGTGTGTGTGGGCGCTTAGCGTGTGTCCTCGGCAGCTGTGGCTGCTCAGTGGGCATAGACTTGTTTTAAAGCTAAGTAATATCTGTGCTACCAGAAACTCTCTGTCTTGCCATTTGTCAGCACCTTCTTCAACAGGAAGGTCAGCGCGATACGCTCGCCTGGGTTCAGTATGCCAAAGGTTTCCTCGCTTACTATTTGAGCATACGGAATCGTTGTCTGTACAAGCTCCTCTCCAGCGGGGGTCAGGCTAATGGCTGTTTTGCGCCTGTCATTGATGTCAGGTTGTACCGTGAGTAGTTTTCTCGTCTTTAGCCGCTTGAGCACTCCCCTGGCGGTTGCTTGATCAACCGCTGTTCGGGCAACAATATCCGTTAATGACGAAGGTCCGTAATCAAACAGAGCGCATAGGACCGCGAACTGAGCGAGGGTGAGCTGATCATCGGGGATTAGGTGCTGGAAAAGCGCAACGTGTTGCTGGTATGTGCGCCGCAGCAAATGCCCGATTTGCTCGGAGTAAACATAGGGTGGCGCGGGCTGCGCTGTTTGCGACGGATCTAGGCTTCGAGTGGTTGGCATAAGAAGTGATTACGAATCGTGAGTTGCTGAGCTTAATACGGTGTTTCGGCCAGCAGTTTGGAAATCCGGTCTTCAAGTCCAGTCCATGTTTTTTTGTCGGGGGCGAACTGATGGCGCAGGTAGCGCAACAAGTTCGCAAGCTGAATTTCATTCAAACTGCCCTTAAACCCTGGCATGAAGCCCAGGCTGGAATCGGCAGGCTTTCTTATGCCGTAGAGAATGGTCCGGATTAGGTTGTCGGGGCTTGAGCTATGCACATTGGTATTCACTGATAACAGTGGTCTTGCTCCGAATAGCGCTGGCCCCTCGGATGCGTCATGACATGCAGCGCACGCGCCCCTGAACACGTTTTCCCCAGCCAGCAATTGCAGGGATATTGTATTCCCATCTGTGGAGTTGACAACTTCCTGCTCTGGTGGAGTTGTGGGTGTCTGAGTGGTGGGGGCCGGTGCTGGAAGGTCTCCAAGATAGTGGGCGATGGCGCGAATGTCTTGGTCATCGAGCTCTTGCAATCCTTGGACGACCGGCGCCATGGGTCCAGATGCGACGCCGTGTCGTGCCGAGTACCCGGTGCGAAGGTACTCATAGAAGTCTGCTTCGGTCCAGGGGTTAGGGCTATGCGTCATGTGGTTCAGGGCAGGTGCTTCCCAGCCTTTAACGAAGGCGCCGGACAAATAGCTGAGCCAGTCCTTTTTCTGACCACCTAGTGCGTTATGCGGGCTATGGCAGGCGGCACAATGGCCTACCGCCTCTACGAGGTAGGCGCCTCTGTTCCAGAGCGTCGACTGCTCTGGATCGGGGCTGAATTGTTCCGAGCGGTTGTATAGCACGTTCCAACCAGCCAGTAGTTTGCGAACATTGAACGGGAACGACATCTCGTTTTTTCGTGTTTCGGATTTGGCGGCCGGGCGTGTCATGAGGTACGCATACAGCGATTGCATGTCACCGTCCGACATCTTCGAGAAGGCCGTGTAAGGAAACGCGGGGTACAAATGGGTACCGTCTTGGTGAATGCCTTGCCGCATTGCTCGATCGAATGCTTCGAAGCTCCAAGTGCCTATCCCTGTCTCCTTGTCTGGAGTGATGTTTGTAGTGTAGATCGTGCCAAATGGAGTGGGAAGGGGAAGGCCGCCGGCGTTCTCGACACCACCTTCGGCGGTGTGGCATACCATGCAGTCGCCGGCGGAGGCGATCCGTCTGCCCCTTTCGATTGTTGCGAGCGAATAGATTGATGTGTCGACGTTAGCGATGGGAGCTAGAGGTTGTGGCCAAGGCCAGATCGTTGCGATAACTCCTGTAATGGCTGCCACACCTCCAGCTAACACGGCACGCAGTCGACCCGCTCGGCGTGGCTTCAGAGTGGATAGTTGAGGCACTTTGTCGCCAAAGGGTACTTCGCGTAGTCTGATACCAGTGGCATCGTGAATGGCGTTAGCTATCGCTGCGGCAGCAGGCAGGGTAGTTACCCGATTCCACCCGACGGTAACTTGGACGTTGTTCATGCTCGACACGATATCGACCTGAGTCTTGTTCAGTGCCGTACTCTGCATGTCCGCGTCTGCCCGCGCGACCCAGTCGTCAAACCTTGTCGAGGGAAGCAGCAATTCACCTACTGTGTCTCGAATGCCTGTTTCAAGTGAAATGGGCATCGGCTTTGCTCCCGCCGCTTCGCTGCTATCGTTGCCCACTGTGAGCCGGTCGATCGTTATTTGCCCAGACGACTTATCTATCGAGACGTCTACGATCCAGGCGCTCATTGTGGTGCGCGGCGGAGTCAACGCATCGTCCAGCGTTTGAGCATAAGCGAAACCACGACCATAGTATGTCTCGTCCGTGGAAGTCTTTGCCCGGGGCCAATCAGCTTGCGTGGCAACACGCTTGATCATTTCCCGCGCCCGCACATTGTCGAGCTGTTTTAGTCGTGTCTCGAGAGGATCGGCGCCTCGGTGGCGCGCCTCTTCGTCCCAGTAGGACGATTCTGCGAATACTTCGGCTTCCAGCGTGGCTTCTCCTGGGAAATTGCCGACGGGCGCGTATTGAGCGCTTGGTCCGGACTGGAATCCTGGGAAAGTACTCAGCTGTTCAGATAGAGAAGGTGTCACGCTCATGCCGCAGAGAAGTGCTGCCTTTGAAGGCCGGGCGTGCAAATGATATGAGCGGTGGGCTGTTATGCCTGTTGTGGACGGCCTGAGCGATACAGCCAATGGTGGCGTTGCTTCAGGGTAATGGGCGTATGCTTTGACAGGCCGACCCGCATGGCGCGACAGCAGCGCGGCTTCGATCGCGAGGTCATACGCAGCGGCGCCCCCCTCGGTCATCTTTACCACAGCAACTGCCTCGATCGGCAGGCCGCTCAGTAGCGCGAGTTCAGCACGCAATTCTTGCGTGGGCTCACATGCCGCCCAGATTGTTAGTTTGTCTGGTTGGTAGTCTGCAATGGCTGAAGTCGCCGCTATCTCGTCGGCCGCCGCTGGGGCCCAACGGTAGGTTCTTGGAGGGGCAGGGGCGGTCGTTGGCGTGTTTGAATGGCCCCCCGTCGAGTCGTTCTTGGGCGCTAGCGTATCTGCTGCATTGACTATGCCTTCGTCCCATTGCAAACGAAGCTCGGCAAGAGCAAGCGCCGCCTGCGCACGCTGAATCGCAAGCACACCGACAAAGCTTTCGCAGACCACCACGTCGACCACGCCTGGCAGATTCTTAGCGCGATCCAGCTCGAGCGATGCCAGGCGCGGCCCGGTATAGCGTTCGCCGTCCCACGTGAAGCTCGTTGGTATGGCCACCAAGCCGTGCAGATATGTTGTAGGTGGCGAGAGATTGAGCCCGGTCGGGCTCGTGGGCGAGCCCGCTACAGCGATGGGAGTTGTCATTGGTGCATTTCTACGGCGCATCGGGCCGCTTCGAGAATCTCGATATGGGCGCCGCACCGACAAAGATTGTGCTTAAGCTCGCGACGAATCTCAGCTTCGGAGGGATGCGGGTTCCGATTCAGCAGTGCTTGCAACGTTACGATCATCCCATTGAGGCAATAGCCACATTGTGCTCCCTGCTTTTCGATAAAAGCTTGCTGCACCAAGCCGGGAGCTTCGAGTGTTCCGAGGCCTTCAAGTGTCGTTACTGATCGACCAACGATTCCGGAGGCCGGTATTACACAGGCCCGCGCGGCGACACCATCTATTAGAACGGTGCAGGCGCCGCATTCCCCTAGCCCGCAGCCATACTTCGCCCCGTTGAGTGCCAAATCGTTGCGAAGTACAGCCAGGAGAGAGGCGTCGCTTCTTACCGTCAGGTGGTGTTCTTGCCGATTTACCCGCAGTGTTATTTGTTGGACGGATGCCGCCATAGCCAACTCTCCGCAATAAGGTAAGAGTATATGAACTGGTCTGCGCCTGGAGGGCCGGTGCAGGTGCAGCGATGCTATATGTTGACAAGAGGTACGCTGAACACGTCATAGCCGAAGCACCAGTCGGGATCTTCGTCGGTGCGTAGCCATGTATTGTCATGGGACACGGACTGAACTCGTGCGGTGCGGGCCGTGCGATTTTTCTCATAGAGTTTGAAAGCCTGTTCATAAGACGCAGGGCCTGTCTCAATGAGACAACGGGTTAGCATTGCCGCATCTTCTATGGCCATTGCTGCACCCTGTCCCATATGCGGTTTCATTGGGTGGCATGCATCGCCAAGCAACACTAGGCGGCCACGGCTCCAGAGCGGCAAGGGGGCAAGCTCGAGAAGCGGCCACAAAGTGATTTCGTCCGCGCCTTCGATGAGCGCTTGAACGGTAGGGTGCCAGCCCCTGAATGCTTCGCGCAGTTCGTCCTTTGTGCTTGGCACCCACCGCTTATTCATGTCCCAGTTTTCCCCGCCCGGCACCCCAGTGACGAAATAGATTTGGTCTTGCTGCTTGGTAACGTAGTAGACCATCATGTGCCGATCGTCGCCCCACCACTTGGTACACATATCAAAAGGAAGATCGAGCTGTATACCCGGTGTATTGAAAACTGCGCGATGGGCGATGTAGCCCGTGTGTTGAGGAAGCTCCGGTCCAAGTAATGATTCCCGGATAACGGAGTTCACGCCATCAGCGCCGATGACGAGGTCGGCGTATTCGACTGTTCCATCGGTGAATTCCAGCACCACCTTGTCGCCTAAATCATCGACTTTCTGCAGTTTCTTGTTGAAGTCGAGAATTCCAGCAGGTACCGCTTCCGTCAATAGCTGCTGGAAATCGCCGCGGTGCACCGTCAGATAAGTAGAGCCATATTGTTTTAGGGCGTAATCGCCCAACGGAATCTTGGCGCAGATTTCGCCTGTCACGCCGTCGCGGCTATACCAAAAGTCGGGATGGCTGGCCGTGCGGTTTAGTTCATCTTCGATTCCAACCTCTCGCATGATGCGCGTTACGTTGGGTCCCAAGTGAATGCCAGCGCCCAAGCGCGAGAAACATTCCGCCTGCTCATAAAGGCGCACATCAAATTTTGCTTTTGTCAGCAATGTAGCGGCCACAGTTCCGCCGAGCCCTGCTCCGATCACTGCGATTTTGGGGTTGCCTGCCAAGACTGTCTCCTAAATTTTTAGTGCTTAAGTGAACGTTATAAAGTGTAGACGCTATATTTGTGAAAGTAAAACGTTTTCAACTAAGAAAGGTCAAACTAAGGTATAACCACGATTGTTTACATACTTTCCTTGATATACATTGAGGTTAGGATGAAACGATGCAGGTTTAATAGAAAATTATTGATTTCAGAATAGAAACTTTTTGTTTCGGTTCTAGAGTGTATTCACTTATTATGCTGTTTGGCGGCAATGGAGACTATCGTGGCGATAACGGACTATCAGTTGATGCAGGCATGGACGCAGGTCTTGACTTTGTCGAAGGTGAAGGAGGGGCAGGCGGTCACCATCCTGACAGGAGAAAACACACATCCGCAGACCCTGCGAACTGCGCATATGGCGCTCGAGGCGATGCGGGCTGTAGTGACGCAGGTGCATTTGCCGCCGGTCAATGCTGAGAAATCATTGAGCCGCGATCTTGTGTCCTTTCTCGGTGAGACTGCCTTGACCAATAACCCGGCCGCGATTGCCGCACTGAAGTCGAGTGACCTGGTCTTAGACCTTATGACTTTGTTGTTTTCACCGGAGCAACTTGAAATACTTAAAGGCGGTACCAAAATCTTGCTTGCTGTGGAACCTCCAGAAGTGCTGTGCCGACTGGTACCGACCATAGATGACAAGGTGCGCGTGAAAGAGGCTACCAGCAGGTTGGCAGCAGCCCGAATGATGCGTGTTACCTCTGAGGCCGGTACAGACCTTACGTGTCCGCTTGGCGAGTTTCCGGCCCTAAGCGAGTATGGGTTCGTTGACGAGCCTGGCCGCTGGGATCACTGGCCCAGCGGCTTTACGTTGACATGGCCGAATGAACGCCAGACCTGCGGCACTATCATTATCGACAAAGGCGATATCCTTCTGCCCCAGAAAACCTACGTTTCCGAGCCCATCGCACTGACGGTCGAGGGTGGCTACGCTACCGATATACGCGGTGGTGTCGATGCCGAACTTTTACGCGATTACATGGAAAGTTTCGACGACCCTGAGGGCTATGCCATTTCGCACATTGGTTGGGGTTTGCAGCCGCGAGCGCGTTGGTCTCAAATGGGCCTGTACGACCGCGAAGCGCAAATCGGCATGGACGCTCGTGCGTTTGAGGGCAACTTTCTATTTTCACTTGGCCCAAATAATGAAGCCGGAGGAGAGCGCACCACGGCTTGCCATATCGACATCCCGTTGCGGCGTTGTACGGTTAGCCTCGATGGTACGCCGGTAGTTGAAAATGGCCGTGTTATTGAAAACTAGCTTGGAAGACAGTCGTTTTCTGTGAGGAGCTGTGGATGACCAACGATAATCAGGTCTACCGGAATCAAGGCTTTGGAGCGGAGCTGTCGCTCATGCCCCGCTATGGATTATTACTAGTCGATTTTGTGAATGGTTTCGCCGACCCGGACAAGTTCGGTGGTGGCAATATTGGTGCTGCGATGGAACAGTCCGCAGGGCTGCTTGAATACGCACGCAGAAAGGGCTGGCCGATCGCTCATAGCCGAATTGTTTACGCTGAAGATGGGTCTGATGCCAACATTTTTGCGCAGAAGGTGCCCAGCCTGCTTGCGTTGACCGAGAACGTACACGATAGTCAAATCGTGACGTCGTTGGCGGCGAGAAGTGGCGAGATGGTCGTTCGCAAAACCACACCGTCCGCGTTCTTTGGAACCATGCTCGGCTCTTGGTTGGCGCAACGTAACGTTCGTACCCTTGTCGTGGCGGGCAGTACCACAAGCGGCTGCGTTAGAGCCAGCGTTGTGGATGCTATGTGTTTGGGATTTGCACCCGTGGTAGCGTCCGATTGCGTTGGCGACAGGGTCTTGGCGCCACATAACGCGAGCTTATTTGACATGAGTCAGAAGTACGCTTTGGTTATGACCGCGGATGAGCTTACAGCTGCATTCAATTAAACGGGCTAATGACTCCAATGTATATCGAGCCGAAGGATGAGCACCTCACGTTGTTCGCGCGCAGTGGCGTATTGTTGGTTACGCGACCTCCTTTTCAGCCGCCTCGGCCCGCCCCGCGACAATTGGGGGTGATAAGCGACTACGTTCAGCCTTATCCGGATATCTTGATCGCTGTGTATGACGACAGTTCGGTAAAGGCGTTCTGCGGCCATGTCGACCTGGGCACTGGTATCCGTACCGCATTGGGCCAAATGGTTGCTGACGAATTGGATATTCCGTTCGAGCGTGTCACTATTGAGCTCGGGCACACCGCAGCGACACCGGATCAAGGGCCCACTGTCGCGAGCGCTACGTTGCAAATTTCCGCCACGCCGATTCGGCGGGCTGCTGCCTTGGCCCGTGAGTACCTATTGGGTCAGGCCGCGTTGTGGTGGTCTTGTTCGCCGTCCAGCCTGTCGGTGCATGACGGCATGGTTATCGCGCCGGGGGGCGAGCTGGCCAGCTATGGCGAGCTCATTGACAGGCAGCATATTGAATTGCCGCTGCGCGACGATGTCATGCTCAAGTCGGCCGCCCAGCATCGAATCATTGGCAGGGAGGTCCCTCGCATCGATCTGCCGCAGAAAGCCACCGGCGGGGGTCTCTTCGTACACGATGTGCGAGTACCTGGTATGTGGCATGGTCGCGTTGCAAGGCCGCCTTATACCGGACGCGACACCGGAGATTTCATTGGCAAGAGCCTTATTGCCGTGGATTACGCGTCTGTTCGCCGAGTGTCCGAACTGGCTGAGGTGGTAGTAATCGGCGACTTCGTAGGGGTTGCCGCTCCCTCGGAAGCAGAGGCCGATGCCGCGCTAGAGGCGCTCGTTGTCAAATGGGCAGACCCTCCCCCCCTGATCGATCTCCAAGATATAGATTCGGCTTTATCGTCTCTGCCCCACCAAGAGCGCGTGTTGAATGAGACAGGCGACTGCGCAACTCATGAAGCAGTGATTTCGTTTGATCATGTCTATACATGGCCATACCAGATGCATGCCTCTATTGGCCCCTCATGCGCAGTCGCTGATTATTCCGCGGCGGCCATCCGCATATGGTCCGGCACTCAAAATCCACATTGGCTGCGGGCTGATCTGGCGCGGCTCATTAGCCAGGACGAAGGCTTGATCGAAATCATTCGCCTGGAGGCGGCGGGATGCTATGGACGCAATTGCGCCGACGATGTGTGCGCTGATGCTCTTTTGCTGTCTAGGGCGCTGGGTAGACCGGTTCGTGTGCAACTAACGCGCCAGCAGGAGCATGGCTGGGATCCCAAGGGTGCTGCGCAGAGAATCCAGGTAAAGGCGGCGATCGATGCGTCAGGCTCGCTGTGTGCCTATGAACTCAACGTTCGCTATCCTGCAAATGATGCCCCAAATTTGGGCCTGCTGTTGACCGGCGTGCAACCAGCTGCGCCGCGTATGCTTGAGATCGGCGATCGAACGGCCATTCCGCCCTACAGCTATCCAAATCAACGTATCGTCTGTCATGACGTCGCTCCCGTTGTTCGGGCCTCTTGGTTGCGAGGGGTGTCCGCTATGCCTAACTCGTTCGCACATGACTGCATGATTGACGAACTGGCTGAGGCCGCCGGAGAGGATCAGGTAGCCTATCGTGTCAAGCACTTGCCTGATGAACGCGCACAAGCTCTCGTCCTTGAGACGGCAGCGCGTGCTGGATGGCGCTCCGACGCGCGGGGTAGCCGAGGCAAGGCAGACAGCGAAGGTTGGTTGCGTGGACGTGGGGTCTCTTATGCCCAGTACATTCATAGCAAGTTTCCTGGCTTTCCGTCGTCATGGGCGTGTTGGGTTATTGATCTTTCTGTTCATGAGCAGACGGGACGTGTCCGGGTTGATTCTGTCGTGGTTGGGCAAGATTCCGGCATGATCGTCAATCCAGCGGGTGTGCGTCATCAGATTCATGGCAACGTCATTCAGTCGATCAGTCGAGTCTTGAAAGAAGCCGTGCATTTTGATGGGCGGGGGGTTGTGGATTTCGAGTGGGGCGCTTACCCGATTATCGATTTCACTGAAGTGCCTCACATTGAGGTCGTTTTGATGGATCGGCAGAACGAACCCCCAATGGGGTCTGGCGAGTCGGCTTCGGTGCCCAGCGGTGCCGCCATTGCCAATGCTCTTTATGACGCAACCGGAGTCCGGTTTCGTGATGTCCCGTTCACATCAGATAAGATTCGCCGTTCGCTTTCTATATTCCGGCCCTCTGAAGAGTTCGCGGAATAAGGCCATGGAAACGCCGGTGCTTGTATCGATACCAGTCGCGATCGCGTCGCAATTTTTACTGGGGGCCCTGGGAAACAGTTAGATGATATCGGTGCAGTCAATCGGATCGCTAGAGTTTGGTCCCTTCACCTCTATTGCTTCCAAGAACGGCCGCGCTTGGCGCGGCCGTTTCATTGTGCGTACCTATGACCCGGCCATCTGCCGAGGTAAAAACATAATAATCTCCGGAAAAATGGCCATCAGCAAGAGCCCCAGCATAATGATCCAGACATAAGGCCAAGCGGCGCTGAAGATATCCCGGATGGCTATATCAGGCACAGCGCTCTTAAGTGAAAAAAGCGTATAGCCAAATGGAGGGCTCAGCGCTCCCACGGTGGAAACTAGAAGTATTAGTGTCCAAAACCAGATGGGTTCGAAGTCATAGATGCCAAGGATGGGCTGATAAATTGGAATCAAGACCATCAAGATGGAGACTGAATCCAAAAACATGAATAGCACGAATGGCACCATGACCATCACAAGCAATAATATCCAACCCGGTAGTTGCAGTTCAATAATAAAGCTACCCAGAGTGCGTATCGCCCCGGTAAAAGTCAGCAGTTGGCTGAACATTGCTGCGCAAGCCATAATTATCAGAAGCATGCCAGCTACAGTAACGGCCGAAAGAAATCCTTCGCGTATCGTTTTCCAGCTCAACCTTCCGTAATACAGGGTGAGCAGCAGGGCTCCGAAAACCCCGGTCGCGGCAGCCTCGGTGGGAGTGGCAATACCTAATAGAATGAGTCCAACCACCAAGAAGAATAGAGACGTGACGGGTATGATGCGTATAAGTGCTGCCAAAGCGCTTCCGCGATGTTCTGTGCCTTGGATATCCTCCATCATGCTGGGCACTAAGGCGGGATTCAACCGCACGCGGATGAAGATATAGACTAAAAAGATGCCTGCAAGCACTAATCCTGGAAGAATGCCCGCGATAAGCATTTGGCCGGTGGAGACCTGTGCTAACGTTGCAATAATGATGGCTAACACGCTAGGTGGAATGATGGGAGCTAGACTACTTCCACCCAAGATGGCGCCTAGAGACATTCTTATATCGTAGCCACGATTACGCATTATCGGAAATAACGACCTGCCTAATAAGGTGGCAACCGCCATTGCGGAACCGGACAAAGCGCCGAGAGTTGCAGAAAGCACGACACAAAGCACATATTGCCGTCCTCGGATCCGGCCTACGAGCCGGTCGAGCGAATCGAGTACTACCTCCATTGCCCCCGATCGGAATAACATCTCTCCCATTAGAATAAATAACGGTACGGCGGCCAGTTCCCCTACAGACGCAGTCGAAAAAATGCTATTGGCGAACATACCAAAGCCTGGCATGCCGATCAGCAAGAAGACTCCCGTCACGTTCAATAATAAGAACGCGACAAAGATCGGCATGCCTAGAAACAACAAGAATATAAGGGCAGCTAAGCTCCCTGTTAATATGAGCCACCACGTCATGCTACGGGTACCCCCGGTTCTTTATATTCACTTTTTCTAAGCGTTTGACGCAAGAAGTACAGCCCGGCAGAAAACATTCCGTAAGGGATGAATATTGAAACTACCCACTTAGGGATGCGCCACTCATTGATAGTGAGGATGCCGCGCACATATTGAGAGGTGGTGGCGTCCAGGCAAAACCAAGTCGCCAGCATGCAAGCGAGAAACCCTGTAAGGTAGGTCGCGCGTTGCAAGGCGGTTGCATAGTTGGTAGGCAGCATGTCTGGAACGATACTGATGAAAATGTGTATTCTTTTTCGTGATAATTCGGGTACAACAAGAAATATCATTGCGCAAAGTAAATATGAAACCAACGAACTTGCCCATACCGTAGGCGCCCCAAAGAAGTATCGAGCGATCACCTCGAAACAGTAAGAGAAGACGATCAGTGCCAGGCAGCATGCCGAAAGTATGAAGCCGATATGGGTTACGAAGTCGTGCAGGGCACATAGCCTTCGACTCCAGTAACCCCTATTGTTGATGAGCGTTCGAGTCATTTGAGCATGCCGTTTGAGCGGGCAAATTCGACCAGTTCTTCGGTCAGCTTGGCGTCTTTAGACTTGGCCTGTTTAATGAGTCCTTCCGACCATGCCTGCTGTAGCTTCTCTTGCTGGGAGGAACCCATTTCAGAGATCTCTGCGCCTTGTGCGATCATCGCTTTTTCTTCTTTGCTCCAGACTTCCGTCGCGTTTTCGCTCCAGGCTTTTTCGACGCGGCGTGCGACATTACTTAAGATTTCCTGGTCTTCTTTGCTCAGTGCCTCCCAGGCGTCCAGATTCATGAACAGAGGTTCATAGTTGACACCGAATCCGGGTCGCAGCAAATATTTCGCCACCTCAACCCAGCGGTAATCCAGCGCGCCAATGATTGGCCATGCAGTACCGTCGATGAGCCCTTTTTCTATGCTTGTATAGACGTCGGAAACGGGAAGAACAGTGGTGACGCCGTTCAGCATATCAATGACGCCTGTGTAGGTGGCGACACCGCGGATTCTCCGGCCGGCTAGATCTCCTTGCGCGTTCACAGGATTGCGCAAGACCATATGGTATGCCCCAACAGGAGACACCATGAGCATGACCAGTTTCAGGTTCTGCTTTTGGTAGTGTTTGTCCAGTACGTCGAACAGCCCGGACTCACGAACCTTGGTTAGGTCTGCTTCAAAGCCTTCAACCAGGGTCAAGGCCGGAGTCGTTCCAAAGTGGTACGAGCCATGTGTAAACAAAAACTGGAATACACCGGCGGAAACTGGTTCCAGTTGTTCGAAGGCTGGCACTGTTTCGGGCCCACTTACGCTGAACTTCATCTTTCCATTGGATGCGGTTTGCACGCCTTCGATGAAAGGCTCGAGCATATACGGGTTATATGCGTAGTTCGTGTCCCAGCTGGATAGCAGGCGGAATTCTTGTGCCGCTACGGGTAGGGAGGCGATCGCCAGGATAACTGCTGCAGCGGCCGACTTAAAGATTTTCATAATTTGTCCTGTGGGCAAGTTGTGGATGTGCTATCTTCGAAAAAGCGGCTAATAGCGTGTAGGCACTATAAATTACCATCTAAGATAGGGTGCAGCAACACCACGTATACCCTAATGTATTTATGATGTGGTAGTCGAAAAGAAGAGGTTTTTTCCTATTAAACCTGAGATTTAAGGAATATGCCGTAAGCGAGAACGGTGGTGTGATGGTTTTTGTTTTTGAGGCTGTGGTGTAGGTTATGACAGTGTAGGCACTGTAATTGAAACATTATTGTGGAGCCGAGGTGGCATGTTTAGGCTGTCGTTTCTTCGTTATCGGTACGCCGCTCGTACGGCTGCCGGGGCTTGCAGCCTTGAATGCGTCGGTGACCAATAAGAATTGGGAGACTTGCGAAAACGGTATGTAAATATGAGTGCTTGAGAGGGCACTGCGTTTTCGCTTGTTTTGAAGAGGTATAACAAGGAGAGGCGAGGGGCGTGATCGCCGTAGATCGGTAGGCGTGGAGCGGTGCAAATGGCCTTGAAAGGGCGAGCCACGCAAGGGATTGTTTCCATGCATGAGACTCTTGCAGCCGTGGTGCCCCTGGAGTATCGGGTGAAGATCTATGCTGAGCTGAGAATCAGCTAGGGCGCCGAGTGCGTCAAATTAAACTATAAAGATTAAGCGCGCTAGGGGCTGCAATCAGCCTTCACCTTCACGCAACGACCTAATCTTCTCGGATAGCCCCTCCCAGGCCGGCTTGTCCGGCGCGAATCGCATCCGTAGGTATTCGAGCAGCGTTTCCAGTTGCTGGTCGTTCATGCTGTCGCCGAAGCCGGGCATATAGCCCAGTTCGGCCATGGCCGGGTTGTCGATGCCGTGCAGCAGGATCTGGATGGCGTTGTCGGGGCTGTCGCTGTGCAGATTGGTGTTGAGCGCCAGCGAGGGACGGGCGCCGAACAGGGGCGGGCCTTCTCGCGCGTCGTGGCAGACGGCGCAGGCGCCCTGGAAGAGGTTTTCGCCTGCGAGTGACAATACCCGCTGGTCGTTGCGGCTTTGCTCTTCGAGGCGTGCGGCCTGCAGCGCGGGGCTGGCCTCGGTCGAGGGAGCGGGTGCCAGGGTGCCAAGGTAGTGGGCAATGGCGCGCACGTCCTGGTCGGGCAGTTCGGCCATGCTTTGCACCACGGGCGCCATGGGGCCCGATGCCACGCCGTGCAAGGAAGAGTAGCCTGTGCGCAGATAGCGGTACAGTTCGTCTTCGGTCCAGGGAATGGGCGCCTTGGACAGCGCGTTCAGCGCGGGAGCTTCCCAGCCTTCGGCGAAGCCGCCCGCCAGGAAATTTTGCTCGCCCGATTTCTCGGCCCCCAGGGCGTTGCGCGGAGAGTGGCACGCGGCGCAATGGCCCATGCCCTGCACCAGGTAGGCGCCGCGATTCCACAGCGTCGACTGGGAAGAGTCGGGCTGGTAGGTTTCGTTCTTGTGGAACAGCAGGTTCCAGCCGGCCAGCAGGGGGCGCGCACTGTAGGGGAAAGGCAATTGGGTCGGCTCGACCCGGTTCTTTACCGGTTCCTGCGTCATCAGATAGGCGTACAGCGACTGCATGTCGGCGTCGGAAATCTTTGCAAACGCTGTATACGGAAAGGCAGGGTACAGGTGGCGGCCGTCGCGGTGTATGCCTTCGCGCATGGCGCGCTCGAAAGCCGCGTATGACCACGCGCCTATGCCTGTTTCCTTGTCGGGCGTAATGTTGGTGGTGTAGATCTTTCCGAAAGGGGTTTCCAGTGCCAGGCCGCCCGCATTGGGAACGCCGCCTTCGGCTGTGTGGCAGACCATGCAGTCGCCCCCGGCCGCGACGAGGCGGCCTCGCTCTATGGCCGCCGCCGAATAGATCGAGGTGTCTACATTTGCCACGGGTGCAATGGCCGGGCGCCAGGGCATGGCGGCGACCAGCAGGCTGCCCGCGGCCGCGGCCATGCCGCCCAACAGGGCATAGGCCGTTTTCTTGGCGCGGCCGCCGCTTTGGGCAAGCGCGAGCCGTTGCTTGAGCTCGCCCGAATCAAAGGGGGGCTGGCGCAGGCGTATGCCTGTGGCGTCGTGGATGGCGTTGGCGATGGCCGCCGCCGCGGGCAGTTCGGCGTCATGGCTCCAGGCCAGGCCGATGGGGCCCTGCTCTACAAGCTGTACCTGGGTCGCCGATTGGGCCAGGGGAAAATCAGCGTCGGCGGTGGCGCCCCAGCTGTCGTGGCCAGAGGCGTCCTGTAGCCAGCGCGCGGCCGCCCTGCGCACGTCTTCTTCGATGCGTGGCGCGCTGGGGGTTTGCAGGGCGCCGGCATTGTGCCCCACGGTCAGCCCGGTCAGGTCGATGGCGCCTGTGGCGGGGTCTACGCGGATGTCGGCCACCCAGGCGGACCAGACTTCGCGAGGGGGCTGCTGGGTTTGATCGATGACATGGGCATAGGCGAACCCCCGGCCTTCGTACGAGTTCTTGCCGCTTTTGCGCGGGCTGCTCCACTTGGCCCGCTCCGCCACCGAGGCGATAAGCTCGCGGCCCGTCGCGTTGTCGATGGCGTCGAGCCTGGCCTGGACGGGGTCGCGGCCCTGAAGGCCGCAGGCTTCGTCGAAGAAGGATTCTTGCGCAAACACCTGCGCGGCGGCGGGCAGGCCCAGCATGCCCGCATAGGGTTGGGAACTGCCCGGCTCTGCATGGCGCGCTTGCGGCGCATAGTCGGCGATGCGCACGATGTGCGCGGGCGGCTGGCCGGCTTCGTACCCGCACAGCATGGCCGCTATCGACGGGCGATGGCCCGCATGCAGGCTGGCCGAGACAAGGAGTTCGCCGGCAGGCGGCGCCGCATTGCCGCTGCCCGCCTGCCCTTGCGATGTGTCGCCTGCAGCCGGCCGCGCAGAGACTTCGATGCTTACGGGCTTGGTATTGAAAGTGTCGGGGTCTTGCTGCACACGCACGGGCCGCCCGCAGGAGCGCGAGAGCAGGGCGGCGTCGACCGCCACGTCGTAGCCTTCGCTGTCTGTCTGCCCATTGGCGATGAGGCGTACGCAGTCTTCGGCGAGCCCGCATAGCTGGGCCAGTTCGCGGCGCAGCGCTTCGCTATGGCGAGTATGGGTCCAGACGACGAGCGTGTCGCCGGAGCGATGAGCGATGGCCCATGCCGGGGCCTGCTGCCGCGGGGCGGGCCAGAAATAGGTGTGCGATATCCGCTCTTCGTTCGGGCCGTGCGGTGTGTTGTTGCTGCCGAGCCTGGCGTGGCTGGCCGCGGTGGCTTCGGGCGCCGGAAGCGGCATTGCCCAGCCGGGCTGCAGCCGGCTTCGTGCTTGTTGCGCCTGCCCCGGCTGCGAGGCGATGATGCCGATGAAGTCTTGGCGTACGACAATGTCGACCACGCCCGGCGTGTTGCGGGCGGCATCGGTGTCGAGATGGCTGAGGCGCGCGCCCGTGTAGGCCG